>OGPJ01002623.1_pt1 | contig 11293 bp, 8 predicted proteins | sample 1552831 | NCBI WGS metagenome assembly OGPJ01 (sample SAMEA2579914, study PRJEB22360) | human gut metagenome | biome: human gut; feature: human-associated habitat; material: faeces | place: Denmark | collected 2008/2010
AACCGGCTATCGTATCTGCCAAAGCCGCCAATACACCACCATGAATAACGCCGCTATATTGGCGTTGTTCATCATGCAAAGGCATACGCGCCTCAACGATCCCGTCTTCAACAGTAGTGAACTGTACCCCCAAATGATTCACATAAGGGTTTGTCTTCACCCTGTCGAGTAATCTTTCTTTTACTTCTGCATTCATTATTTTTACTCAATTAGTTGGTTTCTTTCTAGCGGATAGTAATCTTACAATCATCTAGATTGTCGATAATAGCCAGGCTTTCCACATGGATACCCGACTCACGCAAGGCTTTTCCTCCATCCTGAAAGGCTTTTTCTATAATAAAGCCCATACCGGAAATGGTTGCACCCGCCTGCTCTGCCAGATCAATCATTCCCAGGGCAGCATTACCGAAAGCCAGAAAATCGTCTATAAAAAGAATATGATCGTCTGCCGTCAGGAAGTTATTACTGATACAAACCGTATAATCACGGTCTTTCGTAAAAGAATGGACTACCGTACTCAGCATGTTCTCCATCGTCTTCGGTTGCTTCTTCTTTACAAATACGACCGGCAACTGCAAAATATATCCCACCATAATAGCCGGAGCAATACCGCTGGCTTCGATCGTTACAATCTTATTAATATGTTCGCCTTTAAAACGATTGATGAACTCTTCGGCAACCTTGTACAGAAGCATCGGGTCCATCTGATGGTTAATAAAACTATCGACTTTCAGGATACCTCCCGGATAACATCTGCCGTCTTGCAGAATACGCTGTTTAAGTAATTCCATGTGTTTTATTCTGTTTTATCTACTTGATCTTCCTTTACTCTTATCAAAACATTGGCTATGATAGCTGTTAATCCGCCAGTTGTTATACCTGAAGAAAAGATACCTTTAATCGCTTCGGGAGCCGTTTTCAGAATATCGGGCATCAACTCGACACCGAGTCCCAACGACAAACTGACTGCCAGCACCAGCGTAGCTTTCCGGTTGATTTCCTGTGCGGCAATAATACGGATACCGGCCGCTGCCACCGTACCGAACATCAATAAAGTCGCTCCCCCAAGGACCGGATCGGGCATCAAAGAGAAAATACCCCCGACAACCGGAAATAACCCCAACAGGATCAACATTCCGGCAATATAATAACCGACATATCGGCTGGCAACACCTGTCAACTGGATAATCCCGTTATTTTGTGCAAAGATAGAGTTTGGAAACGAATTAAAGACACCTGCGACGAAAGAATTCACGCCGTCAGCCAACACACCGCCGGATACACGTTTCAGATACCCCTCTCCTTCAATCGATTTACCGGAAATCATGGAGTTGGCAGTAACATCGCCGGTCGCCTCGATCGCAGTAATCAGGTAGACCAGCCCAATCGCAATAAAGGAAGATATATTAAAATCCAACCCATACTTAAAGGGTACCGGAATATTGAATCCACTCAAATTTTGTGAAGCGGCAGCGCTCATATCCACCATGCCCAAAGCAAAGGAGAGTCCGTAACCGATACACAGCCCAAGAACAATCGAGCTCATCCGCAGGTATTTATTCTTACAACGGTTGAAGAACAGGACGCTCAACAACACCGTCGCCGCCACTCCCAGATTCTCCAAACTACCGAACGTTCCGTTATCCATCGCTGCAAAGCCACCTCCGCAGGAAACAACCCCCACTTTAATCAAGCTCAAACCAATCAACAAGACAACGATACCGGAAACCAACGGTGTAATGATAGAACGCATATACTTAAATGTACGGCTGATAATCATCTCGACCGGAGCGGCAGCCATACAAACACCAAAGATAAGCGGCAACCCGCCAGCCAGGCCGGCAGAGATGATCGGTCCGATAAAAGAAAAACTCGTACCCTGTATACAGAGCAACCCTGCCCCTACCGGACCAATCCGCTTACATTGTATGAAGGTCGACACACCGGAAGCAAAAAGAGCCATCGACACCAAAAATCCGGTTGTTTCGAGATCCAGCTTCAATGCCCCCGCAATAATCAAAGGCGGAGTAATGATTGCGACAAAAATGGCTAATAAATGCTGCAAAGCGGCAAATAACGTCTCCTTTAAAGGCGGACGGTCATCGATGCCATAAATCAAATCTGTTTCTTTTACCGGGATAATAGTCTCTTCTAACTCCTCTGTGTTAATCTTCATCTTTACTTTATATATTGATATATTCTATTACAGTTTCAAATCCTGCAAGGTTTCGCCTTTGGCATTCAATACACGCAATGTCATTTCCTTTCCTTTCTTCTGAAGAACCATCACTGTGGCACCGTCCATCCGGTATCCTCCTCCCACCATAATAGGAAAGTTGTTACCGTTGGCAGTACCTTTCGGATAATAGGCATGGCGGTGCGTATGTGCATTGATACAAATATTAAACGGTGCTTTTGCCAGCAGACCTCCCCATAACTCCAAACACGGATTATAACGATCCACCTCCTTACCATAAATAGGTATATGATGGATTAAGACACGTTTTGCAGCCTGTTTGAATGGTTTCGAGGCCAGTTCTTCTTTCAGAAAACCGACCTGTGCTTCGCGCAAAGCCGAAAAATCATTCAAGCCATAATATACCCAGTGGTCATCCGGTTTGTCTTCGCCACAGTCGAGCATAACGATACGGGTATCGCCCCAGTTGAATGCTCCATACGTTTTATCACCTACATAATCGAACAAACTGCGCAGCCCGATTGAATAAGCATTTCTAATCTCATGGTTGCCACGCAGATAAAAAACAGGAACATCAGCAGCACCGACAGTCTCGTTCAGTTCCGAAAGGAAATGAGTCGCTTCGTCATGATCTTTCGGGTCATCGATGCAGTCACCATTAAAGATCACGAAATCATAGTCTACATCCTTCACTTGTTTGTATAGGGCTTGTAATGTCTCTGAATGTTTGTGCAGGTCGTTGAAGATAATAGTTGTAAAATCAGCATCGGAAGAAGCCGGTAAGGTGAATGAATGAAAATCGGAAACAGCCGTTTCGCCGAATACTTTCTTATAGGCCTGATAAAGCATTATTTCCTGTGAGCAAACACGATAATAATACGTCTTGCCCGGTTCCAGATCGTTCAGTCTTACTTTATTTTGCAAGTCATTGCAAATAACCTGTCCATCCACGATCGTACGTGCTTTTTTCAACTGGTTCTTATCGGTTCCGTATTCCACCCAGCTATAAGCAGGCACCGTTGTCTGCCACATAACCGTGATACCGTTTCCTACCGGGTTCTGCAAATAAGGTTCCGTACGGAATATCTGTGCGGCAGGCTGCATAAAAGCAATCTCCGCCACAATCGGACGATGATCGGAGGCAGCCGGCTCATTCACGACATAAGCAGAAAGGCGGGTAAATGCCGTTGTGTCCTTGGCATAAGCAGCGATATAATCGATTGTTTCCGTAGGTTCGTCGGCCGGGAAAGTCGGTTGCTTGGTGTTTGTCAGGATAACGAAATCCTTTTGAACCTCCTGTATGACTTCCGAATCAGGATGGGCATTGAAATCGCCGGCTATGAATAAAGGCTTATTGGCTTTTGCCGCTTCCTTACGGATGATATCCAAGGAGGCCAGACGATCTTCCCCTGTCAGCGACAGGTGGGTGCAGCAATAAATATATTTCTCAAATTCAACGATCAGCAAAGCACGTTCTTCCTCTCTTCCCGGAAGAGCCAGATAACGGTAACTAAGCGGTTTCTCTTTACTCAGCATCCCAATGCCGTATTTACCGCCGTCATAATTTATTGCGGGAGCATAAACGGGAAACATAAGTGTCTTATCAGCCAATACACGCAAGATGTCGGTCTGGCCGCTTCTGCCCGTTACACTGTCCACTTCCTGAACAGCGACAACATTCGGACGCACCTTATTGATTACATCAGCCGTACGTTGAATATTGGAGACATTATCCAATCCTCTCCCGTTACGGATATTATAACTCATGATACGCAAGGAGTTATCCTCCCTTGCCCCTTTCTCCTGTGAATAAATATTACATAACGGCAATAACATAAAAAGTATCGCCATGAACCTACTCCCGTGTCTCATCTGTTTATTATTTAGTGATTAACAGAGGACAAAAGTAAGAAAAAGGAATGATTTTCCCTTTAGAGGTAGGTCTAATTTCATTTAGAGGTAGGTGTAAATCGATTTAGACGTACCTCTAAATTCATTTACACCTACCTCTTTTCTCAAAAGGGATGGTAGAAAAAACGAGAATGTTCTAAATATCCCGAAATTATTCTCCCATTATTTCTTTCAAATCCTGTTCGAACTGTGCAATATCTTCACCGGTCGTATCCCACGAAGTAACCAGGCGGGCCTCGTTATTTTCTTCGTTCCACATATAGAAGAAATAACGGTCCTGCAATTTCTTCAGCGGTTCTGCTGGGATGGTGAAGAATATCTGATTGGTTTCAACCTTCTGGGTAAACTGTATCTGGGGATATTGTTTGAGTGCCTCAGCCAGTTTAGCTGCACTGATATTGGCTTTCATCGCATTTTCAAGCCAAAGGTTGTTTTCAAGATAAGGAATAAACTGTGCAGACAGATAACGCAACTTGGAGGCCAACTGAGCCGATTGTTTCCGGTAATACTGCAAATTCTCCGTGATCTCAGGACGGAAGGAAACGACAGCCTCCCCCATCATCATTCCGTTTTTGGTCCCCCCAAAACTCAGGATATCCACGCCGGCATCTACCGTTACCTGTTTCATCGAACAATTCAGATATGCACAGGCATTTGCCAAACGGGCACCGTCCATGTGCAGATACATATTGTGGGCATGCAGCAAATCGGCAATGGCTTTTACTTCTTCTACCGTATAGACCGTTCCCAGTTCAGAAACCTGGGAGATATAAACAGCTTTCGGTTGGGAATGATGGCAAACGCCGAAGTTATGCAAACGCGGTTTTATCAATTCGGGAGTAAGTTTGCCGTCGGTTGTCGGAATAGTAACAACCGCACAGCCGGTCATCCGGGCCGGAGCTCCGCATTCATCTACATTAATATGTGCCGTCTCAGCACACAAAATACTGTTGAAAGGACGCGTCACAGCCTGTAAAGCCACCGAATTAGCACCGGTACCGTTAAAAACAAAGAACGGAGAGGCTTCTTCACCAAATATGCTTTTAATCTTTGCCACTGCGGCACTTGTCCAGGGGTCGTCGCCATATCCGATTGCGTGATCCTCATTTGCTTTTATCACAGCCTCCATTACGAATGGATGGACGCCCGAATTGTTATCGCTTGCAAAACTTCTCATTGTGTTTTAGTATTTTGCGGCAAAAGTACGGATTTATTCATTAATATGTCATTTTTATCATCTATATATTAAAAAAGAAGAGGCCTCCAACCGGAAGCCTCTTCTTTTTATTAACTTGTTTATTAGAATATTAACCACTAACTCAGGCGAAAATCCTTCAAAACTTTCTGCAACTCCTGGCGGGCAAAGAAGATACGGCTCTTTACCGTTCCCAGTGGTACATTCAATTTGTCAGCGATCTCATTATATTTATAGCCACTTAAAAACATGGAAAAAGGAACTTTCAATTCATCATTCAATCCATTAATGGCTTTTGTGATTTCCTGAATCTGATAAGCTCCGTCCGGAGAATCAAATCCCGAATCATTCACGACGTCCAAATTATACAAATCAACACCCTGATCAACAACGGTTTGCGTACGAACAATCTTATGATAATTGTTTATAAAGATATTACGCATTACGGTCAAGACCCAGCCTTTAAAATTAATATTGTCAACAAACTTTTCCTGATTGTCTAAAACCTTCAGCGTTGTGTCTTGCATCAAATCCTGGGCGTCATCCCGATTTGCGGTGAGCATCAATGCAAAATTCATCATGTTTTCTTGCATGCTCAATAATTTTTTCTGAAATTGCAACGCATTCATATTACTTACTATTTATAAAAGGTTAATACCGGTTAAGTATAGCCCCTCACTATTGAGAGACAATACAAATGTAGGAAATATTATTGATACTGGATGACGCTTTGAGGAATATTAATATTAAAAATCGTAACTTAATATATTTATAACAAATTCAGCTGAAAATGAACAGCTTTTACAAGTTTACAACTTGAAGAATTTCAAAATTTACAAGTTGTATGTTACAATTTTCAATTAAGTATAAAAAGTATAGCTAATTAGATAAAATGATGAAAAATTCAGGATTCTTATTATTACTGTTATTTATAGCGATAACAACCTTTAAATCAACAGCTAAAGAACAAAAACTAGTCTATCAAATCGACATAAAGAAAGAGATTGATAATACTACCCGCTTATACCTTCGTAACGGATTGGAAGAAGCGAAATCATTGGGGGCCGATGCCGTTCTTCTTCATATGAACACCTATGGAGGATTGCTCGAAGCAGCGGATTCAATGCGTACCGCAATCTTGTACAACCCTGTTCCCGTCTACGTTTTTATCGATAATAATGCTGCTTCGGCCGGAGCGCTGATATCGATTGCGTGTAAAAAAATCTTTATGAGGAAAGGCGCCAACATCGGTGCCGCGACTGTCGTTAACCAAACCGGAGCCGCTTTGCCTGATAAATATCAATCATACATGCGTTCGATGATTCGATCGACAGCCGAAGCACACGGAAAAGATACGATCATCCAGGGAACGGATACTACATACAGATGGAAAAGGAATCCGCTGATAGCCGAAGCCATGGTGGACGAACGTGTCATTGTTCCGAATCTGATCGACTCGGGCAAAGTGCTCACCTTCACTGCCGACGAGGCACTGGAATGGGGCTATTGCGACGGCATTGCGGAAACACCCGGTGAAGTGATCACAAAGTATTTGGGATACAACGATTATGAACTGAAGACATACGAACCGTCCTGGTATGACGACCTGAAAGGTTTCCTGATGAATCCGATGTTGCAATCGCTTCTTATCATTATTATTATAGGGGGTATCTATTTCGAAATGCAGACGCCGGGACTCGGCTTCCCGTCGGCAGCAGCCATCGTCGCCGCGATTCTTTATTTCGCTCCTTTATATATGGACGGACTGGCACAGAACTGGGAAATACTGGTCTTTATCATCGGACTACTGTTAATTGCAGCGGAGATATTTATCATCCCGGGATTCGGTATAGCGGGCATCAGCGGCATCATCTTTCTGGTTGCCGGATTGACACTCAGCCTGCTGAATAATACGGATTTCAACTTCGAAGCAGTTTCTTCCAAAGAAATCGGAGAAGCGGCATTGACCGTCCTGATCGGATTGGGGCTGGGCTTCGTGCTGATGATCTGGTTATCCAACAAAATCGGGACAAAAGGTATGTTCCGGAAAGTAGCGCTCCACAAAGACCTTGAAGACGCCCACTCCTCCCCTTCATTGACTCCGCTGATCGGGAAGGAAGGAACAGCTTTCACCGTGCTCCGTCCTTCGGGTAAAGTAATGATCGACAACGAACTCTACGATGGTGTATCGGATTCCGGCTTCATTGAAAAAGGGACAAAAGTGAAAGTGGTCCGTTTTGAGAATGCACAGGTATATGTGGAAACCTCCGATCTATAACGCCAGCTTATCGTTGCCGGGCACCCGTTGATAAAAAATACGTTTATCAACGACCACATATTGCAGGGCATCGATCGCCAGCAAATCGCTCAGAATATTTTTGGCCGTGTAATAATTTACATGGCCAATACGACAAAGCTGACCCGCATTGATATAAGGATATTGCTCCAGGTAAGAGAACAGCCGCTCTACCGGCTTACTGATCTTCACCAGTGTCCCGTCTTTCCGGCGCTTCTTCTCCCACGAAAGAACCAAAATCTCATTTGCCAGGATATTCTCGTCGGCTACGCGGATATAGGCTTTATACTTATCCTCTTTATCAGGCGCCAGGTGAGGTTTGTCCGCACTGGGCGCTATATAGATTTCCAAAACGGTTTTCCCGTTTATTTCCCAGCGGGTAGCCTCGAAAGGGACTTCCGGCTGAGTGTACATTTTAGATGCAGCCTCAATCATATAATACTCTTCCTCACTGTGGACACCGGAGATATTCCCGTTGTCTTTCACCCCAATCAGCAACCGACCGCCATCGGTATTGGCAAAAGCAGACAAGGTGCGGGCAATCTTCTTACTGTCGCTCACTTCGAACTTAAAATCGAGTTGTTGATGCTCGCCCTGTTCAATCAATGCTTCTATCGGATGTTTCTTCTTCATTTTGGCTCATTATTTGACCTGCAAAATTAAAATAAATGTCTAACTTTGCCAACCGAAAAAGAGTGAAAGCATGTCACAGATCCCTTCATTAATTTCAGACCTGGCAGTAATACTGATTTCTGCGGGGCTTGTTACTTTGCTTTTCAAGAAATTAAAGCAACCGGTCGTACTTGGCTATATTGTTGCCGGAATTCTGGCAGGACCAGCCATTAAAGAAATCCCTACCGTTACAGACATAGAAAGTATCCGTATCTGGGCCGACATCGGTGTCGTATTCCTGCTTTTTGCCCTGGGACTGGATTTCAGTTTTAAGAAACTGATGAAAGTCGGAGGCACCGCCGTTATCGGAGCGGTCACCGTCGTTATCGGGATGATGACGTTCGGCTATATCACCGGATTGTCGCTCGGCTGGGGGCACATGAACAGTCTTTTCCTGGGCGGAATGCTTTCCATGTCGTCCACGACAATCATATTCAAGGCTTTCGACGATATGGGACTACGCAACCAACGGTTTGCCGGAGTGGTGTTCGGGATATTGGTGGTGGAAGACTTATTTGCCGTCCTGTTGATGGTTTTGCTTTCCACGCTTGCCGTCAGTAAACATGTCGAAGGGATGGAGTTGCTCGACAGCGTGATCAAACTGGGGGTATTCCTGCTCTTCTGTTTTGTAGTCGGCATTTACCTTATTCCTTCTTTCCTGAAAAGAGCACGGACTTTCCTCAATGACGAAACCCTGCTGATCGTCAGTATCGGCTTATGTCTGGGGATGGTCATGATCGCGACTAAAGCCGGATTTTCTTCTGCACTTGGCGCTTTCGTGATGGGGTCTATCCTTGCTGAGACAATCGATGCGGAACATATAGAACATATCGTAAAACCGGTAAAAGACTTGTTCGGAGCCATTTTCTTCGTTTCCGTCGGCATGCTGATCGACCCGGTATTACTTTGGGAATACAAAATACCGATCCTGATACTGACACTTGTCGTCATGGTCGGACAGATACTTTTTGCCACCTTCGGCGTACTATTATCGGGACAGACTGTCAAAGTCGCCATCCAGTCCGGTTTCTCGCTGGCACAAATCGGTGAGTTCGCTTTTATTATCGCCTCTTTGGGACTGACGCTCAAAGTAACGGATAATTTCCTTTACCCGATCGTTGTGGCCGTATCTGTCATAACGACCTTTTTTACGCCCTATATGATACGTATGGCCGAACCGGCTTATAAAATAGCTGAACGAGTCATCCCGGCAAGCTGGATGAGTTTTCTGGAACGTTATTCTTCTGGCTCCAACACGATCCGGCAGAAAAGTGCCTGGGACAAACTGCTGAAAGCATTGGTGCGTATCGTCGGCACCTATACGGCTGTCACGCTGGTACTGATCTTTATCTGGTTGCAATTCGTCGCTCCGTTCATTATCAATCAGCTACCGGGACTGCAAGGACAAATCATTTCCCTGGTTCTGATCCTTCTCCTGATCTCACCGATGCTACGTGCCATCATGATGAAAAAGAACCATTCCGTAGAATACCAACAATTGTGGCACGACAGCAAATATAACCGTGGTCCGTTGGTTTCCCTGATTGTGCTCCGTATTATATTATGTATAGGGCTCGTCATGCTGCCGATCGCACGCCTGCTGAACACTGCTGTCGGAATAGGGCTCGCCATCGCAGCCACCGTCATAGCCCTGGTTATCTTCTCTAAGCGGTTGAAGAAGCAGTCGATCCTGATGGAACGCCATTTCTTCACAAACCTGACGGCACGTGAACTGGAGAACGAACGAAACGCTCCCATCAACCAACGGTTCGCCAGCCACCTGCTGGAACGCGACCTTCACCTGGCTGATTTTGAAGTGAAGCAAAACTCCCCCAGTATGGGCAAGACACTCAAAGAACTTAATTTCAGGCAGAAATGCAATGTAAACATCGTTACTATTATCCGGGGAAGCAAGCGTATCAACATACCGGGAGGAAACGAACGGCTTTATCCGTTTGATAAGCTGGTCGTAGTCGGTGCGGATGACGACCTGGCCCATTTCCGTCAATACATAGAGGAGCGTTATAAAGAATCGCTGAATAACCTCCAGGAGACTAAAGAGGTGAATATGGAACAATTCTTTATCAGTGAAGGCTCCGGACTTATCGGCCGGACTATCCTTGAATCCGGAATACGCGATAACTCCGGCTGCCTGGTGATCGGCATCGAACGAGATGCCCGTTCAATCAAAAACCCGCCTCCAACAACCGTATTCGAGCAGGGAGATATTGTATGGATCGTCGGCGAACATGAGAAAGTGCTTCGTCTCAGTGAGGGTAAAACAGTAAAATAATTAACTAACGAATAAAAACAACCGGAGTATGAAGTTTATAGGAATAATACCGGCAAGATATGCCTCCACCCGCTTCCCGGGGAAACCTTTGGCCGACATGGCCGGCAGGCCCATGATACAGCGTGTGTATGAACAAGTGAAGGATGTACTGGATGCCGTTTGTGTAGCCACCGACGATAGCCGTATCGAAGCTGCCGTGAAAGCATTCGGCGGAAATGTCGTTATGACTTCCGACCAGCACCGGAGTGGCACCGACCGTGTTTACGAAGCCTACACTAAAGTTGGACAAGGATACGATGTCGTTGTCAATATCCAGGGAGACGAACCTTTCATCCATCCGGAACAGATCGAGACGTTAAAAGCATGTTTTACTGATGTCGACACGCAGATTGCCACACTGGTAAAACCATTCCGTCCGGACGATGACTTCGAAACGACATTATTCAATGCAAACTCACCGAAAGTCGTTCTCAACAAGAATAACGAAGCAATGTATTTCAGCCGTTCCATCATTCCTTATATGCGCGGCAAAAATTACCAGGAATGGTTACCCAACCATACGTATTACAAACATATCGGTTTGTATGCTTACCGGGCCGATACGCTGAAAGAAATCACCCACCTGCCCCAATCACCACTGGAGCTTGCCGAAAGCCTGGAACAACTCAGATGGCTCGAAAACGGCTACAAGATAAAAGTCGGCATCACCCAGCAGGAGACAATCGGTAT
>OGPJ01002639.1_pt1 | contig 11251 bp, 8 predicted proteins | sample 1552831 | NCBI WGS metagenome assembly OGPJ01 (sample SAMEA2579914, study PRJEB22360) | human gut metagenome | biome: human gut; feature: human-associated habitat; material: faeces | place: Denmark | collected 2008/2010
CTACTCTTTTGCTTTTCGACCAAAGGCAAAAAGGTTTTCGCCCTTAGTCGAAAGGGCTTTTGACTAAGGGCGAAAACCTATTCGACTAAGGGCAAAAGGTCTATGGTTAAGCGGTTTTGCAATAGAAGTATGGTTATTGCCACTTAAATAGTGGCCTTCCGAGTCCGACTTACACTCAGATGAAAGCAAATTATACTTATCTGAACAATGTTGAAACAACCACGCTATCTCCATCATTAGGAGCCGGCTGCAGATCCAGCAAGCGGGCAATTATCAGATACAAATTGACATTCGCCATCACCGGCAGCTCGACATTCTGTTTGAAGGAAGGCCCTGCAGCATAAAAGATGGCCTCCATTTCCGGAGCAAAGTTATCATATCCATGTGTAGCCGCGAATACAGGACACGATTCGGGGCGGAATTGCAGATACGTCCCGATATCCGGTAATACGAACAGATCGCCTATACGCGGATTCTTTCCATACACGAACTTTTCCGGAATCTCATTCTTTCTCCAAACCGTTACACGAGGTACACGCTTCAGGATTGCATAAGCGCTATCTGTATAAGTCGGTTTCGGATAAAGCAAAGTCGGCACTCCGTCGAAAACATAATCGAAACTGTCGCGAGGCAGATAATCGTTCAGATTCACATAATTCTCCGGATAATAAGTTGCCATGCCATGATCAGACAGGACGATAAAATCAATCTGGTCAAAGATATCCAGCCTACGGGCTTCAGCAAAGAAGTCACCTAATATACGGTCCAAATGTTCAACCGTTGAAAGGGTTGCCGACGAATCGGGGGTTGCCCTATGCCCGACTCCGTCCGGTTCTTCCATATACCACATGATCAGGTGCGGGCGGACTTCCTCCGGCAGTTGCAACCAAGCAATCACCGAATCCGCCCTGTCAGAAAAAGGAACATTCTTATCGAACGGTTTCCAGATGGAAGGCCGGCATCCCTGTATCGGATATTCACTACCGACCCAATAGAACGAGGCGGTTCGGACACCCTGCTTTTCCGCCGTGTTCCAGATCGGCTCTCCTCCGAAAAAGGCTGGATTCGGATTTCCCATCACATAGACGCTATCCAGATCGGGGGCATAAAAGAAATTATTCACCAATCCATGATGATCCGGATGCAAGCCTGTCGCCATACTGTAATGGTTCGGGAAAGTCACACTCGGAAAGCTGGGACGAAAAGCAGCCTTCACCCCAACGCAGGCCAATGAATCGAGCGTCGGCGTATGTGCATGCGACGGATAATCCGAACGAAAACCGTCCATAGACAGGACTACGACGTAGCGTTCCTTCTTCGAGTGAGCCGTACATCCGGCTATCGACAAACAGATTATCGAAAAGAGACTTACTAATATGAATGTCTGAAATCTATACATATAGGTTTAGAAAATATATTTAAAACCGATCTGGGCATGCCAGCGAGACAAAACATCATTCTTGGTGATCGTATTCCTCGAATTATAAGCATATGTGTTTGTGTAGTTGCCATCTTCCCCCTTCTTACTGCCGATTACCTGCAAAGGCATTACGTTATAGGCTGCGGTGTAAGTGGTTCCCCATTTCTTATTCAACATATTGGCAAAGTTCGTAACGTCGAATGTCACCTGGAATTTGCTGCCACGGTCTTTCAGCACGAAGATATCCTGCGCCACATGCAGGTCGACCCGGTTTTCCCACGGAGCCGAATTGGAGTTACGCATGGCGTACGCTCCACGATGTTTCTTTGCATAGCTGTCGCCTTCGATCCATTCGTCAAACTTCCGACGGTCTTCTTCAGTCTTGAAGTCCATCTTCTGCAGTTCGTCTTCAGTCGGGATATAAAGCAATGAGTTTCCACCCCAGCCGTCACCGTTGTAGTCGATATAGACCGTTTTCTTTTTCTCGGCATCGTAGTAAGATTCGTTCATCGTCAGACTGTAACGCTGTCCCACGTAGCCGTTATAGACAAGAGAGACGGTAGTTGCCATGAAGCCTTTGGCATAGCGGGGAGTCCGATAACCGACAGAAACCATCACACGGTGAGGGATATCGAACATGGAATAAGCCAGACCAGGGTTATTGGAATCTACCGCATAATTATATTTCCAATTGGAATAAGCCACAGAAGAGGTTCCGTCATACACCGATTTGGAATGCCCGAACGTATAAGACGCAGCCAAGTCCAAACCGAAATAGAAACTCTTTTCAAACAAGGCGGACAGAGAATAGGTATATCCCATATTCGTATTTTTCAGATTGGTAATACTGAAATACTTCTTGTCTACGGAGTAATAAGGAGTGGCGGAAGTTTCCACACCCGGAACGGCATAGACTTTGGCATTGCTCGATAATGCCAGGTTCTCAAAATATACGTTATTGAATGTTTTGGAATATAGCCCTTCCAAAGTCATCTTCACATCACCGGGCAAGACACGTTCCAATGCCAAGTTCACACGGAAAACCTGCGGATATTTAAAGTCTTTGGACACGGTCACGATATCGGGGGTCGCAGGATTTCCCTTTTGGGAATTCATGGCTCCGATCGGATCATCCGCATATTGTCCCAACGAAGGGGCGGAAGTCGAACCGGAAGCAAAGATAGTCGTACCTTTCTGCTCAACCCCGGTATTATTATAAGCATTGGAAAGCCATACAAAAGGAACGCGCCCCGTAAACAACCCCAGTCCACCACGAATCAAGGTGGTTCGGCTATCGTCCGTATACCAGCGGAATCCCAGACGGGGAGATACCATCACTTTGGCGCCGGGCATTTCTCCTACTCTTTCCTTAATATTTTTGCTTGCGGCATATTCATTGAACTCATGATTGACTGTCGGATCATTAAACAACAAAGGGATATCAAAACGTAAACCGTAAGTCAGTGAGAAATTATCGGCAACATCCCATTTGTCCTGTGCGTAGAAGCCAAACTGACCGGCTTTAATAATAGGTGTATAGCGATAGTTACCGCCCGTCACATCGGGGTCCGTATACTTGAATACATATTTGGAAGGACTGTCATTCAAGAATGCGTCCATCGAACCGAACTCCCATGAGCCGGTAACGGCCTGGATAAAGAGGTTCTTCATCCGGAATATTTCATTGTGCGTACCGAAGGTAAAAGTATGATTACCCTTATACCAGGAAAGATTGTCCTCAAATGTGTAAATATCCTGATCCAGGGCGTTTGCTCCTGAAGAATACTCCGTACCGATGTTGACCGTCGTATTGTTCGTTCCGCTGTTATCGCTACCGTTAATCTTTACGTTCGGCCCTTGATAAGCCACCTGGCGTTCATCCCGGACTGTCGTAACACCTGCACGGAACTCGTTATACAAGACATCGCTCCAATGGGAGTTCCACTCGGCCACAAACGAATTCGTCTTATTTTTCATCCGGTAACCACTCCCGTTAAAGAAGTAGGTCGTGCTTGACGGGCTGAAAATGTCATCGTATGAGTTATTATACTGATAACGGAAAGCCAGTTTATTGTTCCGGTCGATATTCCAGTCGATACGTCCTAAGAAATTAAAGGCCCTCTGATCTACATCGCGTGATCCGAAGCTCTCACGGATTCCGGTATATTCTTCATACTTATCGGCGATTTTCTGTGCCATATCGGTGGAAAATCCTTTCTCGTCATATCCGGCATAGAAACGGGAGGGATAAGATTCCTTACGGTTTTCTGCATTGGCAAAGAAAAACAGCTTGTCTTTGATGATCGGACCACTCAACGTCCCGCCAAAAGTTTTTGTGGACTGTTCCGTCAATTTATCCTTTATGTTATCTTTATAAGCATTGTATTTTCCGTAGAGACCTTCATTTGTAAAATAGGAATAGACCGATGCATGATATGTGTTGTTTCCCTGTTTGGTAATAGCATTGATGTCACCTCCGGTAAAACCGCTCTGGCGGACATCGAAAGGAGCGACCACCACTTGGATTTCCTGGATGGCATCCATCGAAATCGGATTGGCATTCGTCTGACCACCGTTTGTACCCGACGGAGCCAGCCCGAAAACATCATTGCTCACCGTACCGTCGATCTGGAAACTGTTATAACGGTTATTGGAGCCGGCAAACGTGATCCCTCCGTTTTTGGAGGTCATGGCCATCGGCATATTCTTTACGACATCATATATATTGCGGTCGACCGTCGGAGTCTCCTGTATCCTTCCTGTAGAAAAATTTTCGGATGCACCGATATTCGCTTTTGCATCAGCTGTGACTACCACTTCTCCCAATTGCTCCGAACTGGGATACAAGGTCGCATTCAGGACATATGTATTGCCCAATTCCAACCTGATATCCGTAAAAACAGCCTTTTTATAACCGACATAGGAAATCTCCACTTTATAGGGTCCTCCGGTACGCATTCCCTGGATCGTGTAGCGGCCATCCACATTCGTTACCGCACCATACATGGTTCCGGATGGTTCGTGTACCGCTACCACCGTAGCTCCTATCACATACTCATTTTGATCGTCGATAATTTTTCCGCTCAGTACGGAAGTTGTCACCTGAGCTTTTACGGAGAACCCTATGCATATCAAAACACATACAAAAAAGCAGATAACTTTTTTCATACAGAAATTTGTTTTTAATGAATACCCTCTACAAAATTTAACATTGCATCACAAAGATACAACCTTATTATCACGCTTTTATTATATTTCTGTACAAAATTAATGACAACTTATTAATTTTCATTCCCATTACGAAGGTCATCGGCAATATCCTGATGCTGCCGAGCCAACTCTTCCTCCCCTATATGCAGAAATGCTTCGGCAAGATATTCATGGGCTGCAGCGTGCTTCGGTTTCAGATCGACAGCTTTCATAAAGTCAGAAACGGCCTCGTCGTAATATTTCAGTTGAAGATAAGATTTTCCACGATTATAACGCGCTTTAAATGATTTCGGGTTCAGTCGCACGGCTTCATTCAGGCAAGTAACCGCCTGGAAACCGTCACCCATATCGAGAAGGGTCACTCCTTTACGTACCCAAGCATCCACAAACTCAGGATAAAGCTTGAGCGCTTTGTCGAAAGAGCGAATAGCTGCATTCGGATCGTGCGCTTTCGTAATACATTCATTCCCCATCAAATAGTATTCGTGGGCATATTCTTTCTGAATCTCCCGCTGGGCGTGTATCTCCTCCCGGAGTTTCTTGATCTGCGCCCGTTGAGTGTTCATAGTTTGCAATTTCATACGGAGCAACCGTTGCACTTCTGGCTTTTCCAGCTCATTCCGCTTACTGACAGCAGCAGCGAAAGCCTCAACCATCTCTTTCACATTGCCGGATTTAAAACAACGGGCGGCACGTGCATACAACAATTCCGCCTCACTTTCACGCAAACTTTTTTCAATCAACTGCCGGTCATTAAACATCTGGCTGAACTGGACGATCTCTTTCCGCACAAAGATATCATGCGGAGAAATCCGGCTTTTCAGCACCAGCCCTTCCAGAGACGTACAACGACTTAAAGCGACATATGTCTGGCCACCGGCAAACACACCACCAGTCAAATCCACCACGACACGGCTGAACGTAAGCCCCTGGCTCTTATGCACGGTGATCGCCCAGGCAAGACGAATCGGCAACTGCTCGAAAGTACCGACAATTTCTTCTTCGACCTTTTTCTCCTTTTCGTTGTATTTATATTTATAGTTGCGCCAAGAAGTCGGCTCGACCAGATATTCCCTCCCGTCCTCTAACAGGACGTAGACATTCCCATTCTCGTCGATCCCCGACACCATACCGATCGTACCATTGACCCAACGACGTTCATAATCATTATCGATAAAAATAACCTGGGCCTGCTCCTTGATGGATAGGTTTAATTGTGTCGGTAGAGACGACTCAGGGAAATCACCTTCGATCTTGCCGTGAGAAACGAACTCTTCACCGGGCAATTCCCCCAACTTCCGTTCATTGATAAAATCCACCTGATCCCGCCGGGTGGCAAGCGTGATGTACATATCCTCGTTTCGAGGTATAAAATCAGGGAAATAGCGAGCATTCAAAGTATCTAACTCCTGTTTCCGGGCAATATTGCTACGGATACGATCCAAAATATTGATAAATACAGGATCTGTCTGCCGGTACACTTTCTGCAATTCGATCGGGACCAGATTTATATCTTTGAAGACACGGGCCGAAAAGAAAAACGGACTGGCATAGAAGAGACTTAATATTTCTTTCTGGTCGGCAGGGACCACCGGCTCCAATTGGAAGACGTCGCCGACAAACAGCAATTGCTTGCCTCCGAACGGCAAACGCATATTACCGGAAAAGACACGCAAGATCCGGTCGACACAATCGATGATATCTGCCCGTACCATCGAAATCTCGTCTATAATGATCAATTCCACTTCCGAAATCAACTTCCGATGCTCTTTCCTGTATTTGAAAAACTCGAAGATCCGTCCGTTCTTCAGACTCAAATCCGGATCATCGGGCAACATCGGGCGAAAAGGTAATTTAAAAAAAGAATGAAGCGTCACCCCTTCCGCGTTAATCGCGGCTATCCCTGTCGGTGCCAATACGACATATTTCTTTTTCGTATGTGCGCAGATGTATTTCAAGAACGTGGATTTACCCGTTCCGGCCTTCCCGGTCAGGAAGACGGACTGACGTGTATGAGTGATCAGTTGCAGGGCATCCTGAAACTCCTTATTATCTGTGTCTAACTGAAATTCCAATCGTGTAATTTTTAAGTAGACAAAGCTATAGAATATTTTATATATCTACTCATAAAAAGTCCATAATTTATTTGCATATGTCCGAAACTTTGTCTTATTTTGTGATATCAAAATAATATCAAATAACGATCATTATGAAAACACAGGAAAAGAACTTCGACGGCATCAAATTATCCGGTTTTACGGCTATACTTATCATGCTTGCTTTAACAGGGACAGCCATATATCTACTATCGCTGCCACAAACACCGAGTATCATCGCCGGTGTCATCTGCGGGATATGCGTTGTTGTCATGTTACCCGGATTTATGATCATCCAGCCAAACAATTTGCGCGTATTGACTTTTTTCGGCAGATATGCCGGAACGGTCATAAGTAACGGTTTCTATTGGGTAAACCCACTTTTCCTGAAATCAACCGTAACATTACGCATCCTAAACTTGAACATCGACCCGATCAAAGTCAACGACAAAGTCGGAAATCCGATCATGATCGGAGCCGTGGTCGTCTGGAGAATAAAAGACACCTACAAAGCCAGTTTCGATATATCCGGAAACATCCGAGAGTTTGTCCAAATACAAAGCGATGCCGCTCTTCGGCAAGTAGCAGGCATGTATGCTTACGACACAAATGAGACGATTGATAAAGTCACACTCCGTTCCGATGAAAGCGGAGAAATAACCCAACGCCTAGAAGACGAACTCAACAGCCGTCTTGCCATCGCTGGAATCGAAATTGTGGAAGCCCGTATCAACTATCTGGCTTATGCATCCGAAATCGCCAGCGTGATGTTACGCCGCCAGCAGGCAGACGCCATCATTTCTGCCCGCGAACGGATCGTAGAAGGAGCTGTCAGCATGGTTCACCTGGCATTGGAAAAGTTAGAGAAAGACGGTGTTGTCGAGCTGGATGAAGAACGGAAAGCAGCAATGGTCAGCAATCTGCTGGTAGTCCTTTGCGCAGACGAGTCCGCACAACCTGTAGTCAATACAGGTACTTTATATCAGTAACTTAATACAGTAATATTAAATATGGCCAAAAAGGAAAATGGAAATGCGACCAAGAGTTTCATATTGCGTGTGGACGCAGAAATGATGGAAGCGATCGAAGCCTGGGCTGCCGATGAATTTCGGAGTACAAACGGCCAGATACAATACATTTTGGATCAAGCCCTACGCAAGGCAGGGCGCCTCAAAAAGAAACGAATACTAAAATCTGAAGAGAAAAATAAAGAGTAGAAAACAATAATAACGAAAACCTGTCCGGACGTTTTTTAAATATCCTTCGGTAGAAAACAACTTTTCAACTGAAGGATATTTCTTTCTATTCATTATAAATCAACGGCTAATAAATAACCACGCATCCTTATATTTCGGATTGGAACGGAGAGTTGCCATATAAGATTCCGCAGCTTCGCGATTATCAAACTTATCCGCATAGATACGATACTTCCCGTCACGAACAACCTTGCTGACATGCTTACATTCGTTACGATCTACACCGGCAATAAATTCGTCCGCTTGCGATTCTGATGGAAAACTGGCGATTACGATATGATACATTTTTTTAGGTTGGACAACTACAGGCCTGGACACAAACGCCTTCTTTTCCGGAGCCGGAACAGACACAACTTTTTTCACTTCACGCGCAATCACCTCTTCCGATGACTCTTGCTTCGTATCTGCCTCCGCCACAGTACTGTCTGGCAAAACCGCTTCAAGAAGAACCGGCTTTTGTACAACCATCCCCGTCGGAACAAAACTGGCTGTATAAGCCTCTTGGTTAACATCTCTAACCGGAGTAGAAACCAACAGGAACAATGCCACTGCAGCAGCCGAAGCCATCACTGTACGGATAAGTTTACGGCTAATCGGAATATAAAGAGTATCTTTCTTCTCTTTTTGGGATACAAGAAGAACCGCTTCTTCGCGTTCCATCTCTAGTGGAGCGAGAACCGGGAAATGGAAAACAGGCAAGCCATACGAGCCGACACTGAACAGATCGGTTTCCCCCGGATGGAAAATCATCTGTCCTTCTTCTCCTATGCTGAACGAACCTAACACCCCTAACGACAACTTTCCATATTGTTGCAGGATGTTCTTTATATCCTCCACATCTTCTTCCAGCATCAGTTGTGCCTGACGATAGCTCACCTCGTGCATCTGCATATACGATTCAGGCAAAAGCCCGTCATTATGTTGCAGCGTCATATTGAAACCGATCTCTTTTCTCAAAGGACGAAACGTATGTTCCTCCTTATGCTGCATGGCCGGAACAGCCTGCAGAACAAAACCTCCGAACTTCGGCACAATCACACAATCATGCACTAAAAGCAAACGTTCAATATGTGTTACAATTCTAAGCATACAACAAAGGTAAATCTTTTGTCTGGATTGACAAAAAATTTATAGGATTACAATTGATGAAATTCGTATCTTTGTAAGGAAAAGAATCAATTAATCAATAAAGATCATATCATGCTTGCATATACATATATTGAAAAAGGCAAATTTGGTTTAACAGAAAAACCGAAACCGAAAATTACGGATGCACGGGATGCGATCGTGCGTGTGACCCTGGGTAGTATCTGCACCAGTGACCTGCATATCAAGCACGGAAGTGTACCCCGCGCAATACCCGGAACAACCGTCGGACATGAAATGGTAGGTGTCGTCGAAGAAGTGGGAACAGGTGTCACATCTGTCAAACCCGGAGACAGAGTAACCGTGAACGTCGAGACTTTCTATAATCGGCAAAACCAAAAGTACAAATTTTCAAAACGAGAAGTATAAAAAAGGAATGTCGTTTAAGTATTACATAAATGGTGCTTAAACGACATTTTTTAATATGAATTTTCCTTCAATATAATGCCCGAAACTCATTGTCAACTCAGCAAAAAATCGTATCTTTACACAGTAGTCAAGATACTTCTTTGTAGGATGATCTGTCTGTTTTTTTGTACAACATGATGTCTGTGTAAGATGAATTATAGTTCATGTGGGCGTTAAACTCGACTTTTTCACTGCCGATAAACGGGTTTCCGAGGGCGTTGTTTTTGCCTATCCAGTCACAAAGTTCGATGATGGATGACTTGTTTGAGGTGAAATAGATGTAGTTTGTACCTACAAGCGTTTGTAATACGTCCAAGTAATCGGATAGTCCCCAGTTCATCGTATAGGTGCCTACTTCGGTAGATAGATACGGAGGATCTATCAGGAACACGACATCAGGCATATCCTTATACTTGTTGAATAGTTCCTTGTAATCGCATGAAACGATCTCCAATCCATCCAGATAGTCAAGGCATGGGTTGTAATCACATTTTCGAACGGTGTTATAGAAAGTTTCTTTCCGCAGTTCTTCCAAGTTGGTCGCATACTTCATGGAAAAGAGCAAGGAAGATGAGAGGGTGATGTAATCCACATATCCGTATCTATGTTCTTCTTGCTCAATCAGACGCAGGATCGTTTCTTTCGTCTTTTTAGGCAGGAATTTCCGGCGAGGAACAGATGCCACCACAGCCCGAATCTTATCCAGCAAGACATTGGTGCGCGGTATGTTCTCCAACCTCTGCCGATAGTTGTCGAAGTCGTTATACACAACGCTGGCACCGGGTTTCTGATACTTGGTGATATGCGACAACAGACCGGAACCGCCGAACAGGTCCACGAATACCGCATCGTCCGGGTAACGCTTCAACACCTGGATAAACTCCCTTGCGAACATGCGCTTTTGCCCCACGAACGGAAGCGGGGCAGATAAATATTGTTTTCTCATTTGCGTTTACTTAAAAAAAGGAATGCAAAAGTCCTTATTTTCTCCTTGTTTGCTATGAAAAAACTATAATCTATACTGCACCAACTTTACAGTGGTTCTTAAACGTTGAGGTCAAAACGGAGACAAACACCTTACATACATTCAACGCTCAAGCGGCTCGCAGTTTTGTGATAGCCGCTTGAGCAAAGTATATACCTTGCGTTCGCTGATCCGGTATTTTTCGGCCAGATAGACGACGATGTAAGTCGTTTTGCAACCATCCTTTTTCATCCGGATATATTCTTTATACAGACCCACATAGGACACATCTTCTATATGGATACCTGAGTTCAACATCCATTCAAAGGGTGTTTGATATAAATTTAAGACATCAAAGGCTGTCATAATTTCCAATTTAGAAGTATTTTTGTGTTGCCAATCACATAATAAAAAAACGACACTTCGCGGCTGAAGGCATATTGCCCCCGGTCGTGCGGAGTGTCGCATTTTTATTGTTAGTATGTGATTGGCGTCTTTACTAACGAGCCGGGGGCTTTTTCTTTTCCCCCTACATATTCTGTTTTACAGGCTGTTCATGTTCTCAAAATCCGAACTGATATATGGCGTGTCCAGTATCTTCACGTATGTGGGCATAGTGAACTCTGAAAACATACCGTTTCGATCAATAAATTCAACACGGCTTTTGAGATAGGCTAATTCTTCATCCGTCAATGAGATTTCAACCGTATCGGTGATAGAAGCCGCATCGGTAAATCCGATGTTGATTTGA
>OGPJ01002650.1_pt1 | contig 11233 bp, 6 predicted proteins | sample 1552831 | NCBI WGS metagenome assembly OGPJ01 (sample SAMEA2579914, study PRJEB22360) | human gut metagenome | biome: human gut; feature: human-associated habitat; material: faeces | place: Denmark | collected 2008/2010
ATAACAATCTCAATTCTCTGGCAAAATGGGAAGTCTGCGATTATTCCCGTTTTAAAGGTATGGGACCGGCGAAAAGTATTACAGTGATGGCAGCATTGGAACTTGGAAAGCGTCGGAAACTGCAAAACACAAAAGAAAGGCCTCAAATCACCTGTTCAAAAGATATTTATGATATTTTTCAACCTTTGATGTGCGACCTCGAACAAGAAGAATTCTGGGTTCTTTTATTGAATCAGGCAACGAAACTGATTGATAAGGTGCGTATCAGTACCGGTGGAATAGATGGAACATACACCGATGTACGCTCCATCCTTCGGGAAGCATTGCTGCAAAGAGCCACCCAAATAGCTGTGGTCCATAATCATCCTTCAGGGAATATCCGTCCTAGTCAGCCTGACAAAACACTGACAGAACATATTCGTAAAGCGGCAGATACAATGAATATCCACCTGATAGATCATGTCGTCGTTTGTGAAGACGGGTTCTTTAGCTTTGCGGATGAAGGATTGCTTTAATTTTCTCTACATCTTTATTCCCTTTTGCAACAATTTACCATCTGGGTACGTTTTTCATATTAGTGAAGATGGAGAATAGATGTAATATTCTTTAGGTACACGATGCTCATTCCGTACCTAATTTTTTATGTTTCATTTTTTATCTCTATCTTTGCGATACATAACAAAATGAGAAGATGTATGGAAAAGATTGAAATAGAAGAAAAGATTGTAGCCATGCTAAAAACGGTGTACGATCCGGAAATTCCGGTGAATGTATACGATCTTGGACTGATTTATAAGATAGATGTCTCCGATACTGGAGAAGTGGTACTTGATATGACATTGACAGCCCCCAACTGTCCGGCTGCTGATTTTATCATGGAAGATATTCGTCAGAAAGTGGAATCGGTGGAGGGTGTGACTGCGGCTACCATTAATCTGGTGTTTGAACCGGAATGGGACAAAGATATGATGAGTGAGGAGGCGAAACTCGAACTCGGTTTTCTCTAGTTACGAGTGATAACCTCATAATCAATCTCTTATAACTAACAACTCAAAACTCATGAAGAACGTTTATTTCCTTTCCGATGCGCATCTTGGGTCCCGTGCTATTGAGCATGGACGCACGCAGGAACGGCGTTTGGTGAACTTCCTTGATAGTATAAAGCACAAGGCTTCTGCTGTTTATCTGTTGGGAGATATGTTTGATTTCTGGTATGAATTCCGGCTGGTCGTCCCCAAAGGATATACCCGTTTCTTGGGAAAAATCTCCGAACTGACGGATATGGGAGTGGAAGTGCATTTCTTTATTGGCAACCATGATATATGGTGTGGGGATTATCTCACCAAAGAATGTGGTGTCATTATGCACCGTGAACCGCTGACTACCGAAATATACGGAAAAGAGTTCTATCTTGCTCATGGTGACGGATTGGGTGACCCGGACAAGAAGTTCAAACTGCTTCGTTCCATGTTTCACAGCAAAACATTACAAACGTTGTTTTCCGCTATTCATCCCCGATGGAGCGTGGAACTTGGTTTATCATGGGCGAAACGCAGCAGGCAGAAACGGACTGACGGAAAGGAACCGGATTATATGGGGGAAAATCAGGAGCATCTGGTACTATATACAAAAGAGTATTTGAAAAGTCATCCCAATATAAACTTCTTTATTTACGGACATCGCCACATTGAACTTGATTTGATGCTAAGTGTCACTTCACGTGTGCTGATACTTGGAGACTGGATTAATTTCTTTTCTTATGCCGTATTCGACGGCGAGAACCTTTTTCTTGAAGAATATATAGAAGGAGAGACGCAGGTTTGAGGCGGATAGTTTCATCCCGGTTTGAAACAAAAAGTTTCCCGGTGTGAAACGGAATGGTTTCTCGGTGTGAAACACTTCGTTTCTCGGTGAGAAACAAACAGTTTCAAGGCATGAAACAACTAGCTCGCTTAAAAGGATTGAAAAAGAGCTCATGCTTGAAGAGAAAAATCTCTACCGATAAGAAATAATTAAAGCAATAAATCCCTGCTCCAACATTGTGGAACAGGGATTTATTACATTATTATGGGTTGTTTTCTATGATAACTCTGATTACAACCGTTCAATCAATTGTTTACTGGAAAGTTGGTGTATAACTTGAAGCTATTAGCAGGTATAACAACAGGCTGTTCAGAACTGTTAGTCACATTCAATGTTTCACCATTCAATTCATACCAATCTCCCGTGTTACCAAAGTACACACCTGTATTAATCTGTTCATTCTTGAAATTGCCTACTACAACCAGTTTCTTTGTAGTGGATTCCAATCTTAGATAACGACCTTTATCCCAATCGGAAACACTTACTTTCCAGTCTTTGAATGCGTTGTCGCTGAATAAGTCCGGATTATCATTGCGTAATTTCAGCAAAGTGCTATAAGTGTCGTATAATCCTTTCCGATATTGGTCAGTAAGATAATCCCATTTCACAGGCTTGGCATCCGTATTCTTTTCAGTTCCCATTGTTCCATCGTACTTATACATTATGGAATAATCATAACCTAGTTCGCCAAACTGCCAAATCATTTTCGGTCCCGGAACAGTCAGGAAGAAGGCTGCATTTGTTCCCAGTTGTTTCATGCGGATATCAAGACTTGCATTTTGAAGATTGCCAAAAGCAGTTTGCTTGTATGCAACTCTTTCTTCATCGTGGCTTTCCATGAAATTAACCCATCCTTCGGCAGGCATTCCGCTATTTCGCATGTATGAAAAATCAGAATTGCTTGATTCTCCCATTCCGGATTGGCAATAGCTTTCATTCATATTATGCCATAGTTTCATCCCTGCTTTAGCCAATTCTGACTCTTCATCCAAATTGCAGAAGTGTTCGAGAATCATCACTGCATTAGGATTGGTCGTATTCACTGTTTTATAGTAATCTTTCAAGATAACAATACGGGAGTCATCTTTGTTGCTTGCCGTTGATTCATTGCTCTTGTTTTGAGTAAATCCTTTGGTTAAGTCAAAACGGAAACCGTCAAACTTATACTCTTCCAACAAGAACTTCAAGTTACGTTTTACAAATTCACGTACAAGCGGCGATTCGTGATTGAAGTCATGGAATACGCTGAATGGATGCGGAGCATCGACATTGAACCACGGATTATTCTTGGCTGTCTTGCTTTCTTTCGAATTCCAATAAAGTTTAGCAAATGGATGACTGCCAGTTGCATGGTTGTAGACTACATCCAGCAATACTGCAATGCCTTGTTTATGACATTCATCAATGAATCGCTTATATTCTTCTTTCGTTCCATATGCTTTGTCCATTGCAAAATAATAACATGGATTGTATCCCCAGCTATTATTCCCGTCGAATTCTTGTATAGGCATCAGTTCAATCGCATTCACTCCCAGACTCTTGATGTAGTCCAAATGTTTAGTAGCCTCTTTGATTGTACCCGTAGCAAGTTCGGAACCTACTTGTGTGAAGTCACGGAATAGTAACTCATAGATTACCATATTGTCAGGATTATCAATCTTGAAATCGGATACTTGCCAGTTGTAGGATGTCGGTTTCGTCTGGAATACGGAGACAATGCCTGTCGTCTTTCCATTCGGATACTGTATGGCACTAGCCGGATAAACTCCTTGTTCTACAAGATATTTATCGTTCGAGCCATCCAGCACTTTTTCACAATAGGGGTCGCCAATACGAACATTGCCGTCTTTTTCACTACCCATGTAATATTGGAAACCATACTCTTTGGCGGGGTCGATGCCTGTAACGGTGTACCACCAGAAGTGTTTGTCGTTATCACGCTTCATCTGATATTCAGTACTAAGTTCCCAATCATTGAAGTCGCCAATGAGACAAGCATAATCCTTGTAATTGTTATCCGTATCCAAATCGTATAGTGCGAAAGTCACAGACGTTCCGTCAGCCGATGGATGGATACCCGCTTCTTCTACCGGGCAGGCAGCTATCTCTACCGGAGCCGGTGTGAAAGTCTTGTCTCCTGTTACTGTGATAAAAAAGTCGCTGGTTTTCTTTTCGTCAGTCAACGCTTCATCATTGCGGAAGAGGATGCAGACATTTTGAATGTTTGCTGCATTTTCCGCGCCAAACCATTCGCGTACTGTCGGGGCAAGTGTAAAGCACCAAATATTATCCGCCACTTTCTCTGCCTTGTATTTATCTTCATTTACCCCCCATTCCGTAGGAACATACATCCAGTCATTGATACCGATGTGAACATATATATCGCCTTCATATCCGTACAGGTCGTCACCGGCTGCTGCTTTATACCAGATTTTACCTTGCTTGTCGCCCTTGAATTTAGTGGGGTAATTATTGATTCCTTCTACCAATTCTTCGATAGACGGCTCGTGATCCAGTTCGGGGATTTCCGGACCGGTGATTAACATCTCGTGGTTTTCGTCGGAACATGCTACTATCGTGAATAGACAGAGCAGCATCCAGAATATATGTCTTATATCTTTTTTCATAATGTATTTTCCATTTATTATTCTTTAATGAGGACTAGTCTACCGTTCAGATAGAATTTGATGGTATAGTTACCGGTTGCGTCCATTGAAATATTATCTCCAGTAAAAGGACTGGGTGTATCTAATGTTCCCCCGAAACTAACACCGGAATCCCAACTGGAATTGACGCGGAGTTTAAATTCACCCACAGTCATTTCAGTCTTTGCAGTCCAGCATTTTTCTGTTGCATCATAAGTTAATTCTTTGCCGTTTTCCCATCCTCCTGTGGCTGTACCTATAATATCCATAGATGTTATTTCTGTTGCAGAGGCATACTTGTCGTCCAAATTGACTACAATGTAATAAATACCCTGTGGTAAAGATAAGTTTCCACCATCATTTGTCATACCTTCTTTCGAGGTAAAATAGTCATATCCATAATCAAGTCCGCCATTCGAACTATCCGGCCAATAGGGCTGTGCGGTAAACTTAAAGCCACCGTTCAATTCCGACATTCCCCAATAAGCATTGTTTCCTTCTGGCTTATATAAAGTCGGTGCTTGTGAAGGCTTCCATTCCTGATGATTTCCTGGTATCCATAAATGAGGTGCATCCATTGTTTTCTCAATCTTGTAAGTGCCTTCCATCATGTTGATGGAGATTCTAACTGATTTATAATCGCCACCGGATATTTTGATAGGATTTGCTGTTTCTGATAAAATGAGATTGCCTTCTGGAGCATCGTTGTCTGCATCAACCGCGCCAAGTGATTTGCCTGAGTTGGATTTAATCAGGAAATAGGCATCTTTGGCACCGGTGTTATCTGTAACCAGAGCAGGAACTGTTGTTGTAAAGACTGAATTGGTATAAGGATCACCACTTGTATTAACAAATGCTACATTCTGTTCCCAAGTCAGAGAGCCATTAATATAATAAGCGCTTTCAATAACCGGTGCTTCCGGAGTAACTTTCAACTCATAGCTTTCAGCCGGTGCCGCATATACTGTCTTTCCGACAGCCACGTATGACGTTAATACTGCATTCATGGTACGTTCTACCGGACGGATACCATATATTTGCGCCACTGCATTCTGCAAATCTTCCGTTGCTACGTATCCTTTGTCGTCTACAATTAAAGTCACTTTATTATCTAACTTCATTTTATAGGATAAAGTGGCTTCTTCTTCAACGGCAGGAGCTGTAAATACGGCAACCGCTACGGATTCTTCCTCGACATTTCCAATATTAATCGGGGCTACACCTGTAGCTGTAAAAGTTATTTTGCCGGCAGCTTCTTCCTGTCCGTAAGACTGTGGGGAAGCTACCCCTTCATTAAAATCTTCGTTGCAGGCTGTTAGTGCGGCAGCCAGTAACACGGTTATATATATTGATAATTTTTTCATATCTATCTGCATTTAAGATTAATCTATTTAGCTTTGAAGTAATAGCACTCGTCCAGTTCGTTGAACAGTACGGTATAATCACCCGGTTTGCAACTGATGGTAGCTCCATCAACAAATGAGCCGAATGGGAATACCTCTCCACCCCAGGTCTTGTCGCCGGAAGTGAATTTGGCTTTGCAGCTTGATGCGATTGTTATGTCGGCATACCATACATGTGAATGCTCCATGGTAACTTTGGTCATGTCTACAGATTCCGAACCATAAGTCAATGTGACGGCATCATATTCTGTCGGTTGAGTTTCAAAAGTAGTAGCTTTCATTGTCAGTTTATTTTCAAGCGTATTGAGATGAAGTGTGTACCAGCCGGCCGCATTCACTTTAATATTTTGAGAGTTCTTGTCATTTACCAAATTGGTGAATCCTTCGCTGTCAGCATTTCCCCATTGGTCGTCCCATGCGCCAGGAGTAGCCACTACCTTAAATCCTTTATCTGCCGGGATATATCCTGTGTAGGTAAATTCTCCTTTACCAGTATTGGTATCATACGCATATCCTTTTACCAGTGACATCGGGAAATAAGCGGTACCTGCTGCCATTGTCGGATTTCCCCAGGGAACTTCACCGATGAAATCGCCCAGTAAATAATAAGTGACAGGAACAGCATCAGATATATCGATATAATAAGGTATAACTTTCAATTCTATCGAATTGGAATGTATAGGATACCCTTTATCTCCGATATGTGCGTACAAACGTACAAATACACTCATCGGTTCGCCGTCATAATCATTCTCCGATGTCCAGCCGGCAAGTTTTACGATTGCCTTATTCAATTCCTGTGTGTTGGCATCCACTTTGGCTGATGTAGATATGGAAGGTAGTGTCAGATAAGAAGCGTCTGCTGTTTCCGTTTCATCAGTCCATTTGTCTGTTAAATCCGCTTGCACGGTGTAAGTCACTACGGCAGGATAGCCGTAGTCCGGTTGCGTACAAGTCAACTCGATATTCTTGGATTGATTTAGGTCATAGACGTTGTACGTTGCATTGGCAGGGGTGTTCAATACAAAAGTAGTAGGTTCCTGTATGGTAGGATTTGAGTCCCTGTCATCCTCGCAGGCGGTCAGCAGGGCTGTCGCTACTAGTATGGACGTCAGTATATTTATTTTTTTCATATTACTCTGTTTATTTAAAAGTATAACTTCGGTCTGATTTAATACTCGGGATTCTGATCCAGATTCGTATTCGCATTGATATCATTGGCAGGAATAGGATAAATGTTGCGGAACTCTTTTATTTCAGTACCTTGTTTTTCTCCACCTTTCCAATCCCAGTTATAGTCGGTGTGTCCGCCGAAATCGCCGAAACGAATCAAGTCAATGCGGCGGCGACCTTCAAACCAGAACTCACGCGCCCATTCGTCACGAATGTCAGTCAATGTATATGAAGCAGATTCGGCGGCGTTCGCACGCTTACGGATTTCATGCATAGCGTCTATGGTCTCCTGAGTAGAAACACCATTGTTGGCACGGATACTGGCTTCTGCTACAATCAGATAAGCTTCTGCCATACGAAGAAGAGGTATATCCATATCAGGATTATCCGTATCGCTTGTCAGTCCGTTGTCTGCACGGATGTTCGAGAATTTGGCACATGCGAATCCGTCCGTAAAGCTCATATTGTCTCCTGTCGATGTACTTCTCTGTACTCCGCACATCAAGGCACGGTCATCTTTTGCTGCCACTACCATCTGGTCTTCCAATACGGAAGGAGCATCATTTACGTTTGGGAAGAATTTGGCTACCATTGCCTGACGACAATGCGGGCCGCCCCATCCTTGCTTACTTCCCCAGGGATTCATGCCTGTGTCACTTTTGTGCGTACCTGCAATCAAGAACAGCGAACCACCCCAACTCTTGGTTCTCACACCATCCTGCAAAATGGGAAGTATCACTTCCTGTCTTGCCTTGTTGACATTGCTGCCATCATTATCTGCCATGAACAGGTGTTTGTAGACGGGAGCCAGTTTATAGCCGGAACCAATCACTTTTTGGGCATATTCCTTGGCTTTTCCCCATTGAGGCGTGCCGGTATAGACTTCTGCGTTGAGATACATACGTGCCAGCAATAACCAGGCGGCAACACGGTCTACACGGCCGTAAGTCGTTTGAAGCGGCTGTGCCAGTGTGGCGGTAGCGTCGTCACCGATTTCTTTCAACTCTTCTTCAATCTTCGCGAAAAGATCCGCACGTTGTATTTGCTGAGGCTTCTCTGTCGATACTTTATCGCAATAAGGCGGATTGCCGAACATATCCATCAGGTAATAGTTATTCAAAGCACGGATAAAACGTACTTCTGCACGTTGGCGTGTCGTTTCATCATCTGTCAGTCCTTCCGTTTGTTCCAGGAAGTAGTTGCACAATGTGATGTCAAATGTCAGACGGTAATAGAGTCCTGTCACGATTTCATTGGAAGAACTCCAACTGCAATCGGCAATAGTAGCGACACCGGCATCGTTCCATGAATTGACAATCGCTTCATCTGTCATCAATTGGTTGGCACACCAAGTCATACGGTAGAAAGAGGAAGTACCTTCGTCGATGTCGTCCAAGTCACCGCTTCCGTCGGGGCCTTTCTGACCTGTCAGTCCGAGGGTTCCATATATCTTGTTAAAAACGCTCGCCTGGTCAAATGTCATCACTATATTCGGGTCGATAGGAGTCGCATCCAGGTCACCGATACATGAAGTCACGCTGACTGCCAGTAATAGTGAGGCAGCCGATAGGATTGATTTTATATATCTGAATTTCATAATTGGTATTTTTAGTAGGTTTAGAAATTAAGGCTCAAACCGATTAACGTAGTCAGAGGACGCGGATAAATATTGTTATCCAATCCCTTTTCTACTTCAGGGTCAAGTCCTTTGTATTTGGTGATAGTGAATACGTTCTGTACGGCTGCATATACGCGTCCGCCAATCGGAGCGCCGAACAGCTTTTTGAACGAGTATCCCAAAGTGATGTTGTCACATTTCATGAAGGAAGCATTCTGTACGAAGTAATCGGATAGTAAGGTGTTGTCTTTCAGGTTCTGGATATTATTTGCCACTCCCATCAACGGGCGGTTGTTGAGTGCGCCGAATGAATAGACAGAGGTCGGGTTGCAGTCGGAACCGCCTGCTTCGACAGAGTTATACACATAGTTGTTCAGGCTGGCGCGCAGTGAGAAACTGAAATCCCATGACTTGTATGAAAGACGGGAAGTAAGTCCCATAAGTACGTCGGCTGTCGGCTTTTTGTAGAAGTAGCGGTCGTCACCGTTAATCGTTCCGTCTCCGTTGCGGTCTACAAATTCGTTCTCGATAGGCTTTCCATTCTCGTCATACACTTGCTGGTAAACATAGAAGGAAGAAGCCGAATGTCCTACGGCATGCGCCATTGCTTTCATATCACGTCCGCCACCGATATTGTCTCCGGCAGCAACATAATAATTTTCGCTATCTCCGGTAGTTAATTTGGTGATTTCGTTTTTGTTGTAAGTGATATTGAAGCCAAGATCCCATGTCCAGTCGGTAGTTACAACCGGTTTTGAATTAATAGAGAATTCGATACCTGAATTTTCTAATGAACCGACGTTGGACAATACCTTGTTTTTGAAGTTCGTTCCGGCAGAAACGAATACGCTGTTCAGCAAATCGGTGGTCTTACGATAGTAATAATCCACAGCACCGTTGATGCGGTTGTTCAGGAATCCGAAGTCCAGACCTACATTATAAGTGGTCGTCTTTTCCCATTTCAAGTCCGGGTTGTATGCATTCGGGCGGTAAGTGATTCCCTCTCCCAGGATAGGATAGTAAGACCCGTCTTTGTTTGTCTCATAAACAGCCAGGTACGGATAGTCGCCCGAATTGATATTCTGCTGACCGGTAATACCATAGCCAAGACGAAGTTTTAAATCCGAAAGTACATCAACGTCTTTCAGGAAAGCTTCTTCTTTCAACTTCCATCCCAAGGCAAAAGACGGGAACAATCCCCAACGGTTGTTTTTGTGGAAACGGGAAGAACCATCCTGGCGTACGGTTGCCGTAAACAGGTAACGGTCCAGCAGTGTGTAATTGACACGACCGAAGAAAGATACCAGATAACTTTCCGTAGCCGAACCACTTGATGTATTGTTGTAACGCTGACCTCTGTTCTCTACCACGTTGTTCGACAGCGGATAGAGTCCCCAATATTCCTGGTCGGACGTATCATGGAAGTGCTGCCATTCATAGCCTGCCATTACATCGAAACGATGCTTGTCGGTAAAATCTTTGCTGTATTGCAGGTAAGCATTCAAAGAGAGGTTGTACTTGTCTTTCTGTTCCCAGCCATAGCTGCCATAATAGTTGTTGGTCGAAGAATAGGGAGAGACATCCGTATATTGCTTACCCGTAGAGAGGTCCATGCCACCGTTCACGTGTGCGTGCAAGTCCGGCAAGAAATGAAACTTATAATCCAGTTCCAGATTACCGATTAAAGATTTGGAGATGGCACGGTCGTCCTTTTCTTCCAACAAGGCAACCGGATTACCCGGAGCATTGCCGTTGAAAGTACGTTTCCATGTGTCGTCATTCAAAGAAGAAGCGTCCGTATTCCATTGGAAATATCCGTCGAAATAATATTGATGGTAAGGATCGTCGGAGCGGACGGACTGTGTGGGGTCAAAGCTGACCGCAGAACCTACCGCACCACCGTCAGCGTAGCGGTTCTTGGCAATCATACCTTTCAGGTTGGCGTTTATTTTCAGATGGTCTTCAAAGAAAGAAGGAGCCAAGCTGACAGAAGCCGTATAACGTTCGAACTTGGATGTTTTCACAATACCGTTCTGGTTGGTATAACCGAACGATACACGGTAAGGCATATTCTTCAATCCACCGGAAATGGTGAGGTTATGGTCTGTACTTACGGCTGGGCGGAATATTTCTTTTTGCCAGTCGGTGTTGGCATTTCCTAATTTGCTATAAGCTTCGCTGTCTTCTCCCCAGATGTCTTTGATGAAAGAACGGAACTGGTCTCCGTCCATTACGTCGACGGTAGATTTCACAGTGCTGACAGATACATTGCCGTCATAAGAAATGGTAGGACGTGCGCCTGCCTGACCTTTCTTCGTTGTAATGATGATAACGCCATTAGAAGCACGCGAACCGTAGATGGCGGTAGCCGAAGCATCTTTTAATACGGTAAAGCTTTCAATATCATTCGGATTGACCATAGACAGAGGATTGGCCAAACCTTTCACCCCCTTATTATCCATTGCCAGACCGTCGATTACAATCAGCGGGTCGTTTTCCGCAGTCAGTGAAGAACCGCCACGAATACGAAT
>OGPJ01002664.1_pt1 | contig 11208 bp, 7 predicted proteins | sample 1552831 | NCBI WGS metagenome assembly OGPJ01 (sample SAMEA2579914, study PRJEB22360) | human gut metagenome | biome: human gut; feature: human-associated habitat; material: faeces | place: Denmark | collected 2008/2010
TGGCACAGGGACTCGGAACCTCGATGCTCCAGATGGGAAATATCGTCCGGAACCCGAAAATCTGGATTCCACCGACACTCGCCTCGATGGTTACCGGTCCGCTCTCCACGATGGTCTTCCATCTGGAAAATATTCCAGCCGGTTCCGGCATGGGAACCTGCGGTCTCGTCGGACCGATCGGCATCTACACTGCCATGCAGGGAAGTGGAAATTCGATGATGTGGCCGGGCATCCTGCTCATCTGCTTCGTGCTTCCGGCTGTTTTGACCCTGTTCTTCGGCGCACTTTGCCGGAAAGCTGGATGGATCAAGGAAGGCGATTTGAAGCTGGATCTATAATTATAGCTCCATAAAACAGGCATTGAAATGCTCTTCATCCACCACTGTGTGGATAGCAAGCATTCCAATGCCTGTTTTTTGATCCAGTTATCTTTTCCCTATTCCTTATCGTTCTTCTTTCCCCAGCAGCTCCCGCATACTTGCGAGCAGCTTCGCCTCTTTGTCTTCCTTATATTCTCCGAGCAGGACCTCTTCAAACTCCTTCTCCACCTTCATCCGGCGGAAATACGAGCTCATTTCATCCGCCATGCCGGAGAGCCGGTTTAACAGGCGGGAGAAATCGCGCAGCATCACGTCGTCCTTGTGGTACGGATAAACAATGTCGTGGTCAACCTCACTCCATCCCTCCTCGAACAGCGTTCTCGCCTGAATCTCGACGTAGTAACCGCGGTATTTGATGATGTAGTGAAGGGAACGGTAGATACCGCCTGACTTGATTTCGATCACATTTTCATCGTAGATCCGGCTATCCCCGTTTCGGCGGTATACCTTCGGACGCTCTGCAATGTAGCAGTGTGTCTCATCGTTGTCAAAATCGCGCTCACGGTCTTTTACATACTGCTCCGGGGCATTTTCAAACGCCGATGTGATATATTCATGGAAATGACGCCAATCCTCACGGTACAGGAAGAATACACGGATACCGATAAGGTCCGTCACGTATTTCCAGTAATTATCAACTCCCAGCTGGGCAAATTTCTCCGGCTGCTCTTTTTTCTTGCGGATGATCTTCTCCAGCAGATGCCCCGGTGCCTTGGTACGGTAACGGTAGGAATGGATCCCTGCCCGCTCAATATCATAAATATATTCATCTACAAATTCTTTTCCCAGATGACGGAACAATTTCGTTTTTGACATATAATCTTCATAAATCTCTGTCAGCTCCTCCCAGGAAATCCGGGCAGCCGTAAGGTCATCCTCTGTCAGATTACAGGTTTTCAGAAATTCCTCTTTATTGATCATTTGCTTTCTCACCCAATTCTTTCCGGCCCATGCGGACCTCTTCCATATGACCGGCAAGCTCTCTGTCCATATGATCGAACAGATAATTTTTCGCACTCTCTTTGTGTAGCTCCCATTCTTCCTGAATCTGCCGGTTCACGATCTTCACCTCTTCCAGGAACTCCCGGGAAGATATGATCGTACCTCCCTGTCCCTGTGTGATCACCTGTTCCACACCATCTGATGTAACTACCGTCACATGATACTTTCTTCCGACTTCATGTACTACCTTTTCAATGTACATATCCGCCGTCTCAGCTTCTTTTGTATACACAACATGAATGTTGTGGTATTTGAAGATTTCCATTGCTTCGCCTTCAACCTTGTAGGCATCAAATACCAGGATCAGGATGCAGCCTTTGATGCCCTGATAATCGCTTAAGATGTCCATTAAACGGGTCTGGGCCGCATGAAAATCTGCCTGAGCCAGATCTCTTAAATCTTCCCATGCAAAAATAATGTTGCATCCATCTACCAGAAGATAGTCGTCTCTGTGGATGGCAGGATTGCTGTTTTTCCAGGCACCCTGACTGGTTTTCCCAGGAAGTTCCGAAGATTGAGAGCGTTTTCCACTGTTTCCGGAAAAGCTGCTGCCATTTTCCAGATTTCCGAAGCTCCTGCTGTTGCTGTTATATTTCTTCGATTTCACAGGGCCGAAGGTTTTCTCAAAGATTGCCTTCAGCTCTTTTTCTTCTTCGTAACTTCCATACATCGAAGTATATTTTCCACGGGAGTTGTTTCCTGTCCCATAACTGGTACTGTACGTATTTTTCCCCTGCCCGGAATATCCTCTGCCGGAAGCTCCCGCAGTTCCCGTACTGCTGTCATCGGAATCATCATAACCATCGTCCCAGTCCTGGATCTCTGCACCATCCAGATGCATATATTCCTCTACCTCATACCACGGAACCACAAAACCTGCTCCGTGGGCACAGAATACCGATCCTGTAGGATTATCCAGATCCCTCTCGGAGTCATAGCCAATCTCCTGGGCAATCTGCTCCTGATCCTGGCATGGTTCATAGCCTTTCAACGTACAGGTGAGATGGCCTTTTCCTCTTGTGTAGGAAATCACCTGGCTCTGGTAATCCCGCATTTTTGCAACCGGCGCGCTGCCTGTGATTACAGCCAGCTCTCCCTCTGTTTCCGGTCCCTGGAAGCTTCCCTGCATCCGCTGGATATCGGTCATGGCATGGCCTACATTTTCGGCCGGAAGTTCCAGCCGGAAACTGTAGTATGGCTCCAGAAGGACGGTTTTCGCCTTTTTCAGGCCCTGACGCACTGCACGGTAAGTTGCCTGACGGAAATCTCCGCCCTCTGTATGCTTCTGGTGTGCCCGACCAGTAAGAAGTGTGATCTGCATATCTGTGATCGGTGATCCGGTAAGTACACCAAGATGCTCTTTTTCTTCCAGATGGGTGAGGATCAGGCGCTGCCAGTTCCGATCCAGCTGGTCTTCACTTGCCGCTGTAAAAAACTGCAATCCGCTTCCTCTCTCCCCCGGTTCCAGAAGAAGATGCACTTCCGCATAATGACGCAATGGTTCAAAATGTCCTACGCCTTCCACCGGTGCGGCAATGGTTTCTTTATATACAATATTTCCGGTTCCGAATTCCACTGCCACATGGAAGCGTTCCCAGATAAGATGTTTCAGAATCTCAATCTGTACCTCACCCATGAGCATGGCATGGATTTCTCCCAGCTGCTCATCCCACATAATATGAAGCTGTGGCTCTTCCTCTTCCAGCTCTTTCAGGCTTTTCAGCATCTTGTGGGCATCGCAGCCCTCCGGAAGGATGATCTGATAATTCAGCACCGGCTCCAGAACCGGCATGACAGACTCCCTCTCACCCCCCAGGCCCTCTCCCGGATAGGTTTCGGTAAGGCCTGTTACCGCACAGACGGTTCCTGCCTCCGCTTCTTTGAGCATCTCAAACTTCGCACCGGAATAAATGCGGATCTGATCCACTTTTTCCTCCCAGATCTCTTCGTCCGGAATTCCTTTTCTCCCTGCATTGGTAAGGGTTTCTTTTACTTTCAGGCTTCCACCTGTGATCTTCATGTAAGTGAGGCGGTTGCCCTGGTCATCCCTGGCAATCTTGAAAACCTTTGCCCCGAATTCAGATGGGTAAACCGGTGCCGCCATGTAGGTTTCCATACCGCGGATGAACGCATCCACGCCTTCCATTTTCAGGGCAGAACCAAAGAAACAGGGAAAAAGCTTCCGCTCCAGGATCAGTCTGGCCACATCTTTTTTCACGATAATGCCAGTGTCAAGAAATTGCTCCATAAGCGCCTCTTCACACACGGCAATATTTTCCAGAAATTCATCTGTTCCATGAACTTCGCCAGCTTTATCCACCGTACCTTTGATATCTGAGCCCTCTTCTGCACCACAGCAGTCCAGTTCTCCACGGAAATCCACACAGTTTTCACTCAGTTTTTTCTTCAGCTCCTCAAGAAGGCTCTCCCGGTTGGTTCCATCCTGGTCCATTTTGTTCACAAAAAGAAACGTTGGGATCGGATACTGGTTCAGAAGTCTCCACAAGGTCTGTGTATGGCCCTGCACACCATCCGCTCCGTTGATCACCAAAATCGCATAATCCAGTACCTGCAGGGTGCGCTCCATCTCTGCGGAAAAATCCACATGCCCCGGCGTATCCAGCAATGTCACTTCCATATCTCCCATGGAAAAAACTGCCTGTTTGGAAAAAATGGTAATGCCCCGTTCCCGTTCCAGTTCATACGTATCCAGATATGCGTCTTTATGATCCACACGTCCGATCTTCCGGATCCTTCCGCATTTAAAAAGCAGGCCTTCCGATAAAGTTGTCTTTCCTGCATCTACGTGCGCCACAATTCCGGCAACGGTATGTGCACATTCTTTTATCTGAGCCGTTTGCTCCATCTTAAGCCCTCCTGATCATTTACTGAATCTGGTTATAATATTCGTTTGGAACATATCCGGTGACAGCTACGCCATCATCACGATACTCCTCTGTTACAATCTGTCCATACTTGCGAAGCAGCTGAATTTTTCCCATCTCATCGTATCCATAGAGACGCTCCACATATTTTTTGCGATTTCTCAGAAAAGAAAGAAGCACCTCGCGCAGCTCGTCAAGACCTGTGCCATCTTTTACTGAAATCTCAATTGTGCGGTCTGCCTGCATATCTCGCTCGAAAAGATTTTTTTCTTCTTCTGATAACAGATCCTGCTTATTCATAAGAGTAAAGATTGGTTTTCCCTCTACACCTAACTCCTTTAATGTCTGGTATACAACCTGCATCTGAGTCTCATGCTCTGGATTTGAACAGTCTACAACATGAACAATCAGATCAGCATGCTTTGCTTCCTCAAGCGTACTTCGAAATGCATCAATCAAATGATGTGGAAGCTTATCAATGAAGCCTACTGTATCCGTCATTAAAAGCGGCTCATCATTGCCTAAACTAAGCAGTCTTGTTGTTGGATCAAGCGTTGCAAACAGCTTGTCCTCTGCAAGTACCTCTGAACCAGTCAGCTTATTTAACAAGCTTGATTTTCCAGCATTTGTATATCCCACAATTGCAGCAACTGGTATATGCGTATCATTTCTTCTTTTTCTTGTAACTTCTCTTGTGCGCTTTACCTGCTCAAGCTCCGACTTTAACTGACCTATACGCTGATGAATCAAACGTCGGTCTGTCTCAAGCTTACTCTCACCTGGTCCTCTTGTACCAATACCACCGCCTAATCTCGACATAGACTGACCCATTCCTGTCAGACGATTTGCACGGTAACGAAGCTGTGCCAGCTCAACCTGAATTTTTCCCTCACTGCTTCTTGCGCGAGATGCAAAAATATCAAGAATTACCATTGTACGGTCAAGCACATTAAAGCCAAGCTCCTGCTCTAAATTTTTCATCTGAGCTGGTGTAAGCTCATCATCACACACAATACCGTCTGCGTCTAACTGTGCTGCTAGCTGGCGAATCTCTTCAATCTTTCCTTTTCCAACATAAGTAGCTGAAATTGGATGATCAAGATTCTGATAGATAGAGCCGACGGCCTCACCGCCAGCTGTATCCACCAAAAGAGCAAGCTCCTCCAGCGATGCTCTTACTCTGCTCTCCTCTGACGTATTCACCGCAACTAAAAGCAGACGTTCTTTTTTTTGTGCTGTTTCTATCATAAATTACATGTACCCTTTCTTTCTTCGTCCTTTTTTAAGATGCCTTTCATTATAAACAGATAAGCAATCCAAAGGAAAATTCCAGCAGTCACCCATGCGCTTGCATTAGCAACACAGATACCTGTATAACTTTTTGCACTTGCTGCCATGAATGCAAACACACTTCTGCTGATCAGCTCAACGACACCTCCAAGTGTAGGAAACAGTGCATATCCACATCCCTGAAGTACATTTCTATAAATAAAAATCATACCAAGCGGAATAAAGCAAAGTCCACAGATTTGAATATACTCGCGCACATAGCCGATCACCGTGGTCAGATCACCGTCAAAGAACAGTGATGTCATAAAAGGAAGTATAGCAAGAACGACAAAGTAAATAATTACAGCATAGCTACAGCTAAGAACCATTGCTGTCTTTTGGCCTTTTCTTATACGCTCAGTAGAATGTATGCCCCAGTTTTGTGCACTGTATGTTGCCATTGTCATGCCCATTGCCTGAAATGCCTGAGTCACAAGCTGCTCTACCTTGCAGGCTGCTGTATAAGAAGCAACTACTGTAGAGCCAAGCAAATTCAATGCTGCCTGTAAAATCATAGTTCCGATTGCAGTGATAGAAAATTGTAGAGCCATTGGAATACCAATATTTAACTGAATTTTCGCACCAATTGGATCGAGCTTAAAGTGCTCCTTCTTTAGTTTTAGTATATCTACTTTTGTAAGCAAAAATACAAGACATAAAATTCCTGAAACACCCTGTGAAATAACTGTTGCAATTGCAGCACCAGCTACGCCCCATGACAATACCATGATGAAGAACAAGTCAAGAACAACGTTTAACAGTGCTGATAAAATCAGAAAATAAAGCGGAACTTTACTGTTTCCTACTGCACGTAAAATGCTAGCTGTTAAATTATACAATGTTGTAAATATAATACCCACACAGATGATAACAATATATTCCTTTGACATATCAAAGATATCCTCTGGCGTCTGCATTATGCGAAGCAGCCAGTCCATGCCAAGCAAGCTCGCAATTGTCATAATAACAGTCACAATCAAGCCAAGCACAAAAGCATTGCCGACACTCTTTCTAAGCCCTTCATAGTCGCCTGCTCCATAACGCTGTGATGACAAAACAGTAAAGCCTGTCGTCAATCCATTCATAAAACCAAGAATGAAAAATACAATTGTTCCGGTTGCACCTACCGCAGCAAGTGCATCTGATCCAACACCTTTTCCTACTATAATCGTATCGACCATATTGTAAAGCTGCTGAAATACACATCCTAACAATACAGGGACTAAAAACTTTAAAATCAGCTTTAATGGGCTGCCTTTTGTCATATCAAGATTCATAGTGTTTTCCTCCTGTTTACTTAAATCTCCTCTACTACAAAGCCCCATGGTGCAAGCGTCAAACGATCTTTTTTCAAAACTGCGCCCTCCTCTTTGAGCACTCTTGATACCTTTGACGCCTCTTTTGGCAGCTTCACGCTCTGTTCCTTTCCTGAATAATTAAACAGATAGCGAATCTTTTTCCCCTCCTGATTTACACCCTCTTTTATGATAACTGGAAATGCAATTTCCTGCTTCCAGCCCCAAAGTCCTGCCTCTTTTACAATGCTGGCAGTCAATTTCTTTATGTATGCACTGCTTGTCTTGCAGGCGATATAATAGCAAGTACCTTTGCCCCAGCTGTTTTTAGTTACCGCGGCATACTCTTTCCACATATAATGATCATAAAAGGCAAGTACCTTTGCCCCAGTTGGCTCAACTAACTCCATAAAGTCTTGTACCTGCAATTCATCCTTTGACACGCCAAATGTTTCACCAGACAGACCAACATTTTTTGGTGCAGTAAAACGATCATACCAGGCACCCATGCACTCAGAAAGACCTGCCGGCTGTCTGTCACAATTCACCTTGACATGCTCATCAGTAAAGCCTGTCTTAAAAGTAGCAACAAGTGTACCTCCATTTGCTGCAAATGCTGATAAACGCTCAAATACTTCCTTTGGCGCACTATATAATGCAGGGACAAAAATCACTTTATATGCATCGAGATTAGTTTCATCTGTCCAGATAATATCACACTCTATATTCTGCTCATAAAGTGCATCATAAATCCAGCGCACAACATCATTATAGGAAGTTTTTCCGCCAGGAATTTGGAACCAGTTAAGCGCAGTTAATGCTTCATTGCTGACCATAATAGCAGCCTGATTCGTTTTCTTTAAGTGAATCAATTTGTCGCTTAAGGCCTCAAATGATTTTCCTATCTGGCTAACCTCACGATAAATTGCATTCTCCTGCAGATCATGACTTAAAATACCTTTCCAGTATGTTTCACATGCATTGTGAATTGAATGCCAATGCCAGTACATCACACTGTCAGCTCCGCTTGCAAGATGAGAAAATGCCTGTAATTTAAGCTGACCTGGATATGGTGTCCACTCTGGAAAACCTTGTGCTTCTGTCTCAATTACAAGATAATTATCCTTTTTAAGTGAACGTGTCATATCACCACAGAAGGAAATTTCCTTTCCTGTCAGATCATCCTGTGATGGATGATAAATATCACAGCCTGCTATTGTAAGTGCCTTTGATGCAGCCGGATGGTCAACATCTGTTTGAACACCGTAAGAATGACCCTTCCATGCAAAGTCAAAATTATGAGTAACAAACTGATCCTCGCGCAGATATTCCTGCACAATGCTTCTTTGCCACATCAAAAATTCCGTTACAAGACTTCTTTGAAACTGCTCGAATGCACAGCCAAGGCTTCCGTTTATCGTACCTCTTACACTTGGAAACTGCTCCCAGCTGTTAATTCTGTTACTCCAGTAATCCAGTCCGAAATCGTGATTGAACCTCTCAATATCTCCCTGATACTGCTTCTTAATCCATGATACAAATGCCTGCTGTACATTTTCGCTGCTCGTGCCAAAATGCTTTGTCTCATTGTCAAGCTGGAATCCAATAACGCAGGAATAGTCCTTTACCACTTCCATCAGCTTACGAATAATACGCTCGCAGTAGAAACGGTAAGCGTGATGTGTTATGTCCATAATCTGACGCGCACCGTATGGACGTCGCCCACTCTTATCTGTCACCATGATATCCGGATACTTTTTTGCCATCCAAGCTGGTATTGCATATGTTGGTGTTCCGATAATAACATGAATTTTTTCACGTTCACAAGCTTCTAGCACCTTTGTGACATGAGAAAAATCAAACACTCCGTCTTCTGGCTCTTCTGTGCTCCAAGTCGACTCTGCAATCCTGATTACATTGATTCCTGCCTTTTTCATCATAGCAAGATCCTTGTCAAGCCGTTCATACGGCATATACTCATCATAATATGCACATCCATATAATAAATGATCCATCACGCTTTCCTCCCGCTGTTTTTTAATTTATTGCTCCTGCCACTTACGCACCATGGCAATCTCTCTTGCATAACCGTCATCCTCGTTAGGTGTCTCAAGAATAAATGGACGACCCTGAAGCGCCGGATGAGTGACAACTCTTCTTAAAGCTTCCTCTCCAATTTTTCCAAGACCAAGCTTTTGGTGGCGATCCTTATGTGCACCGCAATCATTCATACTGTCATTTAAATGTACAGCACACAGTTTGTCAAGACCGATCAGACGATCAAACTCAGAAAGAACTTCATCAAGATGATTAACGATATCATAACCGCCGTCCCACACATGACATGTATCAAAACAAACACCAAGTTTTTCCTTACATGAAACACGGTCCATGATTTCTTTTAATTCCTCAAAGCTTCTTCCGACCTCGCTTCCCTTTCCGGCCATCGTCTCAAGTAAAATCGTTACGCTCTGTGTACTGCTTATGCACTCATTTAACGCTGCTGCTATAAGCTCAATGCCGGCTTCGCTTCCCTGACCAACATGTGAACCCGGATGAAAATTGTAAAAGGCACCTGGCAAATATTCCATACGCCTTATATCATCCTTTAGCATCTCCACAGAAAATTTGCGAATATCCTCCTTTGCTGCACAAACATTCATTGTATATGGTGCATGTGCAACAAGAGGACCAAATGAGTAATCTTTCATCAGTGTCAGAAGACGCTGTACATCTTCATCTTTTATCTCTTTTGCGCTTCCGCCTCTTGGATTTCTTGTGAAAAAGGCAAATGTATCGCCGCCAAGCGCTACTTCCTGTTTGCCCATCGCCTCATATCCCTTTGACGAAGAAACGTGATTTCCAATATAAATCATTCTCTATGCTCCTATCACTCAAGCGGCAGACCAATTGTATAAACACCATTAAATACACCGCCAACCTCTAGCATTCTTTCATATGCGCGCTCCTGAAGTGTACCTGTAAAATCATCTGCATCGCATCTTCCATGCCATGGCTCTAAGCATACAAATGGTGCATCGCTCGTTGGTGACCACAGTCCAAAAATTGGCTCATCAAACTGCATAACTACATACTCCTGTCCATCCGGATAAGCCAGTGCCAGACGTGATGCCTGATCATCCTTTGAAATAATAGCATCTCTTGAAAACAGATCAGCTGTAAGCGGCAGGTCACGCGGCAATACAAGAGTATCATCCTCAAGTGCCATTGCATTTTCTGTAACACGATAACATGTAAATGTTCCTTCAATATTATCGCCCACGTGAAGATGATCTGTATCTGGACCAGCCTCTAGTGTCATACTGGTTAAGAATGCCGGGTGTGCACCAATTGAAAAATACATTTCTTTTGTATCTGTGTTGATTACATTCCAAAGTACAGTTACTTCTGTTCCCTTTAACTGATAACCAACCTCAAGACGGAATGCGAATGGATAATTTTCCATTGTCGTCTCGTTAGATACAATTGAAAACCACAGCGTATCTTGTGTCTGACTGTCCAGTGTAAATTCCATATCTCTCGCAAATCCATGCTGTGTCATTGTATAAGTCTTTCCATTATAGCGGTACTCTTTGTTTTTCACACCACCGACAAACGGAAACAGAATTGGAGAGTGACGCTTCCAGTACTTTGGATCTCCATCAAATAAATATTCCTTTTTTGTCTTCTTGCCCACCAGACGCACAAGCTCTGCGCCGTGACTTGCAACTTCCAGATAAATGTGTTCATTTTCTAATTGATATACTGCCATTTTTCCTCCTACATATTTTTTATTGTATTCATTGCATCTTCATAGCTGGTAAACACATGTCCATTCATTTTATTTCGCACTGCACCGTCAATATTTTCCTGTTTGTCATCAAAAAACAGACATTCTTCTGGCTTTAATGAAAATAATTCAAATAACTTCTGGTAGATCGCATCATCTGGTTTTATCATCTTGTAGCGAAATGATAATAACACACCATCTGCCTGATCAATAAATGGAAGCTTTTCTCTGCTGTCATGCAGCTGCTGATCACTGAAATTGGACAATAGATACACACGATATCCCATTGACTTAAGCTTTGGCACCCATGTGCTTGTGTACGGATACTCACCAACTGTACCATTTATATTTTCCATTACCATATAAATTTCTTTTTCAATACCAGGATCGTTCTCAATGAAGCGAGCCAAAAGTTCTTCTTTTGTCAGAACACCTCGGTCAATCTCGTTCCAGTCATCATTTAAAAAGACTGCATCTGCCAGACGTTTCTTTATTTCATCTGAAAATCCAAAATTATCCAGATGCTG
>OGPJ01002675.1_pt1 | contig 11175 bp, 10 predicted proteins | sample 1552831 | NCBI WGS metagenome assembly OGPJ01 (sample SAMEA2579914, study PRJEB22360) | human gut metagenome | biome: human gut; feature: human-associated habitat; material: faeces | place: Denmark | collected 2008/2010
TGATGTGAGCCTGGGACTTCTCGGCGGAGGTGTAGAAGCCGGTGCACTCGAGCACGTACTCAACACCGTCGTTCTTGACCCACGGAATGTTGTTGGCGTCCTTCTCGGCGTAGACCTTGTATTCCTTGCCGTCGACGATGATGGAGTCTTCGGTGGCCTTGACGTCAACCGGAGTGCCATCGTCATGACGGAAGGTGCCGTGGGTGCTGTCGTACTTCAGCAGGTAAGCCAGGGTAGCCGGGGTGGTCAGATCGTTGATGGCGGCAACTTCAATGTCACCAGCCTGGCCGCCGCGAGCCTGCAGCTCGAAGATGCGACGGAAGGCGAGACGACCAATGCGACCGAAGCCGTTGATACCAATCTTAACTGTCATGTAATTCTCCCTTGTAGGGTGGCCTTGGCGCGCTTTGGCACACCGGGCCATTGTTTACCAACAGTTGCTACTGTAATGCCGACTCTGTACACATGGCAACGTTTCAGCGTGCGTTTTGGGCAAAAATGCCGTATTTTCTGTGAGCGCTCACAATTCGGATTGCCCGCAACCGACATGTGATTTTTCCTCTCCTTTGGAGGAATGTCTCGAATCATCATGAGCAAGCGCGCGGCATGCAAGTCAGCGAACCAGCAGCTTGGACACTGCGGTGTCCAGCTCGCCGATATCGCCGCCAAATTCGTGGAATCGACTCACCTGAGGCAACGCCACCTCGATGGGGAAGGTGACGATCAGTGTGCCGTGCTCCACGCTGATGGCCGCGTCCACGCCGTCGCGGAACTCGTTGCTTACCCCCTGCACCACCGTATTGGTCAGCGTGCCGTCTTTAAGCTCATATTTCAGCCCCGGCTCGTTCACGCCAAGCGAAACATCGGAGTGGGAGAACGCAGACACCATGCGGCCGTCCTCGGGCACCGGATGCGCGGGGAACGAAAGCCTACCATCGGTGATGGCCGTGACGATGAGCCCATCACCATACAGATACCCGCTTGCCCCATGCCGGGCCAATAATGCCATCAGTTGAATGCCGGAAATCGTATGGTCAATGCGGCCGCCCAAACCGCCATAGACATGGAATTCGCGGCAACCCGCCGACCAACCGACCTTCAGCGCGGAGAGCATGTCCGGATCGTCCTTCAGCGCGGGCAGCGCGATGGTGCGCACATCGGTGCGGGGCGGCCGGCCCTCCAGCGAATCGAAGTCGCCCACCACCACATCGGGCACGATACCCAACTGGCGCGTATGGTCGAGCCCGCCATCGGCCGCAATCACATACGCGCCGGCCGGCACCACGGGCGTGCCCGCATAGTATTCGCCCGCACCAAAAATCACGCATACCTGAGTCATGATGCCTACTGTAGCCGGTATCCACCCATCGGCCGGGAAAATGCTGATAGGCTACGCATCAGAACAGTAGTCGATAGGCGCACAGGCAGGGGAGCGGAGCGATGGCACAGATCACCGAGGCAAGCGAACGGCCGATTCTCAAATCAAAGATATTCCTCTACATCACCGAATTCTTCTCCGGCATGTCCGCTGATCTACTTCATCTCGATCAAGGCCAAGCGCATCGCCTGCGTGGTCAGCGCCGTGATCTTCGTGGCCACGTCCTGCGTCTCGCCCCTGACCGGCTTCGCGTTCTGGGAAACCAACCTGGCCTATGAGGGCGAGTCCATCTACAACTACCTGCAGGTCAAGAACCTCTCCGACCGCACGATCCTGTCCACCAACGTGCTGTTCGGCGTGCAGTCCGTCACGATGAAAGACAAAGGACTGACAGGTATGTACTACGACACGGCCCTGGCTGCGCCGGCGCTCGCCGACAATGCCAATTCCGCGCTGATCCTCGGCATGGGCACCGGCACCTACGCCCGCCAGCTGAAGCAGTATTATCCGAAAATGAACATCACCGGCGTGGAGATTGACCAGAAGATCACCGATCTGGCCGGCGAATACTTCGATGAGCCCGCCGACATCCCCGTGACCACGTATGACGGCCGAGCCTGGCTCGCCGCCTCGCATGACAAGTACGACGTGATCATGGTCGATGCGTATCAGGACATCACCATTCCCTTCCAGATGAGCTCCACCGAGTTCTTCACCATGGTCAGAGAGCACCTGAACCCCGGCGGCGTGATGGTGGTGAACATGAACATGATCTCGGACGGCCAAGGTTCGATCAACGAGGCGTTGAGCGATACCATCGCCAGCGTGTTCGGCAATGGGAACACACTGACGGCCGACGTGCCGAACACCACGAACCGTGAACTGTTCGCCAAGAAGCCGGGTTCCGGCTCCGAAGAGAACTCCATGCAGCAGGCCTCCAAGGCGTTCAACCTGCGTGAGACCACCTACGAGCGCACCGGCAGCGAAGATCTCGAATGGTATATGGAAGAGGTCGCCTCTCGATTCCGGAAGGTGAACGAACCGGACTCAGCGTCGACTATTCTCACCGACGACAAGGCGCCGGTCGAAGTACTCGGCATGCATGCCATCGATCAAATCATCGCCGATGAGGCCGGCCCATATCGGCAGATTCTCAAAGACGAAGGCTTCGGCGGTCTGCTGCGCGCCGTGCAGTAGGTTCGACACACGGACCGCGAATGTCCGGGCGTATGGTAGACTTTCTATTTGGCTTGAGAAATCAAGAAAGCGGGGCAACCCCACCTGGAAGCCTTTCAAGGCCTCGGGTTCAAGGCAAACAGCCTAGCGATTGCGATATACAACGCGTAATCAGGAATGACGCAAAGAACTGATATGCGTCTGCAGAAGCTGAGCGCATATTGGCGCGGGCTTTGGCTTGCCATGAACCCAAAGCATTGAACAGGACTCCAGCAAAGGCCCTCGCCACGGAATTGAAGTAGAGGATTGGAGTCATCATCAGCGACGAACCACGTATTAACGACGAGATTCGCGTCCCGCAGGTACGCCTGATCGGCCCGAAGGGCGAGCAGGTGGGCGTCATCGCGACTTCCGTCGCGCTGAACCTGGCCAAGGAGGCAAACCTCGATCTCGTCGAGGTGGCCCCGAACGCGAAGCCTCCGGTCGCCAAGCTCATTGATTACGGCAAGTTCAAGTACAACGAGAAGATCAAGGCTCGTGAAGCTCGCCGCAACCAGAGCACCGCGGAAATCAAGGAGATTCGTTTCCGCCTGAAGATTGACGACCACGATTTCGACGTGAAGAAGGGCCATGTGACCCGCTTCCTTAACGGAGGCGACAAGGTCAAGGTCACCATCATGTTGCGCGGTCGTGAGATCTCCCGCCCGATTGGTGGCGTGGAACTGCTGCAGCGTCTGGCCGACGATGTCGAGGAATACGGCACCGTCGAGTCCAAGCCGAAGCAGGAGGGCCGCAACATCATCATGACGCTTGCGCCGAAGGGCAAGAAGGTCCATACCCAGTCCGAGCAGCGTCGTCGTGGCGCCGAGTCCCGCGCCGAGCGTCAGGCTCGCCAGGCGGCTCGTCTCGCGGCCAAGCAGGAGTCTCAGGCTCAGGCCGCGGCCGACGCGCAGTCTGCGATTTCTCAGAAGACTTCCGACAAGAAGCAAACCAGCAAGGAGGGCAGCAATGCCGAAGATGAAAACTAATTCCGCCGCTTCCAAGCGCGCCAAGATCACCGGCACCGGCAAGGTGAAGCATGTCGGTTCCGCCATGCGCCACAACCTCGAGCACAAGTCCGCTCGCAAGCGCCGTGAACTGTCCGCCGACGATGTGCTGCGCGGCGGCCAGGCCAAGAAGCTGCACCAGCTTCTGCAGAAGTGAGCATAGGGCTTACCCGGAAATAACAAGACTTTAGAAAGCTGAGGAATAGATTATGGCACGTGTCAAGCGCGCAGTGAACGCCCACAAGAAGCGTCGCGTTGTTCTCGAGAGGGCTTCCGGCTACCGCGGCCAGCGCTCCCGCCTGTACCGCAAGGCCAAGGAACAGCTGCTGCACTCCTTTAACTACAACTTCCGTGACCGCAAGGCTCGCAAGGGCGACTTCCGCAAGCTGTGGATCCAGCGCATCAATGCTGCCGTCCGCGCTGAGGGCATCACCTACAACCGCTTCATCCAGGGCCTGCGTCTCGCCGGCATCGAGCTGGATCGTCGCGCTCTGGCTGAGATCGCCGTCTCCGACCCGGACACCTTCAAGACCATCGTGGACGCCGCCAAGGCCGCCCTGCCTGAGGACGTCAACGCTCCGGTTGAGGCCTGATTGCTTGAAGTCGTGACTTCACACTAGAAACCCCGCTTCCGAGCGGGGTTTCTTTGTACCATGGGCACTATGACCAACGGATTCACCAGACTCACCGAGCAGTTCCTCGTCCACATCGGCGTGGAGCGAGGGCTCGCCACGGCCACCGTCACCGCCTACGAATCCGACATCGCCAAATACATTGATTGGCTCGAAACCCGCGGCATCCACGAACCGGACGCCATAACCAAACAAGACGTCGAAGACTACATCGCCGCCCTTGACCAGGCGGGGGAGTCCGCCCGCTCCAAAGCCCGAAGACTGGCCTCGATCCACGAATTCCACCGTTTCGCGCTCGGTCAGCACGCGGTGACGGCGGATGTTTCGGCCGCAGTCAAGGCGCCCAAAGGCGCCAGCACCCTGCCCGACGTACTCACCGTGGACGAGGTAACCCGTCTGCTCGACGCGGCGGCAGTCGGCGGCTCAACCGATCCGGTGGTATTACGGGACAAGGCCCTGCTCGAATTCATGTACGCCACCGGCTGCCGCGTCTCGGAAGCCACCGGTGCGAATCTGGACGACATCGACCTGGACGAGCACATCGCGCGACTCATGGGCAAGGGCTCCAAGCAGCGGCTTGTGCCATTGGGCAGTTACGCATGCCGGGCCATCACCGCATACCTCAATGCGGGGCGTGGCGAGTTGGAACAGCGCTCCAGCGCCAAGATTCCCGAGAGGCGCGCACTGTTTCTCAACAAACGCGGCAAGCGCATCTCGCGGCAATCGGTATGGGAAATCGTCAAAGCAACCGGGGAGCGGGCCGGCATCACCAAACCACTCCATCCGCACACCTTGCGCCATTCCTTTGCCACGCACCTGATCCAAGGCGGCGCGGACGTGCGCACCGTGCAGGAACTGCTCGGGCACGCCAGCGTGACCACCACGCAGATCTACACGCACGTAAGCCCTGAAACCCTGATCGAAACGTATCTGACCTCACATCCCAGAGCGCGGTGAGACACACCATTTTGCGACGCGTCCGCCCATAGCGGAATCGCGGCGGGGGAGCACCAAAGTCGGCCGGAAATTCAAGGCGTGACAATACAGTACATAACAGCGAACCGTCAGCCAGGAAGAGGTATTCATGCTGCAGATCAAATCGATCTCGAAGCGCTATAAAACCGGTGATTTCGTTCAGCAGGCGCTTGACAAAGTCAGCCTGAACCTACGCGACAGCGAATTCGTCGCGATTCTGGGTCCCTCGGGTTCCGGCAAGACCACCTTGCTCAACATCATCGGCGGCCTCGACCGGTATGACGACGGCGATTTGGTGATCAACGGCATCTCGACGCGCCAATACAAGGATCGCGATTGGGATTCGTACCGCAACCACACCATCGGCTTCGTGTTCCAGAGCTACAATCTGATCCCTCACCAGACGATTCTGTCGAATGTCGAACTCGCGCTGACGATTTCCGGCATCGGCAAGGCCGACCGTCGCGAACGTGCGCGCAAGGCGCTGGAGAAGGTCGGACTCGGCGAACACATCAACAAGAAGCCAAACCAGCTGTCCGGCGGCCAGATGCAGCGCGTGGCGATCGCCCGCGCACTGGTCAACGACCCGGACATCGTCCTGGCCGACGAGCCGACCGGCGCGCTCGATTCGGACACGTCCGTGCAGATCATGAACCTGCTCAAGGACGTGGCCAAGGACCGCCTCGTGGTCATGGTCACCCACAACCCCGAACTTGCGGAACAATATGCCACGCGCATCGTCAACCTGCGCGACGGCGTGATCCGCTCCGACTCCGACCCGTTCGTCGTGGACGAGACGGCCGAACAGCCGGCCGTGTACAAGACGATGGGCCGCGCGTCGATGTCGTTCGCCACGTCGCTGGCGTTGAGCTTCAACAATCTGAAAACCAAGAAGGCGCGCACCCTGCTGACCTCGTTCGCCGGCTCGATCGGCATCATCGGCATCGCGCTGATTCTATCGGTGTCGACTGGCGTGAACACATACATCAGTGACATCCAGCGTGACACGATGACCGCCTACCCGATCACCGTCGACTCCCAGACCTTCGACCTGAGCAGCATGATGGGCGGACAGATGGGCGGCGATGACGGATACGGCGGCAAGACGCACAAAACCGACGGCATCTACCCGGACGACCGCAGCGTCAAGCAGGCGTCCAGCCTGACCAGTTCGATTACCGAAAACAACCTGACCCGCTTCAAGAAATACCTGGATAATTCCAAGAGCGAGATTCACCAGTATGTGGGTTCCACCGGCATCCAGTACACATATGACGTGAAATTCTCCGTGTTCGACCACGACCCCGACGGCACGCTGGTCAATGCGGACGGCGTGACGATCGGATCCAGCGACTCTGCCTCGATGGCCTCGCAGATGGCGTCCACAAGCTCGTCCGGCATGTCCGGCACCTCGTCGATCACCTCGCAGCAGATGTCGATGCTGACCGGCAAAACCGATGAGAACGCCGCGCCCGACTCGTTCAACGAGATCATGCCGGGAGCGGACGACAGCAAGCTCGTAGGCAAGGTTATCACCGACAACTACCAGGTGGTCAACGGTTCATGGCCGAAGTCCAAGGATGAAGTGGTGCTGGTGCTTGACGACAACAACAGCGTGCCGCTGACCACGCTGTACGAGCTCGGCCTGCTGCCCGCCTCCGATTACCACGAGATGATGTCCAAGCTCAACGCCGGCGACAAGGTCAGCACTCCACAAGACAAGATCGACTATGCTAAGGCCCTCGATCAGACGCTGTACATGATTCCGGCATCCGACCAGTACGTCAAGGGCGATGACGGCCACTACCGTTTCATCGGCAACGACAAGGACGAAATCGAACAGCGCCTCGAAACGGCCACCAAACTCAAGGTGGTGGGCGTCGTCAAGGCGAAGAAGGATGCTTCGGCCACGCCGTTGGCCGCTGGTGTGGGGTACGCGCGCGCTCTGACCAATGATTTGATCGACCGTGCGGCCTCCAGCGCCATCGTTACCGATCAGAAGGCCAACCCGAACACGAACGTGCTCAACGGCATGACGTTCTCGCCCTCGGACGATGCCACCAAGGTGGCCGACGCGCGCACCTACGTGGCTTCGCTGGGCGTGACGCAGAAGGCGAACATGGCCAAGTCGATGATGAGCGCCGGGCAGCAGTCCGGCACGGGCGCATCGGACGCCGCTGGTGCTGGTGCTGCAGGTGTCGCTGGCGCGGCGGGTGCCGGCGACCAGCCGGCCGCCATGGCCGCGATGAGCGAACAGCAGCTCGCCGACAGTTTCGACGCGTATATCGCCACGGCTTCGAACGACGTGCTTGTCGCGATCTACGACCAGTACGTGTCGACCGGCACCTACGACGACAACCTCGCCGCATTCGGTGTGGTGAGTCGTGACGCGCCCAGCTCGATCAACATCTACGCCGACAGCTTCGAAGACAAGGACCACATCGCCGACGCGATCACCGACTACAACAACACCGTCTCGAAGAAAGACAAGATCACCTACACGGATTACGTTGGGCTCATGATGAGTTCGGTGACCACCATCGTCAACGTGATTTCCTACGTGCTTATCGCGTTCGTGTCCGTCTCGCTGATCGTCTCCTCGATCATGATCGGCATCATCACCTACATTTCGGTGCTGGAGCGCACCAAGGAAATCGGCATCCTACGCGCAATGGGTGCCTCGAAGCACAACGTATCCCAGGTGTTCAATGCGGAGACCGGCATCATCGGCCTATGCTCCGGCCTGTTGGGCGTGGGCTTGACCGTGCTGCTCAATATTCCGATCAACGCCGTGCTACACCACTTCATCGGCAATGCGGACGTCAATGCCGCCCTGCCGGTGACCGGTGGCGTGGTGCTGGTGATCCTAAGCGTGGTGCTCACGCTGATCGGCGGCCTGATTCCCTCGCGTAAGGCAGCCAAGCAAGACCCGGCCACCGCACTGCGCACCGAGTAAGCGCATCGACATAGTACGAGACGAGATCCATAAACCTCGGAACACTGGAATACCAGCGGCAAAACGGTGTTCCGAGGCGAGCCCGGCGAGTACATTAGGATGGGCGAGCAGGTATTCCCGACAAAGGGGGCGAGGGCAACGATGGACGACTGGCGAGATACCCGCGATAAAGACAGCGCATTCCGTCAAGGAACGCTGCCTATGACAGGAACGTATGTCGTTGCACCCCCAGCGAACCCGGATGTTGATAAGGTAGACAGTATGCCTACCGATTTGCTTGGACGTGAATACGAAACCTTCCCCGCACCCGAACCGCTGCAACAGCACGGTCCGGCGCGTGTCATTGCCATGTGCAACCAGAAGGGTGGCGTAGGTAAGACCACCAGCTCCATCAATATTGCCGGTGCGTTGGCCCAGTATGGCCGCCGCGTGCTTATCGTCGATTTCGATCCGCAGGGTGCCGCCACTGTGGGACTGGGCGTCAACGCGAATACCGTGGAGAACACGATTTACACCGCGCTGTTCGATATTTCCGTGGACCCACATGATGTGGTGCAGCACACCGCATTCGAGAACATCGATGTGATTCCGGCGAACATCGATTTGTCCGCCGCCGAGGTCCAGCTGGTCACCGAAGTGGGCCGAGAGCAGATCCTGAACAGCGTGCTGCGCAAGCTCAAGTCGGAATACGATCTCATCATCGTCGACTGCCAGCCATCGCTCGGCCTGCTCACCGTGAACGCGCTTGCCGCAGCTGATGGCGTGATCATTCCCGTGGCCGCCGAATTCTTCGCCTTGCGCGGTGTGGCCCTGCTTATGCAGTCCATCGAAAAAGTGCAGTCCCGCATCAATCCCGCATTGGAAGTGGATGGCGTGCTCATCACCATGTACACCAAGACACTGCACTGCGAAGAGGTCTGCCAGCGCGTTTACGAGGCGTTCAGCGAAAAGGTGTTCCACACGTTCATCTCCCGCTCCATCAAACTGCCCGATTCCACGGTTGCCGCCGCGCCCGTGGTGGTCTATGCCCCTGAGCACAAGACATCAAAGGAATACCGTGAGGTGGCACGTGAGCTCATTGCTCGCGGCATCGTGGCGTAACGATTATTTCGATAAACGATGAATGAGACTTCCCTTTCTCGGCTCCCCTCTCTGAGGGAAGCTGGCTCGCGTAGCGAGGCTGAGGGGAGCTCCGCGGAAGCCGAAATCAGCACGGAGGAATCCGCCACTTCCGGCTTCCGGGTCAACCTCGAAGTCTATTCCGGTCCGTTTGATGCCTTGCTCGGCATGATCGCCAACAACAGACTCGAGCTGACCGAAGTTTCCCTCTCCTCGATCACCGAGGAATTCCTGACATACGTGCGCGGGCTCGATTTCACAAAAAACATGGATGAGGCCAGCGCCTTTCTCGATATCGCCTCTATTCTGGTCGAGGCCAAAAGCGTGGCGATTCTGCCCGGCGGCGAAGACAGCCAGCACGACGAGCAGAGCCTCGAAGTGCTGCGCGAACGCGATTTGCTGTTCGCCCGACTCCTCCAATACCGCGCCTACAAGCAGGCCGCAGGTGACTTCCGGGCGCGTATCGCCGCCAACTCCGGCCGATTCCCGCACCCGGCGGCCATGGACGAGGGCGTTGCCGCCATGCTGCCTGAGCTGGTATGGACGCTGACTCCGCTCGAACTCGCCCGACTGACCGCCCAGGTCATCGCCAACGCGCCCGCCTCCGAAGTGTCGATCCATCAGCTGCACGTGCCGTTGGTCGATCTGCGGGCCCAATCGCTGGTGGTGCGCGACCGGCTGATCGCGGCATTGGAATCCAAGGGCGACCAGTCGATATCGTTCAGCGAATTGACCCGGGACTGCACTTCTCGTATTGAGGTGGTGGCTCGGTTCATGGCCGTGCTCGTGTTCTTCAAACAAGGTGTGCTGCAGTATCAGCAAGATGGTCCGTTTGCCGAACTGCACCTGAGGTGGGTACCCGGCGTAGCCGAAACGATGAGCGACGTGAACATTTCCGAAGGTGATTTTGCGTAAGGACGGCGATTGGTGACTGAACAGATTGACGCAACGAATACAACCGAACACATGGCGGATGCCGAATCGACGGCTGAATCCGCAAAGGCCGCGGTGAGGGGAGTGGAGGAGACGCACCCCGAATACGTGGATTTCGCGGTAGACGATTTTCCCGGCGGGCTGCCCGCCTGTCTGGAAGCGATTCTGATGGTCGCCGACCAGCCGCAGACCGCCACCGAGCTGGCCCGTATTTTGGCATTGGATCGCAACACAGTCGAAGAGGCATTGCGAGCCCTGCACGATGACTATGAGGGCGATGAATCCCGTGACATCCGCCCGCGCGGCTTCGAACTGCGCCGCACCGCTCGTGGCTGGCAGTTCGCCAGTCGCGCCGCGTTCGAGCCGGTCGTCTCATCATTCGTCACCGACGGCCAGACTGCGAGACTCAGTCAGGCCGCACTGGAGGCGCTTGCCATCGTGGCCTATCGCCAACCCGTCACCCGAGCCCAAGTGGCCGCGATCCGCGGTGTCAACTCCGATGGAGTGATTCGCTCGCTCACGGTACGCGGCCTTATCAAGGAAGACGGCGTGGACCCCGAATCCCGCGCGGCCCTCTTGGTCACCTCCGAATTCTTCCTCGACCAAATGGGTCTGAAGAGTCTCGACGAACTACCCTCCCTAGCGCCATTCCTCCCGTCCGTCGCCGAAATGACACAGTCGAAATCGGAAGATACGGACGTGATTTCGTAGCGATTGGGGCCCGCTGCCTGACCAATATTCGTGCGCTAGACCATCCGATATGTGATTTATGGTCATTGTGACTATAAGTAGTGCTATGCTCTCAATGCAGGGAGAACAACCGGTATGGAAAGAGGCATGGCATGGGATTCGGCAATGTGTCCGAGCGCCGCAGCGCACCGCCACAGGTCGGCGTGTCAGTGGTGATTCTGGCACTCGGCCCGGAAGGCGATACCGGCAACAGTGCCGCCGATTCCGGCA
>OGPJ01002688.1_pt1 | contig 11130 bp, 11 predicted proteins | sample 1552831 | NCBI WGS metagenome assembly OGPJ01 (sample SAMEA2579914, study PRJEB22360) | human gut metagenome | biome: human gut; feature: human-associated habitat; material: faeces | place: Denmark | collected 2008/2010
CTCTTCAGCCTGCTGTCACGTGGTTATATATACGTGAAATTGGAATGAAATACACGATTTCTCGGTCTTCATCATACACGCTTTTCATGAAGAAAGCCGAGGTGGATTTGCAAACGCTGCCGCAAGTGATATATTTCACCATGAAACAGTTCCGTTCAAGCAATGTGCCTGGCTACTTATATGAGATGTCATGATGAAAAACCATAAGAAACAAACGCAGCCGCCGACGGTAAGAAGTGCAGCGGCAGAGTATCTGACGTATATCGCCTCTGTTGGAAACGAGCCGCAGAATGTTGAAATCCGATATGAGGATGAAAACATCTGGCTCACACAGCGTATGATGGCTCTTCTCTATGATGTGGAAACGAACACCATTAATTACCACATCAAGAAAATCTTTGAAGACAGCGAACTCCAGGAAGAAGCAACTATTCGAAATTTTCGAATAGTTCAATCCGAAGGTGGAAGATCCATTGAACGGGAAGTCAAGCACTATAATCTTCAAATGATTATTGCCGTCGGTTTCAAAGTCAATTCTGAGCGTGCGGTTCAATTCAGAAAATGGGTCAACGGAATTGCCTCGACCTACACGATCAAAGGGTGGGTCATGGATGACGAACGCCTCAAAAGAGGGACTTTTCTGACTGACAAATATTTTGATGAGCAGTTGGAACGGATTCGTGAAATCCGAGCCAGCGAACGCAAATTCTATCAGAAAATCACCGATCTTTATGCAACTGCCATTGATTATGACCGCACTGCACTTGCAACGAAACGCTTCTATGCAACCGTTCAGAATAAAATGCACTTTGCGGTTCACGGTCATACCGCAGCGGAATTGATTGTTTCACGTGCCGATGCCGACAAGATTCATATGGGCTTGACAACATGGCAGGATGCACCGGACGGCAAGATACGGAAGTCGGATGTCGTAATCGCCAAAAACTATCTCACCGAACTGGAACTGGCGCAACTGAACCGGATGGTAACCGCCTATCTGGACTTCGCTGAAAATATGGCGATCCGTAAGATTCCGCTTACCATGGCCGATTGGGAACAACGTCTGAACGCATTTATTGAGATGTTTGAATACGGTCTTCTGAAAGATGCCGGAAAAGTTACAGCGGAAATCGCCAAACTTCATGCTGAAACCGAATTCGAAAAATACCGCATCATTCAAGATCGTCAATTTCTTTCCGACTATGATAAATTTCTTCTGGAACTGGAGGAGCAGACAAGGAAAAACAGTAAGTTTACAGAAGGGAAAGAATGACAGTCAACTCGTAAAATACATTTGTTGACGCTGGAAATCAACGAGCAATTCACCTCATTTTTATAGAAGATTCGGATGTGGCAATCCTATGCAGAGAATAACTCTGACACCGTGTTTTTGAGCTCAACTAACCACGATCAAGGAGAAAAGCCATGACTGAATCCCACCCTTTGCAAAGCGTTATCCACAACATCATCGAACGCTATCTTGGCAGGTATGAATCCGTATCTGTTGGAATCTATCGGTTCCATGCGATCAATGGCGGAGAGTTCTCCAAATACCTGAACTCTCTTAAGATCACCTTGAGCAGAAAAGCATTCATCCCGACTTACTGCTGGCATTATGATCCATACGGAGAACGCTACATCCTCTTCCTTTTCATTTGCGATGGATACGGACGATACGACCTTGCCGATCTCTTGTCTGTAATCAAACGACTCTGGACATCCCATTCCATGTCACCTGTCGAACAGATGAATAACATCCATATTACAGTAAACAATTCAACAGAAATGATGGAATATCTGAATCAATGGATTCAGAATTTGACAGAAGCACAGCTCTGCAATGAACGAATGCCACATCAGCGGAGCTACGGAACTTCTCAAATGATATAATTCCCCCCGGTTATGTTTGACAACCGGGGGGAAACGATATTTCAGCAAAAATTTTATTCTGCCATATCTTCTTCAGTTCCGGGCTCAATGGTTATCTTTTCACTTATGTCAAAAAAATATTTTTTGATTTCGCCCGTTTCCATATTCTTCACACAAAATCCTGTTACAGGGTCATTCCCTGCCACAATATAGGTGTGATCTGCCACTTCTCTTAGATGGTTATTGCCTTTTGAAAACGAGAAAATCGCTATCGGAAGCTCGGCTTGTACTGCTAAGCCAATCCCACGTTCAAAATCTTTGTTGAAGTCATCATTGACTGCGTAGAAAAAAACGACATCCGCTTTTTTTTCACTCAACTTCATCTCAAACTCCAGCTCGTCGCTCAAAATCTCTGTATTGACAATTGTGATCGCCGTATTTTCCTCCAGACAGCAGAGAAACTTCTGAACATATCCATCGTGACCACGGGGAATTACAACAACAATATTTCGATTCTCTTCTGTTTTCCCAGAAAGATATTTTAACAATTCTTTCATAAAAAGATTAACTCCATTCCCCTCAAATAATGCGATAAAACCTGTCGGCCAGAAATACGGAAGATTTCCGTTATATTTTTTTTGCTTCAAGGTAACTTCGTAAGGCTTCGGAAACCAAATCGGATCAAGCTTGATCCCCTGTTCCCATGCACGTTTTTTCAGTTCTGATTCTTCAAGAATGGTGGTCTCATTATCATCCACCCATTCAGCCATGTAAAAATCCATAGAATTCATTTCTCGAGCTTTGACTTGGCGTACTCGCATTTTTATGTTATGCCGCTTTGCTTCGGTAAGAATCGGCAATATTTCAGACAAAGCAGTTCGATTAAAAAGGGGGGCTGATTGATAGTGTGGCAAAATGATTTCGGAATGAATACAGCGAAATATTTCCCAATTCAAATTATCAGCTCCACCAGCAGTGCAAATCCACCCCATACCAAGGTTGCCTTGCGCGATGTGAATCGAAGTGGAAAATTGCCACGGATTGGTGGATAAGCTGTATTCTGGAAACCAGACACCGGATTGGCGTGGTTTGAACAAAAATGGATATTCGCCAGGAAGGTCATTGTATTTGAAGCATTTTACTTCAAAAACCCCGTCCCCCGCGTGACAGTATAGGGCTTTGAGATTTCCATTTGCATTATAAATGGGTAACGGCAGAGTTCCAGCAATCAGTGGCTGGTAGCTGGATAATTCCGTATAAGAACGGATCAACTTACCAGAAATTGTGTCTGGATTTATTTGATTCAGGCAGAGTTTTTTTGCCAACGCGATGTAATCAATATCTTCAAGGATTTCGTGGAGAATGGATTGAAATTTCCAAGGAACGATGTTCTCTAACAACGGAATCGGAGGCATAGGGGATACCGGCTGTATTACTGGATAGTTACAACTCAATGTTTTTTTCTGTCTAGAAACCGTTATTCCCAATGTGCTTGTATTCACAAGAATCGTACCGTCAGAATTGGAAAAACCTTGAAAGGGGATATGGGTCAGATTTCCCAATCTTGAAATCTCAGGTGAATCAGCATGATTGATCGCCCAAATAATAACTTTTGAAGTAGCATCCGTCAACTTGATCTGTTCTGCATTTTCTGTCTGTTTGGTAATCCACATTTTATTTTCTCCCGTTGGATTGCAGATAATAATAGAAGTTCAAAACGGTCCCGATCGCCTGGCATTTGAAAAAACAGGAATTGCAATTCCACGTGGCAAGCATCCTTTGAAATCCGACATCGGCAAAATGCAGGATCGGGTATGGGATCAGTATTCCACATTCTTTACATAATTCAACCGGGTAAAAGAAACCCAGGTGTTGCGGTCCTTCCCAGTCGATGGCCCTGACGATGATTTCAAGTTTTTCCGCAGTCAACGGAAATGGCGAAACATGGAATCGTTGCTGAAAGCTTAAGATGAGAGAATCGTTTTTCTGCTCAGAAGAACTTGCAGATGGTATAGGAACGGCATTGACAATCTCCGGTTCAATATTTTCCTCTTTTGGATCATTGCCTATTCGGGCAAGGCTCATTTTTTCAAGACGATCTGTGAAGAATTTTTCTTCTGCTTCTATTAGCATGTTTTTCCTCCATTTTGTTTGAGTTTATCCGCCGTTGCCATCGAAAAACGACGGCAACGACGGGAAATACACGTTTTTGCAATTTTTATATACGCGCATATATGTACCTTTTTTTTCAGTCAAGCAACTCGAAGCCCTTGTAGCCACGAATCTTTTGTCCATGGATGGAATTACAGCCGACGGCATTATATTCCGTTCCCATGGACTTTGCAAGACGTTTGTAAAAAGCCGCTTCTTCAAGGAATTCAAGTCCTAGGTCTCTCTGGTGTCTGATATAGGTGGCATAAGCCGACCTTGATGAGAATTCATTACCGGCAGAGCGTCTGATATAGTTGCAGACAAACATGTCCATCGACCGAATCTCGTCCACCAGCTTGTCGCGACGAACCTTCTGCGTTGCAGTCAGCTCAATCCGCCAATTGCTGTTCCGCACATGCCTTGAACCATCGAGAAGCCAGTTCACGACACCACTGCCTTCTTCCGCCAGCAGACGATCGATAAGGGTTCGATCCTGTTTTTCTTCCGGAATATGGTGGTGGAACAAAATCGGCAGCATCCGGTCTTTCCATTCTTGCCCCTTACCTTCAAATTTTACCGACATTTTGTGGTTAGTAACTATAATCAACGAGAAGGTCCCATGATGTTTCTTCTTAAGGTTTTCGAATTTCTGGGCCGTCTGAAAATAGTCTCCGCCAACAGCTTTCTTGACGAATTCTCCTCCAGAAGAACACAAGGCTCCACTGATGGCTTCCGAGGCCGTCAACAGGGTCTGAGTCGTCAAGTCTGAAAAACCAAAAGGGCTGGAAATAGTTCTGAAATTTAGATCGAATACCCGTTTAGGGCCAAGTATTTTCGATATCAGTAGAACCAGTAAACTCTTCCCACACCCTCCTTCGCCTTGGAACAGCAGGAACTTTCTGGTCCGGTTGGCAGGAAAGAGCGAGGCCCCTAGGTAGTCCTGAATAACTCGTCGGTCATCCGCATCCGGAATAATCTCCCGAATTTTTTCCTCAAACAATGGCGCTTTTGCATTCGGGACATAGGGAACGGTTAGGGAATCAAGAATCATGTCTTTTTGATTATAATCTCGAAATACGAATTCATGGCAGGTAGAATCCCACAATAGAATCCCGTTGGATAACGGGATGATATCTGGATCAAGTGGCGGGAACCCCTCGGCCCCATTTTCGAGTTGAACCATCTGCATAATTTCATGCAGCAAACTAGGCGTTATCTGCGAAAAACATGATTTAGAGGTTGATCGCATCAGCCGTAGAATTAGATCGCGAATCGCAATCTTGATGGCGGTCGAAGATGTACTATGCCATCGACCATTTTCCATTTTTAACCAGCCAACATCATGGAAATATTTTACCTGAGTGTCTTGCTGGAAGGCTGCTGCGAAGAAAATAGGATTGACGCGGGGATTTCTCCGTCCCTCCGTGGGGAATGGTTCTCCAAATTTCTCAATGATGACTTGATACTCTTGCATGATTACAGTTCTCCTTCTGTTTGTTTTTCTGTTGTATCCGAAGCATTTATGTAATCATAAATGTCGGTATTTCTATATCGCACAGTCTTATTCCCAACCAGTTTCCTGCGAAATGGGAAAATGCCTTCCTTCTCAAGCTTTCTGAATTGTGACCCAGCAATGGCAAGCATTTCTGCCACCTCTTGCTGGGTGAGTAATTTGGGAACTATCGCAGGAGCTAACTCCCCTGTTTTCGCAAGAGCGTGGAGATTTCTTGAAATAATATTGTATTCTTCCACCGTGATCGTTCCTGAATCAAGCAGTACGCTTGCCAGACGGCACACTAAGCGTGCCGTCTGCGGTCGTAATACTTGATTCTGAAATTCTTTCATCTTTGTGTCTTTCCTGGTTTGCAATAATTATACCACAAATCCGGAGAATAACAATAGTGTCATAAATCGATATAAAATAAGATTTTCTACTTGATTTTAAGCATAAATAAATTATATTACAAGCAATAAGAATTACTCTGAATAATACTCTCGGAATTTAAAAAAAAGATGAAACAAGAAGAATTAAATGAGATTCGCAGTCTGATCTCCGATGTAGAATATATTTCGTGTCAGCATGGGATCTATCCTGCACTTTTTCGTTTGGTCTTACAGTGTATGTGCAGAGCCCCATTTGCGTCATATAGCACAATCATTGAATTTATCAAAATGATTAGACTCCTTGCGGAAGCGGATAAAGACTATAATTTGTTATTAAAAGCTGGTATATTGACTGGGCAATTTCCGGATTATCGTTTATATAAGCATAAAAAACAAAAAAAACTCAAAAAAGCAAAGGATTCAGCTCGCATCCAACAGGAACTTGAAGAATTCAAAAAGAGGTTAAATTGCCCAGATGCCAGAGTGGCTTCCAACATGTTGATTATTCCCGTTGACACCCGCTGGGTGAACCGTATGGAGACAAATTTTCATTCTGCCAAACGCCGTACAGAAAAACGTGCAGATTATCATATTTTTTGGAAGCACTTACCTTCTTGGCAGAAAAAGATTGCAGAAAAATATTCCCCTGAATATTTTGATAACAGTGAAGATTATGTATTATATCGCGACCATGTCATATGTAAAGTTGTAGACAGACGTAGAGAAGAAATACAAGAAAGATTAGCTTTAGATCCCAACAACTGGAATATCAGTCCAAATATTTCAGTTTATTTAGCTAGCATCGTAATAAGTAGCAAACACTATCATGATTTTAATATAAAATCAATAAAAAACAAGAATCCATACGACACAAACAGTGAAGCAGAGGCTATCTTTTCATCCGGCTTTGTTATTTATGCTCATCCAGAAGCAGAAGAGTTCAAATTTATCTCAATATATCAAAACCATCTTTTTTCAAAAGCAGACAAAATGGTTCCGGTAAAAAAAGCCTTAGAGAGCTACTTTATTGCAACTCACAACGGGCGACAACCGAATAATTTAGAGTTGAGTGCATTATGTCAGCGATACTACCGTTTTATTAGAAAATCCTATTTATCGGAAGATATGTGCCATGATGAAAACCTAATTGACAATCGCGAAATGAAAACGGTATGTCTGGATACCATGTATTTGCCAGGATGTAAGAATGTTTTTTACCTTCACCACGGCAAGAAAAAAGAGAGGAACTCAGCAACCCTTATTTGGAATGTCAAAAAAAATTGCTGTTACCTTATGAGGGGATCAAAATTGGCAAATGCAGTTGATAACATTGAGGATTGGGCTGTATCGGATTTTATTCAAAAGAAGCTTCGAGAAAAGCGACTCAAAAAATCAACTGATGGCTATTACCGTGTCCTAAAGACGACAGAAGTCCATTCTCCTTCTTTGGCTGCATGGTTAGTCTGCGGATATAAACGTAACGGCTTGAATTGTTGGAAAAACAGTCAAGGAAAAACGTTGCGGGATTTTTTGAAGTCCTACAACGTTGGTTCCAGATCTAAACTTAGCTCAAAATCCGAATTAGCTTCTCTCGAAGATCAAGAGTAATATCAAAATTGTTTTCTAAAACAGCTAGAGCTTCATTGATTTTATCACGGTCGCTTTTGCCGTTCATGGTTCCGCTGACCGCATCAATCGCCTGTTGCTGGGCGGCATCACCGACGTGGGTGTAATATTTGTCTGCGATCTCAGAATCGGTCCCGAGAATAGAAAGCAGAACCGCCTTTGGCACGCCAGCCTCGGCACAGAAACTCGCGAATGCGTGACGGAGAGAGTGAAATCCATATATCGTCATCTTTTTACTGCGTCCGGGAACTGCAACCGACGGTTCCAGGCCGATCCAGCGGATCACACGTAAAACGTCGATATTGATCAGATTGACTCCTACATTTTTGCCGTTTTGATCCACCTTATTGTACCGGGCGGCGGATTTCGGACAGACATATTGATCCTCTTTCCACGAGTATTCGCTTCATCTGAAGGATTCCGACAATGGAATTTCGGACAGACATATTGATCCTCTTTCCAGGGTTGCGCTTCCTCAAGTACAGCGTACAGCTCGGCGGCCATCGGAATGGTCACCTCCTTGCCGGTCTTGAACTGCTTTACCCAGATTCGCCGGCGTTCCATATCGACGTTCTGCCATTGTAGCAGAACACAGTCTTTCAGACGTTGCCCGGTGAACATGCCGATGTAGTAGATGACACGGATTTCCGGTTTGTTCATGACGTGATATTTGTCGTCGGCAAGAACCTCGCGAAGCTGCTGCTCCTGTTCCTTGCTGAACGCCTGGCGGCGAAGGACGGCATTCTGTTCCTCCCGTGCATTGCGCAGAAGTGTTCTGGAGCGAAATGGATTTTCTCCGGGGTAATAGTCCTTGAGGCAGTCGAAGATTTTCCGGAGTCGCTTGATTTTACGATTATGAGTGTCAACGGCCTGAGGTTGTTTTCTCATGAATTCGGCAAGCTCTTCGGCGACCCGTTCATCAAGCTCCGAGACTGAGGCGATGACCTTATGTCGTCCGGGAGTTGTGGCGAATGCAACGAAGTCTTCGTAAGTTCTCTTATAAGAAAGCTGTTCGCTTACGGTATGCGGAGTCGCCCGCGGCGGGTGAACCTCGTATCTGGCCCACCCTTCTGCGAGCGGGAGTTTTTCCGCCTGTCGGGAGAAACCTTTGATCGCATTGAGTTGAGCTGCTGCAACGTCCATGGTCGGGGCGGCTCAGATGGGATCCAGTTCCTCCGCACGTTGAAGCGCCTCAAGTTCATCGGTCGTTTTGAGAGCGAATTCTTTCCGCACCCCGTTGGCCACCGTGAGTCGGTAATAGAAGGGTCCTCGGGCGTTTTTTCTCCTGAGTGTTCCGTGGAGTTTCTGCATCCGGTTTTTGATCCTGCTTCCTGCGTTCATTCTGATAACCTGTTCTGACAGATTATGGCGCAATATAGCACACAAAAGCCCGACATGCGAACTTTATGGGGAAGAAACGGGGAAGAATCCCCGTTTTTGAGCTTAAAAATGGTGGAGCTGGTGGGAGTCGAACCCATGACCTATACGATGCGAACGTATCGCTCTAGCCAACTGAGCTACAGCCCCATTGATTCAATGGCAGTTTTCCCTGCGACGTCCCTTAAAATAGCGGTATTTTGGAGAAAATCAAGGAGAATTTTGAAAAAATACGATAAAAATTGATTCAGGATGTGGAGAAATGCGCGATTGGAGCTATTTTATAATAAGAGAATGGTCTGCCGGACACAGCAAGCCACAGACCTGATTGAGGTGAAGCATGAGGAAATCCCCCCATCACGAACTGGAAAATACTGAGACGCAGGAAAACTCTCTTGCCAACGTCGACAGCGGAGATTTCCCCGATTCCCTCGCCTCCTACCTCCAGCAGATCGGGAAACTCCCCCCGCTTCCCCCGGAGGAACAGGAGAAACTCGGTAACGAAATCGATGCCGTCACCCGGGAACTGCGCTATCAGGTCCACGCTTTCGGATTCGTCGCACAGGAACATTTGCGGCTCCTCGACGAATGCCTCCGGACCAATTCAGATCCCGCCGATTATTTCTTGCCGTCCTCCCTCCGGCGGGAGGAGATATCCCCGGGAGAGCTCCTCTCTCAGCTCTCTCAGTGGCGCGCCGAACTCAAGGAACGGCATCAGACCCTCCTGACAACGTTCCACGCCGGAAAACCATGCGGGGAAGAGCGAAAAAAACTTTGCGAAGCCCTTCGGAAATTCGACATCTCAGGAGATCAACTCGACGAATTTTTCCTCATTGTCGTCGATTACGCCCGTCTGATCCAGCCGGGAATCGGCTTCAATCAGCAGTTCCGGTTTGATCCGGGCGAAGTTGATGAACGGCGACGCAAACTCCTGGAAGACAGGTTCCTCATGCGTTATCCGGAGCTGGTCGTCGAAATCCGCAAACTCCTCGAAATCCATGAGCGACTTGAGGAACTCAGGCAGAAAATGATTGAGGCCAATCTGCGGCTGGTCATCAGCATAGCCCAGAAGTACCGCAATCGTGGACTCCCGTTCAACGACCTCATTCAGGAAGGCAATCTCGGATTGCTGCGGGCCCTGGAGAAGTTCGATTTCCGACTCGGCAACAAATTCAGCACCTACGCCAGCTGGTGGATCAAACACAACATCTCGCGGTCGATTGCCGAACAATCCCGGGTGATCCGCATCCCCGCCCACATGGTCCATGCGATCAACTCCATGACCTGGGCCGAGCAGCGGTTCATTCAGGCTCATGGCCGGGAACCGGAAATCGAAGAGCTGGCCGCCCTGCTCGAAATGCCGGTCGCACGGGTCAGCGCCATCCGGAAAATGGCCTGTCAGACCATCTCGCTTCAGGCGCCGATTGCAAACAGCGACGACGGCGCCATGCTGGAGGATCTGATCGCCGACGACAGCACCGGCAATCCGGTGAGGGAGTTCGCCCGCGGGCTGCTCTACGAAAAACTGTATGAGATGCTGCGCACGCTGCCGGAACGCGACCAGCAGATCATCATCCTGCGCTTCGGCCTCTTCGGCCAGCCCAGCCTGCCGCTGGTGGATATCAGCCACCGTTTCAACCTGACCCGGGAACGGATCCGCCAGCTCGAATCCAAGATCATCGAAAATCTCCGTTCCCCCGCCATGCTGAAGTATCTCGACGGCTGTGTTCAGACCGATTCCTGAGCGTTTCCGCCTGTTTTTTCCGAGGAAAGCCGCGGCAGAAACTGGATTTTTTCTTCCATGCGGCTATATTGAACCGATTACATGCACGGGAATACGGAGTTATGGCAAATGTGACAATCGACGGCATCTCGAAGGCCTATCAGGCCGGGGTGCCGGTATTGAAACCGATTCAACTGGAAGTCGCCGACGGAGAGCTCTTCTTCCTGCTCGGCCCTTCCGGCTGCGGCAAATCCACTCTGCTGCGGATCCTGGCCGGTCTGGTCAGGCCGGACGGAGGAACCATCCGGTTCGACGGACGTGACATCACCTCACTCCCGCCGGAAAAACGGAGGGCCGCAATGGTGTTTCAGAACTATGCGCTCTGGCCCCACCTCTCGGTCTTTGAAAACGTCGCTTTCGGATTGCGGGCCGAGGGCGCCGACCGGGCAACCATCCGCCGCGAAGTCACCGCCGCGCTCGAACTGGTTCAGCTTGCCGAC
>OGPJ01002692.1_pt1 | contig 11116 bp, 4 predicted proteins | sample 1552831 | NCBI WGS metagenome assembly OGPJ01 (sample SAMEA2579914, study PRJEB22360) | human gut metagenome | biome: human gut; feature: human-associated habitat; material: faeces | place: Denmark | collected 2008/2010
TCTGCATCGGCCGCTGCCGAGACTGCTTCGCCGATTCCCCGCACACGCTCCACCTGCCAATTCTCCGAGGGGGTGCCGTATTCTACGCCTGGAATCCAGGTAACATGATCGAATTTACGCGCCAAGGCCTCGTAAATCGTATTGTAACGATCTGCAAACTCATCGCAACGCTCACCCTGCCAGGTGTAAGACCAGCCGCCGTTGAGACAGCGCATGAAATTGGCATTGGGGCCGGTGAGCAGGATACGCGCCGACTTCGGGAGCGGTAGCAGACCTCCGTCGTTTTTGAGCAGCACCTCCGACTCTTCGGCAGCTTGCAAAGCCACGGCGGCGAATTCATCACTCGCGAAACGATCGAACTTCGAAGTGTCCGGGAACGGCTCTTCGAACAGCCCGATGCGCATTTTCAACCGCAAAATCCGACGAACGGCATCATCGATGCGTCTTTCGGAAACCAGCCCTTCCTCGACCAGTTCACGGAGATAGACGCAGAAATCCCGGTCCAAAGGGACCATGGCCATATCGATCCCGGCATTTATAGCGATCCGAACCGCATCCTTGCGGCTCTCGGCGATATGATCCCGCTCATATAGATTGTAAATATCATTCCAATCCGTAACGATCACCCCGTCCCAGTTCAGTTCTTCCTTCAACCACCCCGTGAGCAACTCGCGGTTGGCATGAAAGGGCATACCGTCGTTGTTGGACGAGTTGACCATCAACGACAGCGCCCCGGCCCGGATACATTCGAGAAAGGGGGCAAAATATTTTTCGCGCAGGGCGTTGCGCGTAACGGACGAAGGCGTTCGGTCCTTGCCCGACACGGGGACGCCGTAGGCCATGAAATGCTTCAAACAAGCAGCCACCCGATACATCCCGATCCGATTGGGATCATCGCCCTGCAAACCGCGCACGGAAGCCGCCGCCAACCGGGAATTGACACAAACATCCTCTCCGTAACTCTCCCACATCCTCGACCATCGGGGATCGCGTCCCAAATCCATCACCGGCGCAAAATTCCACGGAATGGCACAGGCACGGGTTTCATAAGCCGAAATCTCCGACGAACGGCGCATCAGTTCACAGTTCAGCGCGGCACCCATGTTGATCCCCTGCGGAAAAAAGGTTGCACCGCGGGTGTAGGAAGCACCGTGCATTTGATCGACACCGTAAATGCAGGGAATCCCCAGGCAGTCGAGCGAACGACGCTGAATCCTACCGATAATCTGCGTCCATGCCTCCCGGGACTGCGCCTCATCGAACGGTACGTTGAGAATCGACCCGACTTTGTAATGTCCGATGACCGTATCGAGCAGCTCATCGCTGATGAACGGATGCCCGGAATCATTCATATCGGTCACCATGCTGACGGTCAACTGACACATTTGGCCGATTTTCTCTTCAAGCGTCAGGCGGCCGAGTATCTTTTCAATCCGGGTTTCGATCTTCGCATCGGGCCGGATAGCGGGCGGCACTGCTGCAAACAGCGCATTGCAGCCCATACAAATCAACAAACAAGCTATTATTTTCATTGCATCAGAATTTGAGTCGTCGCAGGGGCTCCTGCGGTTTCAGTACGTCATACACCTTGCGCTCGGACGTTTTGGCGAAAAAAGCCAGCCGCTGGACAATGTCGTCGGCAGAACGCCCCAGTTCGGCCATATAGCGCCCCGAATCGACGACAAACGCCGAAATATGCTCGTCGAACGAGGCTAGATCGGCAGCTGCGAAACGAAGGGTCAGCGCCTGCGACTCCCCGGGCTGCAATTCCCGGCTTTTGGCAAAAGCCCTCAATTCGCGCACGGGCTTCGGCAGTGCCCCCTGCGGGGCTGCAACATAAAGTTCAACGACCTCCCGTCCGGCGCGCGAACCTGTATTGGTTACACGGAGCGTTACCGCATAATCCGTCCCGGAACGCCTGACGGCCGCATCCGTCCACTCGAAGGTCGTATACCCCAAACCGTAGCCGAAAGGATAGGACACCGCCTCCGGAGCATGGGTCGAGAAATAGCGGTAACCCACCCAGATATCCTCCTCGTAACAGGTGAATCCCAGGTTTCGCAGGTGCCGTTCCGGGGCGTCGTCGGCCCAATCGCCGCGGCGTCCCCGATAGTCGAGCGGAAAATTCTTCGATGACGGATGATCCGAATAATCCGCCGGAAAAGTCATCGGCAGCCTTCCCGAAGGCGATACGTGGCCGCTCAAAACATCAGCCATGGCATTCCCGGCTTCCAAACCTCCCTGCCAGGCCAACAGGATAGCGTCGGGAAGTTCCTTCCACGACATGGTTTCGATCACGCCGCCGATATTGAGCACCACGACCACCTTCTTACCCGCGGCATGAAACGCCGAGCAGACCGATTCGAGCAGTTCCCGTTCGGCTTCCGTCAGGTAGAAATCCGATGTAGGACGATCGTTGTATTCACCCGAATTGCGGCCTAAGGCAACGATGGCCGCATCGCTGTCCGCCGCACGCGAAGCGATGAATTCCGGCGTCAGCGTCGTTTCGGGGACAAACCACTTTTCGCCCAAATAACGCAGGGCGTTCTGCTCCGCGAGCAGTGCCTCACCGAAAGACATGTATTTTGCATAGAGATCTGCCGTACGGGTGTTAAGCCGGAATCCGGCGTTGCGCAAACCTTCGTCCAAATCGACCGTATAGGCTTTGTTGACGTGTCCGGCGCCCGTACCTCCGGCAATGCAGTCATAGGCATTGACTCCGAACACCGAGAGATTACATCCTGCGGCAAGTGGTAAAGCAGCGCCTTCGTTGCGGAGCAAAACCATGCCTTCCGCTGCCACCTGACGCGATACGGCAGCATGTGCTTCCAAGTCGGGAGTCTCCGACACGGCTTGTTTCCGGAAACGGGGCGTCCGCAGAATATATTCGAGTACACGGGTCACACACCGGTCAACATCCGCCTCGGCGAGTCTCCCGCTGCGCACCGCTTCTACAATCTCTCTCGCCTGAGCCGGTTCTCCCGGCATCATCAGGTCGTTGCCGGCATGTACTTGTGCCACGGTGTTACGTTTTCCGATCCAGTCCGACACGACAAGACCTTCGTAGCCCCATTCGTCGCGCAGAACAGTGGTCAGCAACTCGCGGCTCTCCTGCGTATAAGGTCCGTTGATACGATTGTAGGACGACATGACCGTCCACGGACGCCCCTCCTTGACGGCGATCTCGAATCCTCGCAGATAAATCTCACGCAACGCACGTTGCGACACCCGGGCGTCATTCTGTAAGCGCATCGACTCTTGGTTGTTGGCCGCAAAGTGCTTGACCGAAGTCCCTACGCCTTGCGACTGAATGCCCCGCACCATCGCCGCGCCGCATTTGCCGCTCAGCAACGGGTCCTCGGAATAATATTCGAAATTGCGGCCGCAGAGCGGATGGCGGTGGATATTCATACCCGGACCGAGAATCACGTCCCAGCCATATTCGAGCACCTCGTTACCCATCGCTGCGCCACAGCGTTCAATAGCCGCCTCGTCCCAGGTCGAGGCGAGCATCGTGCCGATCGGAAAAGCCGTACAGAAATAAGTCCGTGCATCTCCTGCACGTTCCGGATCGATACGAAGGCCCGCAGGACCGTCGGCCATCACCGTTGTCGGAATGCCGTAGGATTCCAAAGAGCGGGTAGTTCCGGCCGAACCGGGAACTGTTTTCAACGTGCGGCCCGTTACAGCGCCCTCGCCAGCGTAACCCTCCATTGAGGTTCCCACCAGCAGGCCGGCCTTCTCCTCAAGGCTCATAGCCGCAACGATCTTCCGGACCGGAGCCTCGCCCAACCGGGGCTTTGCAGACGGAACCGCCACGACCAGCGTCACGGGAAACAAAAACAGTGCGATCAGTAGTTTTTTCATAAAGTATCAATTAACGGTCTGTCGAGGCGTATACCTCGGGAGTATTCAGATAAGTATAGTAATTATCGACATTGCGGCGGGCATCGACATAGAGTTCCGTCATGGTCCCCTCCATCCTGCCTGCGACAAAGAGCGCCGCCCGGACGGTTGTCCCCGCTTTCACGACAAAAGGCCCGTCGTAAAGGTCTGATCCGGGAACCGGGGCCGTACCGTCCAAAGTATAGCGTACTTCGGCGGGATATTTCTCCGTGTCGAGCGTCACCCGGGCCTTTTTGCCTTCGGAAAGCATCTGAGCCGTAATCACAACGTCGTCGCTCAATGGAAAAGCATTGATTCCCCGCGCATGCAGCAACGATACATGAACATTGATACGACGACGGAAATCATTCCACTCACGTCGCTCCCGGGGAGTCCAGGCAAGTTCGGAAACTGCCAGCAAACGCGGGAAAATCATGTATTCCAAATGTTTTTCCGTTTCTATAAACTCGGTCCATGTGCAACCCTGTACCCCGATGACGTGCTCTTTGCCGCCGTCATAGATATATTCGACCGAATCCGGCGAAACGAATTCACCGCGAATTATCGATTCATTGTCGGCCGCCTTTGCAGGGGTATCGGGGACGGGATGAAAACCGTACATCTTCCGAATCGGCGAGAAACCGCCCATCGCGCGCGGCTGTGTATGAGGATCGGCCTGATACCAGTCGAAATAGAGCACTTCACCGGGTGTCATTACGGCATAATTGCCCCGATTAGCGGCTTCGATAGCCCCTTTCTGTCCACGATACGACATAACCAAGGTTTCGGAATGCAGTTCGTTGTGCAGTATTTCATCCCAGCCGACCATAACCCGCCCTTTCGAAGCGAGAAAATCCTGGATACGGGCGATCATATAGGGTTGGAGTCCCTGTATCCCGTCAAGTCTCTCCCGCTCGATCAGGGCCTGGCATTTCGGACAGGTCGCCCAGGCGACTTTCCGGGCCTCGTCGCCTCCGATATGGATGTATTTCGAAGGGAAAAGCTCCATAACTTCGGTAAGCACATCCTCCATAAAAGTATATACCTGTTCGTTGCCGACACAAAATTCTCCCGTCGTATAAGGTTTGCCCGTACAGCACAACTCCGGATAGCCGATGAACACGGCGTCGGAATGCGCCGGGAATTCGATCTCGGGAATGACCGTAATGTGCCGCTCGGCGGCGTAGGTCACGATCTCACGGATGTCCTCTTTGGTGAAATATCCGCCGTAAGCGCCCGGAGTTCCCTCGGGAAGATAGCGACGGTCGTTCCGGTCCCACCATGCATACCAATCCCGCTGCGTGCGGAATGCCCCTTCGGCGGTGAGCCGCGGATATTTGTCGATCCGGATGCGCCAACCACCGTTATCGGTCAGATGGAAATGGAATACGTTGAGTTTGTAGCGGGCCATTTCGTCCAGCATCTTCAGCACCTGACTTTTCGGAAAGAAATGCCGCGATACATCCATGTGCATGCCCCGGTAGGCAAACCGGGGCCGGTCGCTGACCCTTACGCAAGGAATACCCTTGTCGGTCATCAACTGTTCCTGCGTCCGTTTCCCATAGAAAATGCCGGTCTGGGTGGCGGCCGTGAGTCTCACCGACGAGCGATCGACCGTAAGTTCGTATCCCTCCCGTCCCAGCGCATCCATCCGGGAATTGTCCACAACTACGGTCGTGAAGTCGTCCACCGTCGTGTTTCCCGGCTGAAAATACCCGGACAGCACCTCCATTTCCGCCGGGCGCGGAATGAGATTCACCCGAATCGCTTCGTGTGAACAGCACCCGGAAAGGGCCATTAAACAAAGAAAAAGAATAGAGACTCCCCAGCCCGAACGGATACGTCCCGGCAACAATCGTTCATTCATGTCCAATTGATTTTTACATAAAATACGGCCCGGCCGTCAAGCCGGGCCGAAACATTCCTATTTACAGGACCACACGGTTATCTGCACTTCGGCAACATTCACATCGGAATCCTCGACCACATTGCCGTCGGCGTTCACCCGGGAGGTGATCTCGCATTTCACATACCGGTAGGTCGCATTTCCCTTGTCGAATTCGATCCGCCCGGTCGTGACCTCGGCTCCGGCGTCTTCCGTAGGTTTCGTCCGGTCGGAAGTGAAAGTCGTGATCAGCGTCCAGCTTTCGTTGCCGCCCCGATAGTCCTCCGGAGCATTGCTTCCATAGATATTCATCGTGCGGAGCTTCTGGCCGCCTTTGCCTCCGAATTTGTTCCAGTAGGTGAGCGTAATGCCCTGACATCCGGTTCCCAAATCCACATACCACGACGGAACGGTGCCTTTTTCTGCCTCCCCAACTGCGTCGGGGCCCCAATAGAGGTCCTTGTGCTCGTCGCTCCCGTCCATGATACCGTCATAAAGATACGAATCGTATTTTACGGAACCGTCCCAGTCGGTGAATACGGACGAAGCCCAGAAATTGTCATATCCGGGATCGGCTGCGCCGCTGATGGGAAGCGGCGCCGAGGACCAAACCTTATTCAGGTCGTCGTCGGTCTGGAAGTGATCCTCGATCGTTATGCTCGCATCCCACGGAGCATAGGTCAAACCCAACGTCAGTTCAGCATTCTTCAAGATCTCTTCCGCACGGCCTTCAAGCCGCGTGAGTTTGTCTGCCGGAATACTTCCGGAAAGACGTACGACGAAATCCTCATACGCGTCGCCCCGGAAAACCCGAAAATCCATCTTCACATTGGCCCTCGTCTCGTCCGAAGGCATCAGCACACTCCGGGCTGAAAAAACGGTTCCCTCTTTCGTCAGCTCGATCCGCTTCGAAGCAGGCTCCCCCGTCGAAAAGTCGTACTGCCCCGTAAGGTCGACCCGGTCGTAGAGATCGCCTACGGTAAGTTCCACGGCCGTGACATCATTCGGGACATCGGTCAGGCGGACATCCAAGGCCCCGACCAGCCGTTGCAGGTCGGAGACGGGAACCGTCGCGCCGACATTCCGGGAAACGGACGCCGTACCGAGCACCATATCCGGAATAGTCTCGTTCATGTCCGTTACGGTCACGGTTGTGTTCTTTTTGGCCTCGTCCGAAGCCTCATAGAAAACATGAGGAACATCACGATCCATCATCAGCGCGACAAGCGAATAAGCCGCCTTTTCCACCACGAAAGGTTCGAGATCGCCGAACGAGTCGGCATGCTGGTATTTATAGCAGTCGGATGACATGTCGTTGAAAAGGTAGAGCGACACCCCATACTCACCGAGCCCCTCGAAGCCATCGCTTTCGGATGCAAGAACGGGAACGATCTTCCAAAGCTGATCCCCCTCTTCCGGTCTTTCGGATTTCGCCTTGTCCTCGTAGCACGAGCAAAGCAGAACGAGCGTGAGCGCAGGCAGTAACAGAAGGCGTGCAAGGCGATCCGCCCATCCGCAGGCATTCCCGACATTCTGTTTTTTCATCATCATGGCTTTCATATTATATACTTGATTCTTCAGGCCCCGCAGGCCCACACGACTGCCGTTCGGGGCGATGCCGGGAACGGACCGTTAAAGTCCGCTCCCGCAAATCCCCATTCAGCGTATCGCAGGAGGAGAACTCCCCTCCGACAATTATTTGAACTCCCAGTAGGAAACCTCTACCTCGCCGACATTCACGTCGAGCACATCCGTAATGGTCGCACCGTCAGGATTGACCTTAGATGTCATCACGCATTTTACATACTGATAGGAGACGCTTCCATCCTCCGAGAATGCGATCTTGCCCGTCGTCACCTGCGCCCCGGCGTCCGTGGTCGGAGTGGTCTTGTCGGAGGTGAAAGTCATGATCTTCACCCAATCCGCATTGCCACCGCCGTAATCGGCTCGCGTATTGCTTGCGTAAATGTCCATCGTCTTGATTTTCTGACCGCCCTTACCGCCAGCCTTGTTCCAGTAGTCGATGGTCACGCCCTGCTTGGCAGCGCCGAGGTCGATATACCAGATGGGAGCCGTGCGGTCCCATTCGGCAGGACACCAATAGTTGCTTCCGTCCGTTTTGTTCCCGTCATAGAGGTTGTACTGCCAGAATGTCTCGCCCCAGCCGGAATCGCCTCCATCGGACGACGCCCAGAAATTGTCGTATCCAGGAGCGGCTGTACCGCTGATCGGAAGGGCTGTCGGACCCATCCACTGCTTGTCAGGGGTAGTCTCGTCGATGGTAAAGCTGTCGGAAAGATTCACCACCGTGCTGTCCCAGGCCGCGTAGGTAATCGCCGAGTTCAGGTTGACCTTCGAGGAGGAACTGCCGGCTTCGACCGTCGTCGCCAGTTCATACTGCCCGTTGGCCGCGATCCGGCCCGCAGGGGTGCTGGTGTAATCCGTGCCGTTGACGCTGTAAGTCAGCGAGAGGTTGGAAGCCTCCGTATCGGTAGGCATCACGATAGCGTTGCCGACGAACTTGCCTTCGGCATTCTTGGTGAGTACAAGACTTTTCGATGCGAACGCAGCTCCGCTCTTGGAAAACGCTCCGTCGAGACTCACCTGATCGTACATGTTGCCGATCGTCAGGGTGATGCTCTCGGCATCGACGTTCTCCAGTCCGCTGACCGTCACCGTGACCGACGCCACGACGCGCTTGAGCTGGAGTGCGGCCGCCGCGCCTTCGGCACCGACCGTAACGACGTCGGAATTACCGACCAACAGTTCGGGAATCTGAGCCGAAATGTCGGTTATTTTGACACGTGCATCGGCAACGGCATTCGAAGCGGCGACACCCGTAAAAGTGAGATTCGCCTCGTCGCTGGAAGCGACAGCGTAAACGGTGTAGCTACCCGGCTCGACGGAGAAGGCTCCTAAAGACGCAGCGTCGGCGGCGCTCTTTGCGTCCGCAATGTTACCCTCCGACATCAGAATCGCCCGGTGTGCATAAGCTGCCTCGGCGGCATCCGCCGAGCGGGTCTCGATCTTCAGTTTCGGTCCGTTGTCGGGAGTACCTCCCGGAATCTCCTCCGAAGAGGAGCAGCCCGTCAGAATCATACCGGCCAGCATGGCGACGGCAAATGTGTACATGGAATACTTTTTCATAATTATGCGTTTAAGGTGGTTAATAAAATTTTTTTATTGATTTCAGGCGGTTATTCGAACGTCACGTTCCGGACATATTCATTGATCTCCAGATGGGGGCCCGATCCGTCGGTTACCGGCGTGCCGTTGACCGTGAAGTTCCCGATCGTCACTCCGTCGATCGACTGCGCGTCGCTGCGTCCTCTGATCCAGCTCGGAGTCGCCCGCGTACCGGTATAGGCGATGTTGCGCAGGGTGATGTTCCGGGCCCATTGTCCATAAAGTCCGTCGAACGCCCAGGCGTTGGTGAAGTGCGCGCAGAAAACCTTTCCGCCGTCGATGTCCTCGACAATGATGTTTTCGAACGAAATGTCCTCGAACGTGCCGTCGTCGGCGATCATCACCGCCATCGCCCCGGGATAAATCCCGTCGTCCTGACGGTTTTCCAGCACGATGTTGTCGTGGAACCGGATATTCCGGAATGCAATGCCCCGCGCCTCGGGACCGACGAGCATGTTGTGCGCCTTGTCGGCCCAGAAAACACAATTGCGGATCTCGTAATCGTAGACATCAAACTTGTTCTGCGCCAGATAATAGACCGTCCAGATGGAAGCGTCGGTGAACGATCCGTCGGAGGCGGTGTGCGCGGTGACGTAATCGGTCTTTCCGTTGAAGGCCTTGATAGTCACGTTATCGTCGTAGTTGCGCTGGAACGTATTCTCGACCAGTACATTGCGGCAGCAGATGAAATCCATGCCGTCGGAGTTCATGATCCAGCCGATCTCCTTGATGTTGTCGATATGCACGCCCGTGCTTCCGACGATCTTGAGCGTCCAGTTCGGCGTGTCGCGCAGCAGGATGCCCTCGACCTTGAAACCGTCGCAGTCGAAGGTTTCGATCTGCGGCTGGCGGCCGTCACCGTGATTCTCCTTCGACGAACAGAGGATGCCCCGCCCCCGGATCGTCAAGTTGCGGCATCCCTTGGCATAGATGCTGCCGTAGACCAGCGCCCCCTCGTCAAGATAGATCGTCTGATTATCCTTATAGAGAATCTCCTTGCGCCCCATATTATGAATGCCGGGACCGAAATAAGTTACGTTGGCACCCGTCGGGATCGCCGTGTCGGGCAGGTCGGGCAGGATGAAGAGGTTCTCCATCCGGTTATCGTCGAACTCCACCGAAACCTTTTGCGCGGGATCGCCCAGTTCGAACTCGACGCTGTTCGGGGTCTGCACGTCGGGCACGATGCCGTAAGAGAGCGGACGAATCTCCACTTTCGAAAACGTCCCCGCACGGCGGGTCACACGGACCTTCAACGGAGCGGCGAACGCATCGGTGAACATTGCAAAGCCCATGTCATGCTGGACGTACCCCGCAGCCGGATTGGCGGCATAGTCCGAAACTTCGGCATTGTGCACGAAAATCTCTTCCCAGCATCCGTTGCGGAAAATCTCTACCGTGAAATCGTCATTGGCCGGACGGTCGTCCATGGCGGGCAGCCCGTCGTCGGGAATCGTCGTCGGAGCGTCCCAGGGGAGATAGCTGATCACGGGCGTAAGTTTCAGGTCGGTATCGTCCTTAAATTTCGCCGCGACCGAAAGCGCGTATTTCCGATTAGCCTCGATACGCGTTTCCTGCACGGAAACATAATTCTTTCCGTTGATCGTGAAGCGGAACTCCAACGTCGCGGAGGCTGTGTCAGTCGGCAGGACGACGGCCTGGCCGACATAACGTCCCGCGCTGTTCCGAGCCAGCACGATCGCCTTTTCGGAAAATTCAGCCCCGCTGTTTCCGGGCGTTCCGTCGGAGGCGATCCGGTCGTACATCCGGGGAATCGAGACCGTGATACTTTCGCAGGAGAGCGCTTCCAGCCCCACGACAGTCACCGTAAGGTGAGCCACGGCCCGCTTCATCCCAACCGGAGCCGAAACCGATCCGGCGACGGCTTCGAAACGGCTGTTGCACCCGATCAGCAGGTCGGGAATCGGAGCGGTCATGTCCGTTATCCGGACGCCGTACTCCGACAGAGCGATCCCCTCCGCTGCCGGAAAGGTCAGATTATCCTCGTCCGCAGCAGCAACCGCCAGCATTCCATAGGTTCCCGGCTCTACCCGAAACGGTGCGAGCGTCGCGGCGGATGCCGCAGAGACGGACTGCGCAACAACGCCTTCACGGATCAGGCAGACACGGTGGGCATAGGCGGCCTCCGCAGTCACGGAC
>OGPJ01002695.1_pt1 | contig 11114 bp, 10 predicted proteins | sample 1552831 | NCBI WGS metagenome assembly OGPJ01 (sample SAMEA2579914, study PRJEB22360) | human gut metagenome | biome: human gut; feature: human-associated habitat; material: faeces | place: Denmark | collected 2008/2010
TGGGCGTGTTCGGGACTTTCACCCGTTAGAGCGCGCCCATGGCGCGCAAACTAAGCAGCCACCAGGGTTTCCCCCGGCGGCTGTATGATTTTCCGACTGTGAAATCTCGACCGCCTTTTTCGCCTTCACTTTAACCATAACAACCCCGATTTTACGCTTTTTCTTTTTCAATTTTTCCGTTACGGTTACTTTGGCTTTTCCCGCTTTGACCGCAGTCACTTTTCCTTTTTTCGTAACTTTAAATTTCTTTATATAATAAAAGTTTATCATAAGTTATAAGTATTTGTAATAAGAAACATGCTCTCCCATAAGTCTTTTTTGCTTTTTTTGCCAATAATGTAACTATTTATCACAGGCGTCTGAAAATCAAGCAATTCCACTTCCCGCAGTTTCTTCTCTTTTATATAAGAAGCCGCTGTATCTTTGGGCAGAAATGTGTAATTCTGCTGGCCGATCAAAAATGGGATGATTTTCGAACAGTCGTCAATTTCCAGCGAAAATTGGTGGTATTTCGGGAAAAGATTTCGGATAAACTGGCCGACATTCTGCAGGGCAAAATTGCACATCAGATAATTTTCCTGCAAAAGTTCCTGCTGCCGGATTCCTTTTTGATACTTGCGGTTATTCCAGTCTGTAACAAGGATCATCGGGTCTTCCTTGTAAATCTCACAGTGAAATTTGGGATTTCGCAGCGGAATATACGAAAATACGACGTCCAAAATATCGCTTTGCAGCTGCTCCAACAGCTGGCTCGACAATCCGATCGATATTTTCAGGGCATCTTCCGGGTAATTTCTTTGATGCGCCTGAATGATCGGCGCCAAATGCGCTTCGTAAACAGAGTCCGACGAACCGATACGCAGCGTATTTTCAAACTTATGAATGGAACTGATCTCCGCCATCGCCGTGTCCGTCAGCCGGATCACACTCGCCGCGTACAGCGAAAACCGCTCGCCCGCCGGCGTCAATTCGACGCTTCGGTTATTTCTCTCAAATAAAGTTACATTTAACTCCTTTTCCAATTCCAAAATGCGGTTTGTCACCGTCGACTGCGCGATAAAAAGCTGGTGCGCCGTCCTCGTAAAATTCTTTGTATCCACAAGAACCAGAAACGTTTTCATTGTCTCAATATCCATACTGCTTCTCCTTTTATCAATATTTTCGATTATTGCTATCAAAATAATTTATTTTACATATAATATACACCTGTTCTATAATGATTGCAAGACAGGAGGGTTATTATGCCAGATATCAATTTAAGCCAAAAGACCAATTTACTAGAGCAGGATCCGTATTCCTATGAACTTCAGGACGTAAAAAAACCTGCGTTATTTCACGAAATGTTTCCTTATAATGAAACGCCTAAAATTGCGTTCAACTACCGCCGCGTGCCGCAGAATATGCCGGATGACATTTTCATCACCGACACGACATTCCGCGATGGCCAGCAGTCGCGTACTCCGTATACGACGGAGCAGATGATTCATCTGTACAAACTGCTTCACAAGCTCGGCGGCGACAATGGCATGATCCGCCAGACCGAATTTTTTGTCTATTCGAAAAAAGACCGTGATGCCTTGGAAAAATGTATGGAACTCGGTTATCGTTTTCCGGAAATTACCACTTGGATTCGGGCATCGAAAAAAGATTTTGAGCTGGTGCGCTCGATCGGAGTAAAAGAAACCGGTGTGCTCGTCAGCTGCTCGGATTACCATATTTTCCATAAAATGGGACTTACCAGAAAAGAGGCTCTCGACAAATACATAGGCATCGTTAGCGACTGTATCGAAGCCGGACTCCGCCCACGCTGCCATTTTGAGGATATTACGCGTGCTGATTTTTACGGCTTTGTCGTACCGTTTGCCAGCCGCTTGATGGAAATATCTCGCGAAAGCGGCGTTCCGATTAAGATCCGAGCCTGCGACACCCTTGGCCTCGGTGTTCCTTATCCCGGCGTTGCGCTGCCGCGAAGTGTTTCCGGCATCATCTACGGATTGCAGCATTATGCCGGCGTGCCTTCGGATATGATCGAATGGCACGGCCACAATGATTTCTACAAAGGTGTCGTCAATGCCACGACAGCCTGGATGTATGGCGCAAGTGCCGTCAACTGCTCCCTGCTCGGCATCGGCGAACGTACCGGAAATGTGCCGGTTGAGGCAATGATCTTCGAATATGCGTCCCTTCGTGGAACAATGAATGGTATGCATCCGGAGTACATCACCGAAATCGCACGTTACATCGAAAATGATACGAATTATCCGATCCCACCGATGACCCCGTTTGCCGGCCAGAACTTTAACCTCACGCGTGCCGGCATCCACGCCGACGGGCTGATGAAAAATCCGGAAATTTACAATATTTTTGACACGGAATCGATCTTAAACCGCCCACCGAAAGTTTCGATCACGGGCACTTCCGGCACCGCCGGCATTGTATTTTGGCTGAATCATTCGTATTCACGCCGCGGTGAAAAAGAATATACAAAAAAGGACCCACTCGTAGCAAAATTATACGAATGGGTCACCGACCAATTTGACAACGGTCGTATTACCATGATCAGCGATGCTGAGATGGAAGAGCAGATCGCAACACTTTGCAAAGCGCAGGACTTGTAATTTCTATCGTTTTTCGCTATAATTGAGAAAAAGTTACTTATTGGAGGTATTAAAATTATGGGCAAAACAAAGAAAGGGACAGCCCTGCTTCTGGCATTTACGCTCTGCGCATCGATTCTCACACCGAATTCCGTCGATGCCGCTAAGGTAAAAAAGCCTGTGCTGTCAAAAAAGAAACTGGCACTGGTTCGTGACAAATCTGCGACCATCCGCTTGAAAAAAGCCGGAAAATGCAAAGTCACCTGGTCTTCTTCAGACAAAAACGTCTGCAAGATTACAAAAAAGAAAAAAACTTCCTGCAAATTCAAAGCGGTCGGAAACGGTTCCGCCAAAATCAAATGCAAGGTAAAAAAGGGCAAAAAGACGTTCAAACTTTCCTGTAAAGTGAAAGTAAAACCGAAAGTTGTCACGAATCTGCCAAGTATCCTGAAAACCTATGAAAGCCAGATTCCATACATGGGAACCTGCCTGAATTACGGAAGTTCTACATATAAGCGCGAACTTCAAAATACAAAAACATTGAATTTTGTAAAAAACCAATTCAATAGTTTTACCCTTGAAAATGAAATGAAGCCGGATAACATCCTCGGCTACCGCCCAACGACAATGACCGTCGCAGAGGCAAAGGCAAAAGGCTACTATATCCCGGATAATTACAAGGAAAGTACCGTTCCTTCCTTGAATTTCCGCGAAGTGGATGGTGCACTTGAAGTTGCTGCGAAAAACGGCTTGAAAATGCGTGCCCATACCCTCGTATGGCACAGCCAGACACCCGCTTGGTTCTTCTCGGACAAGTACGAAAACGACAAAGATACCAATGTGGCGACGATGGATGCCCGCGAAGATTTCTACATCCACAACGTAATGGCTCATGTCATGGAGAAAGAAAAAGAACTTACCGGTTCTGCCGGAAGTATCGTCTATGCGTGGGACGTCGTAAACGAATACCTGCACCGCCAGGAATTTACAAGAACTTGGACAAACATTTATAAAAACAGCGGTGACACCCCAAGTTATGTAAAGAAAGCATTTGAACTTGCTTATGGAATGTTAAAAGCCTATAATGTGCAGGATAAAGTAACATTATTCTACAACGACTACAATACCTACTTTGGCATTCAACAGACGCTCAATCTTGTGAACTTCATCAACAAAGATGAACCGGAAAAAATCTGCGGCGGTATCGGTATGCAGAGCCATGTCGACATCAAAGTGCCTACGATTGAACTTTATGGCACTGCATTGGAAAAATTCCTCGCAGCCGGCTACGAAGTTCAGATTACAGAACTGGATGTAACGATCAACTACGATACAAACGGCTCCTATTCTTACGCAGACGAAAAGGAGACCAATGCCGACCAAGCCAAATACGTCGGCCAGCTGATGAAAACGATTTTGGAGAAAAACCGCAGCCGCGATAAAAATGTAAATCCAAAAGGCGTAACCGGCATCACTTTATGGGGATTATACGACACGATCTCCTGGCGTGCTTCCTGCTCCCCATTGCTTTTTGACACGGGAATCACGGATCCGAAAGCTTCTTTCTATGAATTTATCAACGCCGCAAAATCAATGGGTTGAAAATAATATAACTGAATTGTTATCCCCAAAAATCCCTGCCGCCAATAAAATCAATATTGCTGTGGGGATTTTTTTAAAGTAAAAATTTTACCCCTTAAAGTAAAATTAATCCGTTCAAATCCTCTTGCTTTTTCCTTATAATGGCTATATCATTATTTGAACAAGGAGGGTTTTTTATGTTACTTAAAAAACGAATTCTTCCTCTGGCTTTATCTGTCATTATGGCTGTGTCCGCGTTGACCGGCTGTGGCAGCAGTTCAGAGAAAGACAGCTCATCAGGGGCTGAGACAACCCTGACCATGTGGACGATCGCCACAGAAAGCGACTCTTTCCACAAACCGTATCTTCAGGCAATCGAGGAGTTTGAGAAAAATCATCCCGGTGTAAAGATTAATATGGAAACATTTGAAAATGAATCCTATAAAACGAAGATCAAAGCGGCTGTCGCTGCCAATGAACTTCCTGACATTTTCTTTACCTGGGCGGGTGGATTTTCCGAATCATTCGTATCTTCCGGAAAAGTAATGTGCCTGGATGATTATTACAAAAATTACGAAAAGGAAATCAGTAAAACCGCTCTTGCCAACGATATCTACGATGGCAAATTGTATGGTTCCGTAACTTGTACACCGGTATCCGTAATGTGGTACAACAAAGAAATGTTCAAAAAACAAGGTGTTGAAGTACCAGCTACATGGGATGATTTCAAAGCTGTCTGCAAGAAATTCATTGATGCAGGCATTAAACCGATTGGAACCAGTGTAAAAGACACTTGGGTACTTGCTATGCTTCATGACGGATTAGCACTTAAATCTGCCGGAGCAGACAAAGTCACCAAGGCTTTGACAAAACAGGGTCAGTCCTACAACGATCCGGACTTTGTAAAAGCTGCTAACTGCATCAAAGAATTGGTTGATATGGGCGCTTTCATCGACGGTGCAACCGGTCTTTCCAATGATGAAGCAAGTGCTTCTTTCTATGCAGAACAGGTTCCAATGTACTTCACCGGAAGCTGGATGGGTGGTTCCATCGTTACCGATGCCGAGAAACCGGATAACTTCGCTGTTGCACCAATTCCTGTTGTCAACAGTGCAAATGCAAGTGTAACCGACTTCATGGGCGGAGGTTCCGATACTTTGATGGTATCCGCCAGCACGAAGAACAAAGACCTTGCCGCTGCCGCTGCTTTTGAGATTACAAAAGGAGTTTCCAAATATGCTTACTTAAGCGGTGCTGGAATTCCGGCTTGGACCGTAGATTATGATGCTTCTTCCGTCCCTGCCTTAACACAGCAGGTAGCAGATATTGCCGGAAAAGCAACTTCCTATACATTGTGGTTTGATACGTTGATGTCTTCCGATGATGCTGGAGAATATCTGACACTCCTTCAGTCCCTCTTCGCAGGCGATCTGAAACCGGAAGAATTTGCTGCCAGCATGGATAAGCAGTTAAGTAAAAAATAATCACACGTTAATTTTGTGAATGGGATTTGATCCGGGCGGCTCCCAGACAGCAGCATTGCTGCAGTCCGGGAGCCGCCCGGCATTATAACGATTCGTTTAAAGGAGGATTTCATGGACAAAGTAAGAAAAAACAAAACAGCAATCTTCGTTTTTCTCTTTCCTTCTGCATTGCTGTTTTTAGCCATTATTATCTTACCAATCTTTATGTCCGGATATTATAGTCTTTTAGACTGGGACGGCATCACTTCCGGCACATTTGTTGGTATACAAAATTACATTGAATTATTTACAGAAAAAAGTCTTGGCTTCGGCCCTACGGTGCGAAATGCATTCATTTTTGCCGGACTTTCGGTTTTTCTACAGCTTCCCCTCGCTCTGCTTCTTGCCTTAACTCTGGCAAAAGGCATCAAGGGTGAACGATTTTTTGTGGCGGTGTTCTTCATTCCGGTTTTGTTATCCACAACCGTCATCGGACAATTGTGGATGAAAATATACAATCCACAATACGGTATTGTCAATTCCTTTTTGCGTGCCGTCGGTCTTGACACATGGTGCAAGACCTGGCTCGGCGACCAAAAATATGCTCTTGCCGCCTGCTTCATCCCGATGCTTTGGCAATACGTCGGCTACCACATGCTCCTCATGTACGCAGGCATTAAAAGTCTGTCACCGGATATCCGTGAAGCAGCTAAGATTGACGGTGCCAATGACCACCAATTATCACGTTATATCACAATTCCTATGATCAAGCCGGTTTTGCGTATGTGTGTGATCTTTGCGGTAACCGGTTCTTTGAAGGCCTTTGACCTGATCTATGTATTGACCGGCGGCGGTCCGGCTCACGCAAGTGAAGTACCAAGTACCTTGATGATTAACATGATCTTCGACCGAAGCCGCTATGGACTCGGAAGCTCGATTGCCATGTTTATCATTTTCCTGTGCTTCTTTTTCGCAATACTGATCAAACGCTGTTTTCGAACGGAGGTGGACTAAATGAAAAAAGTAAAAACCAGTGTAATGTACATTTTACTGTCTCTTTGGGCATTGGTAAACCTATTTCCGCTGTATTGGATGTTTACCTTCTCCCTAAAGACAAATAAAGAAATCTTTGGTGACAACATCATCGGCCTGCCAAAAGAATGGCTGTGGAGCAACTATTCGGAGGCTCTCGATACCGGAAATATGGCACTTTACTTTGCCAATAGTGCCATTGTCACCTTTGTTACGATTGCATTGACTGTCATCTTTTCCCTGATGGCGACTTATGCACTTTCCCGCATGGAATGGCGCGGCCGCAAACTTGTCAACAGCATTTTTATGCTTGGCTTAACGGTACCGATTCACGCGGCAATCCTGCCAATTTTTATCATCTTACGCGAATTAAAGATGACAAACTCCTATCAGGCACTCATAATTCCTTACACCGCATTTGCATTGGCGATGGCGATTATGATCTGTCAAAGTTTCATTGAAAATATTCCACGTGAACTTGAAGAGTCTGCCTGTATCGACGGCTGTGGTGTCTATGGCATTTTCTTCCGCATTGTGCTTCCGCTCATGAAACCGGCACTTTCTACCATTGGCATTTTTACTTTTCTACAAGCGTGGAATGAGCTTATGTTTGCCGTCATCTTTATCAGTGACAGTAAATATCGTACATTGTCGGTAGGTATCCAGGCACTTTCCGGGGCTTACACGACCAAATGGGGACCGATTGGCGCTGCTCTTGTCATTGCCACGTTCCCGACCCTCATCATTTACTGCTTTATGAGTAAAAAAATTCAAGAAAGTTTAATGGCAGGTGCAATTAAAGGATAAATGTGCTATAATAAGTTTATTATAGTTATTTTGGGGGATATAACGCACTATGAAGAAACGTTTTTTGTCATTGGGGCTTCGGAAAAAAATTCAGTTTTTGTTTCTTTGTACAATGATTGTATGCATTTTATTCTGCTCAGGTATCTTCTATCTGATTTTGGAAAATCAAATGCAGCAATCAATCGCCGACAAAGAAATCAGTAATCGAACTGCTATTTCCAATAACTTGGACAGCACCATGAAGTCCATTAACAGCATCAGCTGCCTTACCATGCTTCGTAGCACTGTACGCACTTTTTTACTTGCAAAGAGTAATTCTACTCCTCGCACACGAAATGCTATCCAGGAGATCCACGACATTCTAAATACATTTAATCTTTCCTGTAATGTCGTGATTCTCCGCATGGACGGCCAATACCTTAACACCGGTCCGGGAATCACCTATGTCAATACCGGCAAGATTTTTGAAACAGAATGGCTGGACGAAGTCATGGCCCAAAAAGGAAATTACGTTATTAAAGCAGGCACTCGCGATGCCTTTCGCTCAAACATTGGCGAAATGGTGTCTTTTGTCCGTGTCATCAATGACATAAACACCCAAAAACCGATCGGTATCCTGGCAATCAATCTCCCAAGCCGCTTCTTTGAACAGGCATATGAAGGGCTTTCCGGCGAAACCAGCCATTTTGCTCTTTATGACACATCCGGCAGCTTAATCTGCAAGGATAATGAAAGCACATTTTCCTCCTTAAATCCGGAAAATCTACTTCAAAACACGCGCGAAGAAACGGACAAACTATTTTACAAAAGTATATTTACCTGCGACACATTGGGAGACTCTCATTTCATCCTTGCTTCCCGTCTGGAAGTACGGATTTTAGACGGGCTCCCTGCCAAATTACTGGCTGCTTTGATCATCGGCGCTTTTATACTTCTCGCATTTATGTGGCTGATCAATACTTATATTGCCAAAAATGTCATCTATCCGATCCAGCGTTTGGTCGACAGCATGACTGAAGTGCAAAACGGCTGGCTGCACCGTGTTAGTATGAATGTAAGCGATGACGAGATCGGTCTTTTAAAAAACAGCTACAATGCTATGCTGATTGAGATCAATCAATTGATCGAAGAACTTCTTCAAAAAGAAAAAACACTGCGGATGGCTGAATTAGATGCTCTTCAGGAGCAAATGAAGCCCCACTTTTTGTATAACACTCTGGATATGATCCGTTATATGGCTTTGGAGAACCGAACAGATGAAGTATATAATATGTTGGAAACTCTTGGAAATTTTTACCGTCGTTTCTTAAGTAAAGGAAGCACGGACTTGTCTCTGGGAGAAGAAATAGAAATTGTAAAAAGCTATCTTACACTGCAGAGAACACGTTTTGAGGATATTTTTACAGATGAATATGAAATTGAAGAAGGCCTGTCTTCCATCCGTGTTCCGCGCCTGATTCTGCAGCCGCTCGTAGAAAATTCCATTTATCATGGGATTCGCCCAAAAGGCGAACATGGGGTTATCCGTGTCACGGTAAAACGTCAGGAAGATTTTCTATTTCTTAGCATTTACGACAATGGAATCGGTATGTCCGCACACCAGCGGGAACTTCTGTTTTCCGGCAAAGACAGCCGAAGTTTCGGATTTCAGGGAACCATTGAAAGAATCCGTTATTATTATAAAACGGAAGATGTCTTTGAGATACACAGCGTCGAGGGGGAATATTGTGAGATTATTTTGAAACTGCCACTTTCAAATGGCTGTTAGATATTTTTGTTATAATGTAAAGGAGCGTGTAGTTTTATGTATCGTGTCATGATCATTGACGATGAAAAGGCTCTTCGCAGCCTTCTAAAAGCATCTGTCAATTGGAAAGAAATGGGGTTAGAAATCGCCGGCGAAGCTGCCAGCGGAATCGAAGCCATCAATACAATTGATAAGTTTCACCCGGACATTATTTTTGTAGATATCCGAATGCCCTTTATGGACGGCATCGAATTTTCCAAGATTGCATTAAAGCGTTACCCCGGAGTGAAGATCATTATACTAACCGCTTTTGATGAATTTGAATATGCAAAGCAGTGCATCGGCCTTGGAATCACTGATTATCTGCTAAAACCGATTGTTCGTGCCGATATTCAGTCGGCTTGCAAAAAAGCAATCCACGAACTGGATTCACAGCCAATTCGTGCAGAACAATCTTCTCCCAAAGATATGCCATCCGATATGGACCGCATCAAACAATATATTATGGAAAATTACCACGATTCATCCTTGAATCTTACCGCCATTGCACAGGAATTTGGCTATAATCCAAGTTATCTCAGCCGGCGTTTTAAAGCTGACTGCGGACAAAACATTTCCGATTATATCACAACCTGCCGCATGGAAAAAGCCAAAAAATGCCTGGCATCCCGGATGCTTATGTATATGACCGCAAAAGAAGTCGGCATCCCGGACCCCAATTATTTCGGAAAATGTTTCAAAAAATATACCGGAAGTTCGTACTCTGAACTTCTGAAACGGCAGTTATAGTTTTAGCAGAACCATTCCATTTTAGTATAGGCAATTCCATTACAGGAGGTTTTCGATATGAATTCTATCTTTCAAAACAGATTATATGACTGGCTCACGACCGCGTGCCAGCTTATTGTCCTTGGTTTTTTATTTTTATTTACAAGCATTCCGCTTGTAACTTTTGGTGCTTCTTTTACCGCACTCTATCATTGCATCTCACGGGAACACACAAAAACTTCCGCTCATATCTACCGGGAATATTTTTCCGCATTCAAATCCAATTTTTTACAATGCCTTGCACCGACAATCCTATTTCTTTTTTACGGTGCTGCGATGGCCGTAGATCTTTCCCAGGTCTTTACCGGCAAAGCCACCAATCTCCTGCCGCCCTTTTTATGGATGGTAATCTGCCTCGTCCTCTGGGTCCTCGCCAATTATATCTTTGCCGTGATATCGCATCTGCGCGCTTCATTTCTTGCCGTCCTCCTGCTCTCCGTACGACTGATAACAGGCCACATCAAAGAAACTTTCATCCTATTATTTACAATGGCCGGCGCCTGCGTCATCGTTTTCCTGGTTCCCGGACTTTTCGTCCTTCTTCCCGGAATCCTCTGCTGCATCGCCAGCCATCTGATTGAGCCCGGTTTAAAAAGGGCTCTTTCTATCAATTAATCCAATTCTTTGTAATCAAAACTGCGGAATTCTGCAGTCTGATCGTATCCGGAATAATCCACGCATGCCATGCCGACAAATGCTCCGGTGAAGAATCCACCGTAAGACTGAAGTACATAATCGTCGGACAATACAGCTGCATCCAATGTACCCGGAATTTCGGTATAATTCTTTCCATCAAAGGAATATTCGTAGCTGTAAGACTGTTTTCTTACCTTTGTGCGAAGCCATACAAATTCTACATCATCCGGTACCGGAATCGCATCGTCACGAAGGAAGGAACGATATCCGCCACGATTGCACTCTGCTACTTCGATCACACGGCCGTTTTTCTCATTCCATGTAATAAATGCAAAGGACCAGTGCTTGTCATTGTAAAAGTTTGTCAGTCCAGCCATCTGCTGATAGTTGAACGGATCAAATTTCACTTTCACTTCGGCATCA
>OGPJ01002698.1_pt1 | contig 11098 bp, 16 predicted proteins | sample 1552831 | NCBI WGS metagenome assembly OGPJ01 (sample SAMEA2579914, study PRJEB22360) | human gut metagenome | biome: human gut; feature: human-associated habitat; material: faeces | place: Denmark | collected 2008/2010
ACCGTCATCAGCCATTGGGATTAAAATGGTCTGTTCAAAATCAGCTTTGTTCAAGCGACGGTTGTTGATAGTGATTTTCGTGGTCGCACCGCTGTCAAGGGAATTAAGAAGCTCCGAGTATTCAAGGAACATCGCTTCCTTATCCTCACGGCTTGCCACGGCATAGTTTATATCCTCAAACTTAAAGGTCTTTGCGTACTTGTTCCTGCCGACAAGGAATATGCCGTCCTCCCAGATTGTCTTAATCGGGATAACATTCTGTACCGACTTCGGCACAACAAACTTTTCCCTGTCCTGCTTGAACAGATTTTTAAGAGTTCTCAGCATTGTTTACCTCCTTACTGCGTTTCGCATTTTTCTTTTTCGATTTCTTTTGTTTCGATGTCCTGCCTTTCTGCTTTTTCCGTACTGTCGCCAATCCTTTTTCATAGGCTTCAATAGTCGGCTTCATCGTTTCGTAATAGAGATTATCTGGCAGGAACATCAGCTTTTTCGGCATCAGAAATTCCGATTTAATCCACGCCCAGACAAACTGCTCTGCGGTCATACCGTTGTATTTGATAAATCCCATTGCCGCAAAGGGGAACGCACCTAAGATACAAACCCAACTGAGGGTTTCCGTACCAAACCGTGGACGGAGAAGAAAATACAAACCCACCGCCACGCCGCAGGCAAGGACAGAAAAAATGAACTGTCTGAGGGACAGTCCAAAAAACATACTCTCCGTATAATTACGGATTTCCTTATTTATCTTGACTTCCAATCATAGCACCTCCCTTACAAGCCCATCATTTCTCTTACAACACGGTCTGCCATTTTGACCGCACCGACAAGGACGAGCATATTGAACACAAGCTCCCCGATATAGCTCCATACCATTGTAACCGCCGCCGCATCGGGATTGACCACAGGCGGAGAAGAAGCAAATAGGGAAAAGATAATGCAGGCAAGCACGATAACCGCACCTTCAAGGCATACAGCGGCATAGCTCTTAATGAAGCTCTTGCCGACTCTTTGGCTCGGCTCTCCAGCAAAAGTGGAAAGGGGTACGGGTGCTATGGCAGTATAGATATACAGCTTGAAAAACCTGCCATATACCGACATAATCATTATGAATGACAGCACCGTAATAAACAGTCCGCCTATCAGCGTGACCGCCCATAGCGGGATACTCTCAAAAAATCCGCAGTCTTCAACGGCTGTCACGATTTCCTGCGGCAACACCGTCTGCTGTGCCGAGCCAAATCCTGCGGCATTCATAATCGTGGAAATCATACCCTGCACAATCTTAAACAGTGCCATCATCAGTTCTAATCCGTAGGTCACTGCACCTTTGGCAATGGCAAAGCGGATAAACAGCTTCAAAGCCTGCTCTGGTCGCTTGACTTCTGTGAAGTTCCATTAGAGAACACAAAGCAAATACCCTCATATCCAAAGATACAAGGGTATGCTTAACGGTCATGCGTTTAGGTATTTCTTCATCTCCGCCTTTATCTTTTCTCTGGCTGCAGTTACAGCACGACCTACGGATTGTTGGCTGCAATGCTCGATTTTCCCTATCTCTTTATAAGTCATTTCATACTCATAGTGGAGCAGGAAACGCCGCCTTTGCATTTCTGGCAGCTTGCTGATAATCCTCTGGAGCAGTTCTGCCCGTTCTTCCTCAAGAATAACCTCCTCAATGCTTTTAGGCTGTCTTACCGCCCGCCAGTTCAGAGTTTCCTCCATAATTTCCGAAAACTCCCTGTGACGGTAATCCCAACCCTCAATTTTCCTTTCGTCAAGTTCCAGTCTCCGAAACGCCATATAGAAGTCATAAGATACGCACAGCTTTTGGATTTTTCCCTGCCCGTCACGAAAACTGATATGATAGCTTGTTCCTGCCTCTGTCACTACTTCCCGAAGCCAGTATGACCGTTTAGGTATCGCCATTGCCTTGTCCTCCTGCTAAAAAATGGGTGAGAGGGGTTGTCCTCTCACCCAGTAGCCCGCAGGAAACAGCAGGGCTTTAGATACTATAAGAGTTTTCTCAGCTTTTTCCGCAGATGGTCTAACCTCGCATAGACAGCACCCGCCGATAAATCAACCATCGGCGCAATCTCCTTTAGGGAATATCCCTGCATTTTCAGCAGGACAATTTGCAGGGTACGCTTGTCCACCGTAAGCAATGCACGGTATAGGTTTTCGTCCTCGATTTCATTCAGCATATCCCAGACTGTATTGACCTCCATGGGCGGCTCCTGCATGGCAGTTTCCGCTATGTATTCCCCAACATCATTCAGGCGTGTGTAAAACCGTCTGTCAGAATTAAATTCTTCTCTATCAAAAGTGCGAATTTCCTCAATCGTTTCTTCATCAACTCCGCACTCCCGTAAAATCTTTTCTTCTTTTCCTTTCCAGAGCCGCCATCTGCGCTCTGCCTTTCCGTGGTTGTATGCCACTGTTCTTTACCTCCAATCTGAATTTTTTTGAAAATCCAGATTGGCAGGCGGTGAGCGACACCCAACGCCAGAAGCGGGCTTATCCTGTCTCTTGACAAAAAGCGACAAAAGAAAAACCGCAAAGGCTGTCAGACCATTGCGGCTATGAGAAGTAAAAGCTCTTTTATGTAGATATTTGTCCTCTGCTTTTAGTGCATAAAAGAGCCATATCAAAACAAGGAATTTTTTAACAGATTATCCTCGTTTCTGTCTGGTAGTATGTAGAACGCCGCACGGATCAGCGGCAGGATAGAAAGTGAAGAAAGACGCAAAAAATCCCTCCAAACTCAAAACGGGTTTAGAGGGAGCATTAGGGCATAACAATACAGTCCGTCAAAACTCCGTTTTTTTATATGGCGGACTGGGCGGACTGATAAACACTATCCGAAAAAGAAAGAGCCGATGATCTGTGAAATATCTCACAAGTTCATCGGCTCTGCGTCTGTGCGTCTGGCTCTTTGATGACAGTTATATGTAATTTTTTCGCATTGATTAAAGTTTCTCGTTTGCATTTCGGGCAATAAAGAGGATAATGCACCAAAACAGTATCCTTCCGTATTTTGTCACGAGTTTTATTTCCACAAACAGGGCAACATACCCATTCAGAATTTATTTTTTCCATATTGTCCCCTCACTATTTCCACGGTTTACCGCCATCGAGCCAACCTTGCTCCGCCCAATACTTTCCATCAAGGTGTTCGGGGTCGGATTTATGTATGGATTTCTGTATCATACGGCAGAAGAAAAACTTAATTTTCGTAATCAAATTCGTGTGTGCGGATTTTGTGTAATCCATATGTGCAAACTTCTTGGATAGTTTTTGAACTTTTCCTGTGAGTTTAGCTTGTTTCTTTTTAGAAAGTTTTTCCCAAACAATATCGCTCATCAACGCCCCAGTAAATATCCCGATCTCGGAAATCCCCCACCAAGATAAACTGTGCTTTATATCTTTCGCTGCAGATTTTGCTCCGCTACCCAAGCACTGTGTTATGATGACTGCCCGCTTCCCAAACATTTCAGGAGCAGGGCGGTGTGGCATCCATCGGTAAGCAAAATGGTCAAGCAATGCTTTCATTGCTCCCGTAACATGAAACACATATGCAGGAGAAGTCATTACAATCAAATCCGCTTTTAAAAGCGATTCATCCATTTTTCTAATGTATTCAGCGTCCTTGCAAGTTTTTTCGCCCTTTAATGTGCAGTTCAAGCAACCAACACAGAAGTTTGGACAATCTTTTGGAAGATAATATTCTGTAATATTCGCTTCATCCCTAAACTCAGTTAAAAACGTCTCTTTCAAGCGGTAGGTAACACCGTGTTTCTCTGTTCCGTTTATCACTGTGATATTCAATCTTTATACCTCCAAAATGTCGTGTAAAACTTGTGTATGAAAGTTCTTGCGGTTTTCTTTCTGTCTAAGGTCAATCCCCAATATTTGTGATATGATTTCATATCGCAGGAACATTTGCTGCATAACGGTAATCAAATACAGTGTTTTTCTCTTTATTGCCGCTTCATCAAGGTCAGGACGGCAGGCGGCAACAATCGGAAGATACGCCTCATAAGTTCTGTAAGTATTGTCACCTTCTTTCGGTGACTGCATGTCGGTAAGAATGGAAATTTTGGAAACAGCATAATGTTCAAACAGAAAATCAAGTGTCATATTGCTGAGATATTCCAACTTTTCAAAGGGGGTAAAACTGTCCGTTTTCTCCCGTATATTCTGAAATCGCTTAACCGTTCCGTTTATCATACGCTCAATACATTGCTCAATAAGTTTCTCTTTATTTCCAAAATGATAATTCACAAGACCTAAGCCAACGCTGGCTCTTTTGCATATTTCACGCACTGTAATTTCATCTAAACGCTCGCCTTTTTCTTCGATAAGTTTAATCGTTTCCTGTATGATTGCTTCTTTATTATCCACGCTACGCCTCCTACTGAACAATGTTCAAAAACATTATACTGAACATCGTTCAAAAAGTCAAGGGATTACGATAACTGAATAGCGAATGTATTGGTGTCAAAATGCCGTATTCAAGCAGCTTACAGCGAATAGAAAATGACGGATAAGGAATTTATCCCTATCCGCCACAGTTTTACAATTATATGCGTTACATTTTTTAAGTATAAATAATCTCCCTCTCCACAATCTCCCTTGCACACGCCCGTATGTTATTCATTCTCTGTACCCATTCTAAGGCGTTTTCCGCCTTTAGCTGCTCTGTGATACCCTGCGTCCGTTTCATCTGCTCTGTGAGCCTTTCCATGCGCTCCTGCGCCTGCCTGTCGATGTCGGCGAGGTAATTGTTCAGCCTGCCGCTTGTGAGCAGGGTTATGTAGGCGGCTCTGCGGTATTCTTTCAGATACCGCAAGTGCCGCTGTCCCCATACTCCAATGGGCTGTTCGTTCTCGGCGGGTACTGTGAGGCAGGGGAGAAGATAATCCCCCTGCTGTTCATAAGTGCCGCCCAACTGTTCAAAGATTGATTTTGTTATTGTCATTTCCTCCATTACCGTATTTTTATCTTTTTCGTCTTTGCGTACATAACCTTTATCAGCAGTTCGTCCACGCAGTCCGTATATCTGCCCGCCGCAAGCAGCTTGTTGCGGAAGTCGATCAGAGCGTGGAGAACAAGCTGCCTTTCTTCTTCGCTAAGATACAAGTGATATTTTCCCATAGCCTTTCCTTTCTTTGAGAGGGCAGGCGTTTTTCCTGCAAGTGTGTTTCAGCACCTTTGCGAGAAATACCCGTTCCCCTATGTAGCCGCCGAAGCGGTAACAGATTTTAATCATCTGTTCTGCCCCGGCATTGGTTTCTGTGCGGTCATAGACCTCAATCCTCTCTACAAGAAGATTGAGGTTTTCAGCAGTCAATTCCTGTATTCCCACATACTGCGCCATCAGTTCCGCCCACCTGACAGCGTTCTGCTGATTGTCCTTAACCTCCTGCATGGCGGTTTCTAAAGCCTGTATCTGCCCTAAAAGCTGTTCCTGCTCGGTCTGGTATTTATCTATCAGACGGTTAAAATTCTCGTGGGAGATACGTCCCGATACACTGTCCTCATACAGACGGTCAAACAGTCTCGTCACTTCCTCATACCGTTTCTTTGCCGCTTTCAGTCTGTCGGCGTTGTTTTTCCCCTTGCTCCCGTCCGCTCTGGCGTTCATCTTCACTGCCAGAGCCACCGCTTTCTCTCTATTCTCATAGGCAAGGCGGGCGTGGTACTGAATATCCGCAAGCACCGCCTTATATAAATCCTCATAGAAAATACGGTGGTCTGTGCAGGCTTTAGTGTCGTGGGCGTAAGTGGTACACACATAAATCCTGTGTCTTTTCCCCGTCCAGTAGCGTAATCCTAACGCCTTTCCGCAAGTGCCGCACTTCACAAGCCCCGCAAAGGGAGAGACAAAGTTATCGGTGGTATCCCGCCTGCGGCTCAAAATCTTCTCGTTTGCCCCGTCAAAGACCTCCTGCGTCACAAGCGGCTCATGGGTATTCTCTACGGTAATCCAGTCCTCTTTTGGTACTTTCTTTGAGGCGTTGACCTTGAAGATACTCTCGGTCTTGCACATCACGCAATGCCCCAGATAGAGGGGATTGGAGATGATATTGCGGATAACGGTGTGCGACCACTCATACTTGTTCTCTGGATTTTTAAACCGCTTGGAGTAGTCCTTTTCGCCCCTGCTGTGCAGCCACCATGACGGGCAGGGTACTTGTTCCTCACGGAACACGGTAGCGATTTTATGCGTTCCCATGCCTGCGTTGGCAAGTTCAAATATCCGTTTCACAATCCACGCTGTTTCCTCGTCCACAATCAGCTTGTTGTGGTTATCGGGGGATTTGCGGTAGCCGATGGGGTTAAAGGAAGAACGGTACAGCCCCGCCTTTGCCCTCGCTCGTATTGAGGAACGGATTTTGCGGGAATTATCCCGGCTGTAAAACTCGTTCATCACATTTTTCAGAGCCGCTATATCGTTGTTCTTGTTGGCGGTATCCACACCGTCATTGACTGCGATATACCGCACATTCTTCATCGGGAAGTAAATCTCCGTGAAGTGTCCGACCTTCAGATGGTCACGCCCCAGACGGGATAAGTCTTTCGTAATGACCACATCAATCTTGCCCGCCTCGATGTCATCGAGCATACGGTTAAAGCTCGGACGGTCAAAATTCAAGCCGCTATACCCATCGTCCACATAGATTTCCACCACCAGAAAGCCATGCTCCTTTGCGTACTGCGTCAGCATGGCTTTCTGCGTTTTGATACTCTCGCTGTCGCCCTGCAGCATATCGTCCTTTGATAAGCGGCAGTACAGAGCCGCCTTTAACATTGCCATTCAGCTCGCCTCCTTTGTATCTGTACTGCCCTCATTGTATTGCGGAAGTTTGATTATCTCAAAGGTGCGGGGAGAGGATTTTCCCCTCCGTACCTCGTTTACAAGCAGGGAAATAAATAATTCCCGCATATCTGCGCCGCCCGTATAAGCCGCCTGCACGATGATTTTCGGGCGCACCGCTGTCTTTGCCATAGGCATATCCTCCCTTCAAAATCTCACTGTTCCAGTTCCTTTTTCAGAGCCGCAAGGAGTTTCTCTGCCTCCGCCCTTGTCAGCGTAATGCCCTTGCCGCATTTCTCACGGGCAGGGGGAAAACTGCGGATGTCGTACTTTGGCTCGTTCCCGTTCCACGCAATCAGGTTGATTTCCTTTGTATAGCCACTGTCGCCCGTGGAGAGGACAGCGATTTCTTTTACGATTTCATACTGGATTTCTTTCATCAAAGACCTGTCCTTTCTGTCTGTTACCCGCCGAGAAAAGAAAATTATCGGCTGTCACGGTTTCGTTTTCTCTGTAATTCACGCTCCAGAAGTCGGAGAATGGTATCCTCTATCTGCTTTGGTGTTGTACCTCTGGGGAAATATTTTCGCAGTTTGTCCATACCGATTTTCACGGTTTCCCTCTGGTTTGCCTTTTCCTCGGTCATAATCGCAAAGATGGTATCCATATCAAGCCGCCCCATTTGGCTTAATTTTTTCATGCGCTGCGCCTGCGAAAGAGAGGGAGTAGCGTCCTCACTCTCCATCGTAATCCGCAGGTTTTCCTGCTCGTCTTTCTTCAAAAAAGACAGTTCCACCGCAGGGGTAAGGGCAATCTGCCCCTCGTCCACCATCTGTAAAATCGGCGGGATTAACTCGGTCAGGCGGATATATCGCTGTACGGTGGTCTTTCCAATACCAAAGCCCTGCGCCACTGTTTCGTCCGTCCGCAACTTCGTCCCAACTTGGGACGAAGTTAAATCCGTGCGGTATCCCTGCCTTTTCATCGCCTCCAACTTCATCTTGTATGCAAAAGCCCTCTCGCTTGGCAGGATATTTTCTCTCTGGATATTGCTGTCCACAAGGGTAATAATCGCCCTGTCACGGTCTAAGGGCAAAACAAAAGCAGGGATTGTCTCTATCCCTGCAAGCTGTGAGGCACGGACACGCCGCTGCCCTGCAATGACTTCGTACCCGTTCCCGCCCTCCTTTGGGCGGGTTATGATGGGTGTTACCACACCAAACTCTTTGATGCTCTCCGCCAGTTCCATCAGCAGTTCGTCCTCCACCAGACGGAACGGGTTATCGGGGAACGGGTGTAAATCATCAATCTTCAGCACGGTAAAATCCTGTTTTTTCAATGGCTTTCCTACCTTTCTCTTGACCTATTTCTATTCGATTTCTGCAATTCTTCCAATACTTCGGGCGGGATTTTCCTAAGCAGGCGTTCCAACTGCTGATTGGTGCGCTGCAACTCAAATATCTTCTGGTTGGCTTTCCGCACCTTTAATTCCTCTGCGTATTTCTCGTCACGCAGCCGCCCCGCATAGTCGCTTTCCTGCCCGATTTTCTTTTTCAGGCTGTCGATATAGGCGCTCTGTTTCCCGATCTCCCGTGAAAACTTTTCCGCCTCCGGCAGCCATGCGGAAAGCAGGGAGAGCGCCTTATCCCGTTTCTTCCCTGCGTTAAAGGCGTTAATATCAGACAGCGCCGCCACGATTTCCTCATACTGTTTATCCAGCCTGCCGCCCAATTTAAAGAGCCATGTGGGGATATGCTTTCGCCCCGTAATCATCGAGGACTGCCCCCGTTCCAACTCATTCCACCGTGCGGACATACGCTCATGGTAGGCGGTCTGCCACTCCGATAAAGACTTCTGGTTGCCTAAAAAGTATTTGGCAGACAGCTTTCCCTCCGGCGTAATCGGCACAAAGCAAAGGTGCATATGGGGTGTTTTCTCGTCCATATGCACCACAGCAGAGAGGATATTTTGTTTTCCCACACGCTCCGCTATGAAGTCCAAAGCCATAGCAAAGTAGGCTTTCTGTTCCTCTGGCGGTAAGCTGTTCATAAATTCAGGAGAGGCGGTAATGAGGGTTTCCACCATCATCACGCTGTCTTTCCGCACCTTGCAGCCTGCCGCCTGCACCATGCTATTGATTTCTTTTTTGTAGGTGTAGCGTGGCGGCGGCACAAGATGATAGTTGTGCTTGGAGCGTTCTATATCAATATCGGGATTGCTCTTGTACGCCTCTTTCTTCCGTTCATTGTGGCGTTCACAGGCAGCCACAGAGCCTGCCTTGCGTTTCTGGAAACGCAGGATTGCGTAAGGCATAAGCGTTCAACTCCTTTCTTTTTTCGGCGGGTGTTCTTTGGGCGGTGACGGTGGTGACAGTGATGACGGTGGTTATGGGATACCCTCCCAGATGGCACAGCACTGTCACCGGCACCGCCTTTCCCCGCAGCCGCAGGCGGCGGGGAGCAGGGCGCAAGCCCTGCATAAAGGGAGTCCAGAGGGAAAGTTTGGCACACGCTCCTTGCTTGCAAGGTGTAGTGTGTTACACCCTGCAAAAGCGGGCTGAAAAAACCGGGACGGTTTTTTTCAGCCGCAGGGGTGGCTTTACGAGCCGAAAGAGGCGAGAAAAGCCCACGCCTGCACGGAGCGTTTGCGGGGTGTTCTCCCGCAGGGTGGCAGGGCGCAGATTGGAAAAGCCTTGTCATCGCCGCCACACCTGCCACCCGTAGGGCAAAACTGTCGGACTTCACTCTGCTGTGTCGCCAGTGACAGAGATAGGGGGTATCCCGACATCGCCGTCACCACCGTCATCACTGTCACCCGCCTGCTTTGTGAGCGCAATCAGCCTGCCTTCTTTCTTCCTGCGGTACGCATAGCCGATATGGTTGTCCGCTAAAAAAGTTGTGCGGTACTCATTGAGCCACTTGGTAATGACCGTGGGCGGGGTATCTGTTTCCGCCATCGCCGCCAGTAGTTCCGTGGCTGTACCGCACCAGTTCTCTTTATCCTGCATAAACTCTACGAGCCGAAAAAGGACAGGCGGTATGCTTTCCCTCGCAAGTTGCTCCTGCCCCTTGCGCTCCACCATTTCCCAACTGCATTCCCTGAAACGCAGGACAAACTCCTGATACTCAATATCCCTGCCGACACAGTAGAGCCTTGCGGTATTGGACGCACGGTTTTCCTTTTCCAGTACAAAAGTGGCGTCTGCGCTCCCCGTCAGCCCCGTTGTCCCCGATACCTTGTTGAACACATCGCTGTCATTCTGCTTGCGGATATGGTGGACAACGATGACCGCAAGGGAATGCCTGTCGGCAAACTCCTTAATCTGAGAAATATCCCCGTAATCACTGGCATAGGCGTTGTCTTTTGAGGCGGTGCGTACTTTCTGCAAAGTATCAATCACAATGAGCCTGCTGCCGGGGTACTCCTTCAGATAGTCCTCCAACTGCACGATCAGCCCGTCTGTCAGCTTGCAGCTTGCCACAGCGAAATGCAATCGGCTGTCCGCCTCGTCTGTCAGACGAAAAAGCCTGTCCTGTATGCGGAAAAAGGTATCCTCAAGGCACAGGTACAGTACATCGCCTGCCCGTGTTTCCATCTCCCAGAATGGCAGTCCCGCCGACACGCATAAGCAGAGTTTCAGCATGAGCCAGCTTTTGCCGATTTTCTGTGAGCCGCAGAACAGTATCAGCCCTGTGGGGATAAGACCGTCCACCACAAAACGGGGTTTATCAAGCGGCTGATAGAGCAGGGTATCTGCGTCCACCATGTTCAGCTTTTGCATGGGCGTCCTCCTTCCTCTTTCGTCTGGTTGTTGCATACTTGTCCATAGGCATTCGACCTCCTTAAAATTTTTATATCCCTGCCACAAGGACGGGGATATGTAAGCACAGCCATTCCATACGGTTCCACGCTTTCCCAAGCGGCGTTATCACTGCCTATGCTGTGCATGGATTAAGCAATGGGTGCGCTCGTATCATGGCGGCACTGTCCGTTGCGGCAGGTATCTCTCCGGCGGCTGCTGTGAAGTTGTCAAGGTACAGACGGGCAGACTTGCCCCCTACCTTATAGCCCGTGTGGATAGCCGATTTTGGACACTGTGTTCTGATTTTTTGAAAAAGAAAAGCACCTGCATATATCCGTTCTTTTCTCGGATAGTTGCAAGTGCTTTCCATCAGACAAATCCGTATTCAGTTGTATATGTTCTCTAACAGAAATTCACATCTGCAAAATTTCCGCAGGTACGCATCACACCCACAACAAAGAACAGCACGAGCA
>OGPJ01002699.1_pt1 | contig 11098 bp, 10 predicted proteins | sample 1552831 | NCBI WGS metagenome assembly OGPJ01 (sample SAMEA2579914, study PRJEB22360) | human gut metagenome | biome: human gut; feature: human-associated habitat; material: faeces | place: Denmark | collected 2008/2010
AGAAGCAGTCCCGGCAGGAGAAGCAGTTTCCTCCGATATGATCTCTGGAACATTTACACCATCTGAGATTTCCTGGAAGGTTCAGGATTCTTATGAGTTTCCATTCATGGGTCTGAATTTTACATTAACAGATAAGCTGTTAAAGCAGATGGAAGATGGAAAGGTTGCAATGCTGACAGATGAGAACTGGAATGAGGAAGGCGATGCAATTTCTTATGCATTCTTTAGCTGGTATACAATGACAGAAGAGCAGCGTGATGCTGTCATTGAGAAAATGGGAACTGGCTATGATGACTGGGTAAAGAGTCTTGGAAAGATTGGAACTCTTGGAGTATACAGTACAGATGTGACAGATCAGTTAGATGAACTGACTGGTTGCACAGAGCACACAAAGCTTGGCGAGAGCAGTGATGGAAAATATGAGTATTATTTAAGTATTAGCAAGGATGCAGATAAGAAGCTGAAAAAGGAATTAGAAAAGACAAAGACAGAGCTGACTGACATGGCAGAATTTCAGCAGATGTCCGCATTCGATCAGCCAATCGATATGGTGCAGCAGGATGGCGATAATGTTGGAAAGTTTGAGATGACAGGTATTGATAAGAAAACTTATACTGAGGATATGTTTAGTGAGTATGATCTTACACTGGTAAATGTATTTACAACATGGTGCTCTCCATGTGTTAATGAGATTCCGGAGCTTGAGAAGCTGTATCAGGAGCTTAAGGATCAGGGCGTTGGTGTAACAGGTGTTGTATTAGATACGGCAGACAGCGAAGGCAATCAGGACGAACAGGCCATCAAAAAGGCAGAGCTTCTTCAGGAAAAGACAAAGGCTACCTATCCATTCCTGATCCCGGACAAGAATATGATGAATGGACGTCTTCAGGGCATCTCCGCATTCCCGGAAACCTTCTTTGTAGATAAAAATGGAAACATTGTAGGCGAAACATATTCTGGAAGCCATACACTTGAAGAGTGGAAGGAAATTGTGGAAAAAGAGTTAAGCGCAATCAAGGAAAATAATTGATATGAAAATAATGCAAAATAAAATGGTGTCTAGGGCGAATGCAGCCCTGGACTCCAAATGGACAGGACTTTGTCTGGCAGTGGTCGGACTGTTGATGATGGCGTTTGGTATTTATCGCGGTGAGATGGCAGTTGTATTTACTAAAGCGATTAATATTTGTATGGAGTGTATAGGAATAGGATAAGAAAATGGCTCAGGAAAAAACAAGTAAGAAAAAAACAAATAAAGTAAGTGATGCAAAGCGCCATGGCATTCAGGCAGTGTGGGCATTTTTGACAAACAGCCATGTATCAGGCTTTGTAACAGGAAAAATTTACACGGGAAAATTAAAAAATGTCTGCGTACCTGGACTCAACTGTTATTCCTGTCCAGGAGCCGTCGGAGCCTGTCCAATAGGTTCTTTGCAGGCTGTTGTGGGCAGCTGGAATTTTAAGATGGCTTATTATGTTGTTGGCTTTTTGATTTTTATTGGAGCCATTTTTGGAAGACTGATCTGTGGCTTTTTATGTCCATTTGGACTAATACAGGATCTGTTAAATAAAATTCCTTTTCCGAAAAAAATTCGTACCTTTAAGGGAGATAAGCTGCTTCGCAAGCTGAAATATGTAATATTTGCTGTGTTTGTTATTTTGCTTCCTATGTTTTTAGTGGACATTATGGGACAGGGCTCACCATATTTTTGCAAGCTTATATGTCCAGCTGGAACGCTTGAGGGCGGTATACCGCTTGCACTGTTAAATAAATCAATGCGCAGTGCACTTGGTGCTCTGTATGTTTGGAAGAATGCGATTTTGGTTGTAACAATCATTCTCTCAATTATAATTTACAGACCATTCTGCAAATATATTTGTCCGCTTGGAGCATTTTATTCCGTATTCAATAAGGTCTCCATTTACCGCTACCGTGTAGATATGGAAAAATGCGTTCACTGTGGAAAATGTGCAAAAGCCTGCCAGATGGAAGTTAACCCTGTGGAAAACCCCAACAGTGCAGAATGTATCCGGTGTGGGCGATGCAAGAAAATATGCCCGACACAGGCAATTCAGTGTGGAGTAAAAAGGAACTAAAATCTTTATAAAATCTTAATATCATATCTGATAATCTTATACCATCTTTGAACTCTGGCATATATAATAAAATGCAAAGTTAATGATAGTAAAATCATCAAAAAGGAGCAGAAATTATTTATGCCGGAGCATTTACATAAAAGAAAACATCTGACATCATTTCAACTAATTATTTTAGGCTTTGCGGGGGTGATCCTTATAGGAGCCCTCATTTTAACCTTACCTGTTTCATCTGCAAGTGGAGTTGTAACGCCGTTTGATCAGGCACTTTTTACATCAACTTCAGCGGTATGTGTGACAGGACTTGTTGTGCAGGATACAGGCAGTTACTGGTCTGTTTTTGGACAGGCAGTTATTTTGGCACTTATACAGATTGGAGGTTTGGGAGTTGTAACCGTTGCAGTATCAGTATTTATGCTGTCAGGACGAAAAATATCGCTCATGCAGCGTAGTACGATGCAGGATGCTATTTCGGCACCAAAAGTAGGAGGTATTGTCCGGCTGACAAAATTTATTCTGAGAGGCACCTTTCTGATAGAAGCGCTTGGAGCAGTATTATTGCTTCCGGTATTTTGTCGTGATTTTGGAATAAAAGGAATCTGGATGTCAGTTTTTCACTCTATCTCAGCCTTTTGTAATGCAGGATTTGATATACTTGGTACAACAGACCATACTTTTGTATCGCTGACCGGATACAGCAGAAATATCTGGCTGAATATAGTTATTATGCTTTTGATCATAACTGGTGGTATCGGATTCCTTACATGGGAAGATTTTTATATAAATAAATTTAAATTTAAACGTTACCGCATGCAGAGTAAAATCATTTTAATGACTACAGCGATACTGATTTGTTTGCCGGCGATTTTCTTTTTTACCAATGATTTTAAAATGTTTTCAGGAGAAGAGCGAACTTTACTTTCATTTTTTCAGTCAATAACGACGAGAACAGCCGGTTTTAATACGGCAGATATGGCATTGATGACAGAGTCGGGGAAAGCAGTTATGATCTTTCTTATGTTGATAGGAGGATCGCCAAGTTCGACTGCCGGAGGTATGAAGACAACAACATTTGCTGTTTTGATATTAAATGCGTTTGCAACATTTCGAAACCGTGAAGACGCAGGCGCTTTTGGACGAACTGGAGGAATGTATTCCATCCGGCAAAAGTGTAGAGGACGAGATCGAGGGCAGGGAAACCGCCGCAGCGATCAATCGTTTTCTGGAAACACTGGACGCCGAAAGCCGGAAAATATTTGTCCGGCGGTATTTCTGGGCAGAGCCGGTTAAGGAGCTGGCAGGCAATTTGAATATCAGCGAGGGCAAGGTAAAGTCGCAGCTGTTTCGGATGCGGGCGAAGCTGAAAATGCATCTGGAAAAGGAGGGGATTGCACTGTGAAAAAGAATGAAAAGCTTTTCGATGCCATCGGACAGATCGATGAGCGATATATTGCGGAGGCGCTGGAACCGATGTATCAGGAAAGCGTAGGGACTTCGGATGAAAATAAAGCGGCGATGCCCAAAAAAGGAAAATTGTTTTTTTACCGACAGCGGCGCACAGTGGCGGCAGCAGCTGCTCTCGTTATTTGCATTGGTGCAGCCGGAATTGCACAGTGGCAGCTGCATTCGGAAGAACCCGGACCGGAGATGGCGGCCTATGATATGACAGGGCTGAGTGCGGAGGATGGAATCGCACTGCAGGCAGAAGATGCAGCGGCTGTTACTCCGGATGCGGGCGAAAATCAGGGGGCGGCAGCCGACCAGAATGCGGTACAGGGACGTATGATCAACAACGCAGAGACCTGTTTCGCAGAAATTTATCTAGAGGTTGCAAAGGTAAACTCCGAAAAAATAACCTGGCGGATTGTCAATAAAAGCGACACAGAAACCGTCGGCTGGGGAACAGATTATACGCTGGAACGTTTCACAGAAAACGGTTGGGAAATTGTTGAAAATTCCGACGCAGCTTTAGAAACACAAAAAGAAAGCAGTCAGGCGGTCGCAGGAGAAACCAAAGAAGGAACACTGGATTTGGCTGCTGATGGTATCCGGCTGGAGGCAGGGCAGTATCGTTTGAAAAAAGAATGCCGGATTTTTGACGACGAAAACAGCCGCCAGACCGAGCTGACCGCAGAATTTCAGGTTGAACCGTAACCTTTGGCTATAAAGATTTTATTGTGTGCCACAGGTTGTTTTCGAAACCTGTGATTCTGACATCATGATTGTCACAGAGCTGATTTTGTGGTAAACTGATAACAGTTTAGACACAGCGGTGGAGAACTCTGTGAAGCAGGCTTTAAGGCCGGGGCTTTTGACTCAGACATCATAATTCATGACAATAGAATGCTCGCAGAGCGTGCATCCCATTGTTTTACAGGCAGGAAAAGGAGGACAGACGGAAGATGGACGGAACATTTTTTCTTTTGGCAGGCGGACTGCTGATCATTCTTTTTGCAGTAATTGTGGCGGTTGTTTCCTCTGTGACATCGGCAGTAGCGGCGGATGTAGACGATGAGGAAGACTGATTTTCCTGAGAAAAGCGGCAGAAAAGCGGCGATTCAAAATATCAGACGAAGATAAAAGGGCAGCAGGCGCAATAAAGAGCCTGACTGTCCTTTTTAAAGTTTATGCCCGGATATGTTTAAAAGGCAGAACGAATAAATTTTACGGCAAGACGAGCTTTTTATCTTTCCATTTCGATATCTATACAAATAGTTTGTAAAATCTTGACAAAATACAAACTAACTGATTGTAAAATACTGGAAAATACAAACAGTTAGTTTCTCTTCATCTGTGCAGCCAGAAGGTATGATAAGAATATCAGACTAAATTCTGGAGGTGGACATCATGGAGAAGGATGTTTATGTCAAAATTGGTGAACGGCTCCGAAAGCAACGCAGGATAATGGGCCTGACGCAGGAGCAGGCAGCAGAGCTTCTTGGAGTATCAACCACCTATTATGGGGAGATTGAGCGTGGAAACCGCAAACTGACAATTCCGCGGATTCTGACCGTTTATGAAAAGATGAACCTTGAACCTACCTATCTTCTGACCGGAGAAATCCTGACAGACAAGGTTTATGATGAAATTTTTGATGGTTGTCCCAGAGAAAAGGAGCAGGCCCTGGAGGAGGTACTTAGAAGTATTTCACGCCTGTACTGAAGACCGACTGTTTCGAGACAAAGGGGGACCATGATGAGTGGGGAGAAAAATTCGTTTGATAACTTTGAAGAACTGTATACAAACTGTTATTGGCTTGTATACCGATATGTCCGTCATATGATTGAAAAAGATCTGGCGGCAGCAGAGGATGTGACACAGGAGGTGTTTCTGGTTGCATATCAGAAATGGCAGGAGGTGCGCAGACATCCGAATCAGAAAGGTTTTTTGCTGCTGACAGCTAAAAATAAATTGAAAAAATGGTATGAGCAGCAAGGAAAAATACAGACAGAAGGCCCAGGGCAGGAAGAAAAAGCTGCCCGAAGGCCGGATTCCGGTCAGGAAGGATATTATGTACAGGCAGAATGGAACGCCTTTCTGGAGCAGATTTTTTCCATGCAGGAGCTTTTGATCTGGAAGTTTTATTATGAAAACGGATTTTCCTGCGCGGAGATTGGGGAAAAGATTGGAATATCGGAAAGCAACACAAAAGTCAAGCTGTTCCGAATGCGACAAAAATTAAAAAGCTGTATGGAGGAGTAATCTGACAGGCAGGGGTATGAAGAATCCGGGGATGATTTTGGAAGGATAGCTGTTCGCAACGTATGACGGGCAACAAAGAAGGAGGACAGAAACGTGTCTGAAAAGAAGAATTCACTGGAAGAAAAACGTATTCTGCAGAAAAAGCTGCAATGGTATACGCTGGAAGCGGAGGATGGGGAGTTTAACGCGACGGAAGTGGAGGCAATGTTGGAGCGTTTGGATGAGCTGGAATCGCTGCCGGAAAAGGAGGACGGAGCAGATTTTTCGGAGCCCAAAGAAGCTTTAAAGCGGTTTTACCAAAAATATGCAGGGGAAAATGTGGAAAATTGAGTAAAAAAAAGAGGGCGGATGTGGAAATCCGGTCTCTTTTGTTTTGACAACGTATAGGCGCTATGTTAAACTTAGGAAAGTAAAAAGTGGGGCAATATACCCGATTTTGAAAAAATATAAGACGGAAAAATGGAACGTTCGCGGAATATTTTGAAATTCTGTACCGAAGACACAGCTGCGGATACCTGACCGATAAGATAAAATCATGAGGTGAGTACCTTGGATAAGTACGAATATAAACTGCGCCTTGAAGAGATCAAGACGCTGAACAAAAAGGGCCGTTTTCAGGAGTCCGCACAGATCGCGGATACGATCGACTGGAAAAAGGTCCGTAATACCTCCACACTTGGAATTATCAGCGATGTTTATAAGATAAACCGAAGATTTGACGACGCCAGGGAGATCCTGCTTCTGGCAAATGAAAAAAGTCCGCAGAACAGGCGGATTGTCTATGCGTTGTGCGATCTGGCGATCAAGACCGGCCAGGTTGTGGAAGCTGTGGAATACTATAAGCAGTTTGTACAGCTTTCGCCAAACGATAACAGTAAGTATATCCTGTTGTATAAAATTTACGAGGCACAGGATATCAGCCTGGAAGAGCGGATCGCTGTTTTGAAAGAGTACAAAAAACGCGAATATAATGAAAAGTGGGCATATGAGCTGGCATTTTTGTATCACAGGGTCGGACTTGCCACGGAGTGTGTAGAGGAGTGCGATCAGCTGATCCTCTGGTTCGGTGAGGGCAAATATGTGCTCAAGGCGATGGAGTTAAAGCGCCTGTATGTACCGCTTTCGCCTGCACAGCAGCAGCTTTACGACAGTCAGTACGGCGGCAGAAACGCAGTAGAGGAAGAACCGCAGGAAGCGCCTGCACAGGAACAGACTCAGGCAGTCCGGTCTGCTGAAAGCAAAGAAAAAGCAGATCTGGATATCCATGTAAAACCGATGGATATGGGACAATATAATACGATCAATTTACAGGAAGCGCTTGCCGCGAGCATGCGTGACGTGTTTGCGGTTGACAGGGAAGAGGTAAAGACGGCTTCCCCTGAGCAAGAAGAACCTGACCTGATGAAAAATCAGCAGACCGTTTACGCTGCAGAAAATGGAAATGGGGAATATCAGGAAGACATTTCCCGTGTCCTTGAAGAATCTGACCAGTGGGACGCACAGGCAACGGGACAGCTCGATACGGAAGAGACGAAGCTGGCGGCAGATGCAGTGGACGTGGCAGAGTCCGTCAGCGTGCAGCCTACACAAAGCACACCGCAGGTGTATGCTGACGTAGAACCGACATTACCTGTCGCATCGTCCAGCGAGGCATGTGCTTACGTTGCCGAGCCGGTAAACGCGCAGCCTGAGGCACCCATCCTCGCGGCGCAGCCCGCGCCGGAACAGACTCCTGCGGTGACAGATCCTGCGGATGCCGGAATGCAGGAAATCCATCCGGCGGTGGTGGAGACTCCCTGGATGCCGATGGAAACCGACAAAATCGAACACGTACAGGGCGTGGAAATACAGGAAAAGGTTGCGGCAGTCCCGGAAAGACAGCCGGAAAGGAAGGCTGTTGTGGGAAACACTAAGATAGAACGCCAGACGACCGGCCAGATGAACATCGAAGAGGTGCTCAAGGAATGGGAACGGCTGAAAAAGGAAAATGAAGAAAAGAGAAAACAGGAAACCAGACAGTGGATGCTCCAGCAGACAGGTTCCCTGTTTGATGATTTTGATGAGAGCTCCAGAAACGGCGTGCTGGAACAGCTGCAGAGAGAAGAATCCCTGCCGGTAGAAGACGAGAAAGCTCCTGCAAATGCGGAAAATCAGGAAGCGCCTGTAGGAGACAGAGCTGCTGTAGAGACGACTGCAGCAGAAGCACCGCTTGTCGATCCGTCCAGAGAAACCGAAACGGAAGAACTCGAAGAGATCGAGGAAGCGCCGCCGGTGGCGGATGCCGCACAGGGCTACACAGAGCAGAATGCAGAAACAGAAGCGCAGGATGCAGAGCCGGTACAGCGTTATGCGAAACAGGCCGCACCGGAAAGGATCGGAGCACCTGCAACAGAAGAAACCAAAGCATCGCGTCAGGAAGCACCTACACCGCAGCCGGAGGCTTCCGGCGAAGAAAAGCGACTGCAGGAGCGTGTATCCCAACAGCAGGCAGCCGAGCGTGTGCGCAGCATGACAAAGGCAGAACGCAAGCTTTTTGCCCAGTTCATCCCGACCAAACGCGCAATGCGCCAGCTGGTCGCAGCGCTGGATGAAATCAGCCTTTCTGCGTACACTGGAAACGTTGTGATTACCGGTATGCCAGGCTCCGGTACACTGAAACTGACAAAATGTATGATCCGTGAAATTCAGGCGTCCGACGGAAACTTCTCCGGCAAGGTTGCCAAAGTGAACGCGGAGCTGATCAATAAAAAAGATGCAAAAGCGCTTGTGGAAAAGGTTGCAAACGGCGCGCTCGTCATTGAGAAAGCCGGAAAGCTTTCCAACGAGGGATGTGAGAAGCTTGCAGACGCGTTGAATCAGGAACATACTGGTATCATTGTATTTGTATTGGATGAAAAACGGGCGATCGACCGTTTATATAAGAAAAACGGAAGACTGATGGAAAGCTTTACCGCGCGGTTTGATATCGCGGCGCTGGACAGCGCAACGCTGGTAAAATACGGCTGTCAGTACGCATATACACAGGAGTATTCGATCGACGAGCTCGGCAGGCTCGCCCTGCATACCAGAATCGAGGATATGCAGACCAGTTCGCATGCCGTTACGGTGGGGGGAGGGCGGGAGATCGTGGATGAGGCGATTGCTCATGCAAACCGTAAGACGATCGGACACTTTATAGATATTGTGCTTCGGAGACGCTACGATGAAGATGACATGATTATTTTGCGGGAGAAAGACTTTATCTGAGCGTTTCAAATATATCCAAACAGGGGGTTATTATGGCAAAGGCAAAGACAGCGAAAGCAGTAAAAGCGGCGAAAGTGCCGGAAACGGTATACATTTCGGAGGCCGACCAGTATCTGTTTGCTCAGGGGACGCATTACGATATTTACAAAAAGCTGGGCGCACATCAGTCTGTAGAAGACGGGAAGAAAGGAATGAGCTTTGCCGTCTGGGCACCGCACGCAGCCAGCGTTTTTGTGATTGGAACGTTTAACAGCTGGAATGAGACTGCAAACCAGATGGAAAAGCTGGGACCCGGCGGAATTTATAAGACGTTTATTCCGGACGTTGGTCTGGGAGAGCTTTACAAATTTCTGATTATCACGCCGGATGGCAGAAAGCTGTACAAGGCAGACCCGTTTGCAAACCAGGGGGAGGTACGTCCGGGAACTGCTTCTGTTACGACAGATATTACCAATTTTAAATGGTCGGACAGCAAGTGGATTGAAGAAAGAAACGCGCAGGATCCGGAAAAAGCGCCGGTTGCAATTTATGAGTGTCACATCGGTTCCTGGATGAAGCATCCGGAAACGGAGGATGGATTTTATAATTACAGAGAATTTGCGGATCGTATCGTAGAATATCTGAAAAAACTGAAATATACCCACATCGAGCTGATGGGAATCGCAGAGCATCCGTTTGACGGTTCCTGGGGCTATCAGGTAACCGGCTATTATGCACCGACTTCCCGTTACGGAACGCCGGAGGATTTTGCATATCTGGTCAATAAGCTGCACCGCAATAAGATCGGTGTCATTTTGGACTGGGTACCCGCCCATTTTCCCAAGGATGCCCACGGTCTGGCAGATTTTGACGGTGAGGCGCTGTTTGAATATCCCGATCCCAGAATGGGCGAGCATCCTGAGTGGGGAACTAAAGTATTCAACTATGCCAAGAGCGAGGTTAAGGGCTTCCTGATCACAAATGCCCTGTACTGGATTAAGGAATTCCATGTAGACGGACTGCGTGTGGATGCGGTTGCCTCTATGTTGTATCTGGATTATGGCAGAAAAGACGGCGAATGGGTACAGAACCGTTACGGCGGCAATACAAACCTGGACGCGATCGAATTTTTCAAGCATTTCAATTCCGTGATCCGTGGAACTTATCCGGGTATCATGACGATCGCAGAAGAGTCTACGGCGTGGCCAAATGTGACCGGAAAAATCGGCAGTGACAGCCTTGGATTTACGTTTAAGTGGAATATGGGCTGGATGCACGATTTCTGTGAATATATGAAGCTGGATCCTTATTTTAGGAAGAATGATCATCATGCGCTGACCTTTGCGATGTCTTATAACGATGCGGAGGACTATATTTTACCGCTGTCTCACGATGAGGTCGTACATCTGAAATGCTCGATGGTCAACAAAATGCCCGGCTACAAGGTGGACAAGTACGCAAACCTGCGCGTCGGCTATACTTATATGCTCGGACATTCCGGCAAAAAGCTTTTGTTCATGGGACAGGAGTTCGGACAGGAGCGCGAATGGAGTGAGGCCCGTGAGCTGGACTGGTTCCTGCTGCAAAATGAGCTGAATCAAGGACTGCAGGATTACGTGGCAGAGCTTTTAAAGCTTTATCGAAAATATCCCTGTATGTATGAGATCGACAACAGCTGGGACGGTTTTGAGTGGATCAATGCGGATGATGCATACAGAAGCATTTTCAGCCTGATAAGAAAATCACCGACGAAGCGAAATAATCTTCTGTTTGTGGTAAATTACACACCGGTCGACAGACCAGACTATCGTGTAGGTGTTCCGAAGAAAAAACAGTACAAGCTGATCATGGATGAAAACGGACTTCTCGACAAACCAAAGATTTTCAAAGCAGAAGAACAGGAATGCGATCACAGAGAATATTCGTTCAATTATTCTCTCCCGGGATATGGAGTCGCAGTATTTACTTATTAATCCTGTACAAAAGCGAGGGTAAAATCACTGGTTAATTGTGTGTAAAAGCCATTGCTTTTTCTGTGAAGATAGGTTATACTGAACGCGACCGAAAGGTATGA
>OGPJ01002701.1_pt1 | contig 11094 bp, 10 predicted proteins | sample 1552831 | NCBI WGS metagenome assembly OGPJ01 (sample SAMEA2579914, study PRJEB22360) | human gut metagenome | biome: human gut; feature: human-associated habitat; material: faeces | place: Denmark | collected 2008/2010
GGCTTCCGGCTTTCCTACAGGGTAAGCATAAGTATGCCCATCTCCTTCATCACGAAATACAAGTGCATTATGAAGGATTGCATATTTCACTTTATACTGTCTGGACCAGAGATATACATTCGCAAATGTTCTCTCGCAGCTTCTGCTTGGAGCCTGTGCAAAATAATAGTCAATCAGTTCTTTGTCTTCCAGTTCCGGTCGTTTGAATTCCGGTATCATCCTTGTACTACTCCTCCATCTTTGCAAGCTTCGCTGTCTGATCCGCTGCAATCAGGCTGTCGATCACTTCATCCAAATCACCATTCAGAATGCTATCCAGTTTATGAAGTGTCAGCTTGATTCTATGATCTGTTACTCTTCCCTGTGGAAAATTATAAGTTCTGATCTTCTCAGAACGATCTCCTGTACCAATCTGACTTCTTCTCTCTGCTGCCTCAGAAGCCTGTTTCTTCTCAAGCTCCAGGTCATACAGTTTGGAACGAAGCAGTCGGAATGCCTTCTCTTTATTCTGCAGCTGTGATTTCTCTGTCTGGCTGTAGATCACGATTCCAGTCGGGTAATGAGTCAGTCGTACCGCAGAGTCCGTTGTATTGACACACTGTCCACCATTTCCTGATGCACGCATTACATCGATACGGATATCCTTCTCATCGATTACAACATCAACTTCTTCTGCCTCAGGCATTACGGCTACAGTAATTGTTGAAGTATGAATTCTTCCGCCACTTTCTGTCTCCGGCACACGCTGTACACGATGTACGCCACTCTCATACTTCATCTTGGAGTAAGCACCCTGTCCACTGATGGTAAACTGTACTTCCTTCATACCGCCGATACCGATCTCATCCACGTTGATCAGCTCTACCTTCCAACGCTGCTTCTCGGCATAATGCACATACATACGATAGATCTCCGCTGCAAACAGTGCAGCCTCATCGCCGCCGGCACCGGCACGGATCTCCACGATCACATTCTTGTCATCATTAGGATCCTTGGGCAGTAACAGGATCTTCAGCTCCTGCTCCAGCTCTTCTACGCGCTTCTTGCTGTCGTTTAACGTCTCCTTGATCATCTCGCGCATTTCTTCGTCTTTTTCCTCTTCCAGCATGGAAAGAGAATCTTCGATATCCTGCTTGCACTTTTTGTACTCTGTATACGCATCCACGATGGGAGTCAGATCACTCTGCTCCTTCATCAGCTTGCGGAAACGTTCCTGGTTATTCGTGACCGTGGGTTCATGCAGTTCGCCCATGATCTCTTCAAAACGAATCAATAAATCTTCTAACTTGTCAAACATAACTAATTCCTCTCAATATAAGTTGTAACAGTTCAGCCATGAACATATTGGAGAGCAAAAATCATGCTTGCATGATTTTGTGAACGAATATGTTCATGAACTAAGCGCCAGGTTTATGAGCAAAGGTAGTCACGAAGTGACGGAAAGCGTGTCAGCGCGACTTTGCGAATGGTGCGGGCTGAACTGTTACATACGTTCCAAAAACTACCCGGTCCAGACCGGCATAATCCTGCACCACTTGTACATCGCAGTACCCTTCGGTGCGCATCAGCTCCGATACAGCCTGTCCCTGGTCATATCCGATCTCGAAAAAGAGCATTCCACTGCTCACCAGATGTTTTCCTGCTTCTTCGATGATACGGCGGTAAAAATATAAACCATCCTCCGTACCGTCCAGTGCCATCCTGGGTTCATGATCCCGTACCTCCGGCATCAGTTTCTCCACTTCCGCACTGGCGATATAAGGCGGATTCGACACGATGATCTCGAATTTTCCCTCCACCTTTTCAAACAGATCGCTCTGTAAAAAATGCGCATGCTCCGCTTTTTCCGGAGTAAGCACCTTCAAGACATTCCGTCCTGCCACTTCCAGTGCCTCAGCTGACAGATCCACACCCAGTCCTTCACAATCATTGCTGTAATGCAGCAGGCTTAACAGAATGCATCCGGATCCCGTACACATGTCTAACACACGCATCCCGTCATGGAGCTCCTTCAGTACCTCCTCCACCAGGATCTCGGTATCCTGCCTCGGGATCAGCACATGCTCATTGACGCTAAAAGTCAGCCCCATGAAATCCTGTTCACCAGTCAGCTGCTGCAGGGGAATATGCTCCGCGCGCTGACGGATCCAGTTCAGATACTTTTCTTCCGCTTCCGGTGACACCGGCTGTTCGCCGTGCACCAGCAGATCGTTGCGGTCCGTACCGCACACGGCTTCCAGTAAAAGTCTCGCATCCAGTGCAGCTTCCTCGATTCCCGCTGCCTGTAAGGTACGGCAGCCCTGTTCGTAACATTCCTGATAGGTCATCTTAATCCTCCGGCTCTGCGGAAGCCTCATCTTTCATCCAGCTCTCGTCCACTTCGTAGCCGAAGGTATCCTGTAAATATTTCTTCCAGTCGAATACTGCTTCTACAGATGCAATAGCTACCTCTGCCATGCTCTCATCCGGCTCCTTGGTGGTCATACGCTGGATCCACATACCGGGAGCCGACAGAATCTTAATAAAGATATTGTCCGTGCGCCCTGCCAGGCGGATGATCTCGTAAGAGATTCCTGCCACAACAGGCATCAGCAGAATACGAAGGATCACCTTCTCCGCTACATTGTCCACCTGAATAAAGAAAAACAGCACAATGCTTACCAGCATAACAAAGAAAATAAAGCTGGTTCCGCAACGCTTGTGCAGCCTGGAGCTGTGCATCACGTTGTGCACCGTAAGGGGTCTGCCTTTTTCGATACAGTTAATACACTTGTGTTCCGCACCGTGATACTGATACAGTCTGCGGATATCCTTCATGGCACTGATGCCCCATACATACAGTAAAAACAGGGCAATACGGATCACACCCTCGATGATCGACATCAGAGAACGATTGCGGATAAAGCTCTCAAACAGAGATGAAATAAAATAAGGAAGTACAATGAAGAGTCCCACTGCCAGTACGACAGAGATCACCGTCACGATTCCGGATAATAATTTCTCTCCGTTACCGCCGCTCATTTTATCCATTGCTTTATCGAACTTTGTCTCTTTACTGTCCTCCTCTTCATAAAAGGAAGCAGAATAATTTAACGCCCTGGTTCCCAGGAGCAGAGAATCCAGGAAATTAAAAATACCGCGGATAAAGGGAAGCTCCTTGATCTTACTGCCGTGAGCCAGCCCCTGATAAGTCTCAACTTCCACTTCGATCTCGCCGTCCGGCTTACGGACCGCCACCGCGTATTTTTCTTTATTTTTCATCATAACGCCTTCCAGTACGGCCTGACCGCCGATTCCGGAATAACGACTTTTCCTTCTAGCCATAAACTTTGTCCTCGTAATGCAATATAAAACAGAATCCTTTTTGTCGTATAGGAAAGCACTTTCTGTACGACAAGAAACGGTTGAGATAAGAATACCTCAACCGTTCGCTTGCAATCTTATTTAACACCGTATTTCTTATTGAACTTATCAATACGGCCATCGGTTCTTGCAGACTTCTGCTGGCCAGTGTAGAATGAATGACACTTGGAGCAAACTTCTACGTGAAGCTCAGGCTTGGTGGAGCCGGTTACAAATGTGTTACCACAGTTGCAGGTTACAGTTGCCTGGTAGTAAGCGGGATGGATTCCTTCTTTCATTTCTTTCACCTCTCTATAAAAATGTCGTGTATAAGTTCTTGTTCTCATCCTCACTGCTTATGGAACCACAAACAGCGGTATTATTGTACCATAAGAGGAGATACGGTGCAAGACTTATTTTAACATTTTTTGCGATAATTAAATAAAGTGATTTTTCTTCACCATGTTCACAAATTCCACATTATTTCGTGTATGGGCAAACATATCCAGAATCCGGTCGGTTGCCTCATCCGGCTTCAGTCCATTCAGTGCCTTACGCATGATATTGATGGCTTCCAGCTCTTCCGGAGTTAACAGCAGGTCTTCTCTTCTGGTGCCGGACTTTGCAAGGTCGATCGCCGGGAAGATACGCTTCTCGGACAGTTTTCTGTCCAGAACCATTTCCATATTACCGGTACCTTTGAATTCCTCATATACCACATCATCCATCTTACTTCCGGTCTCTACCAGTGCGGTCGCCAGAATTGTCAGGCTTCCGCCTTCACGCATATTACGGGCTGCACCGAAGAATCTCTTGGGCATATGGAGTGCTGCGGGATCCAGACCACCGGACAGAGTACGTCCACTGGGGGGAACCACCAGGTTGTACGCACGGGTCAGACGGGTGATACTGTCAAGCAGGATCACAACATCCATTTTATGTTCAACGAGACGCTTTGCACGCTCGATCACCATCTCGGATACTCTCTTATGATGCTCAGGAAGTTCATCAAAAGTGGAATAGATCACTTCCACATTATCTCCGTGGATCGCTTCCTTAATATCGGTAACTTCCTCGGGACGCTCATCGATCAGCAGGATCAGCATATGCATCTTGGGATTGCCGCGCAGAATAGATTTTGCCACTTCCTTCAACAGCGTTGTCTTACCTGCCTTGGGCGGGGATACGATCATACCACGCTGTCCCTTACCGACGGGACTCACCAGATCCATAACTCTCATAGCAATGCTACAGCCGGGAGTCTCCATTTTGATCCGCTCATCGGGGAAGATCGGAGTCATATCTTCGAATGCCATTCTCTTGGAGGATTCTTCTACGGTATATCCGTTAATGCTCTTAACAAACAAAAGCGCACTGAACTTCTCCTGCTGGGTCTTGATCCGCTTGTTACCCTTCAGAATATCTCCTGTCTTCAGTCCGAAACGGCGGATCTGACTGGGTGCCACATAGACATCATTCTCACCGGGCATATAATTCTCGCAACGGATAAATCCATAGCCATCCGGCATGACTTCCAGAATACCGCTGGCTTCGATACCGCTGTCCAGTTCCTTGGGATACTGACTCTCATCATATGCCACATTATTGGGATTGAAAGTACGTTCTTTGGTGTAGGCTTCGCTCCGCACGCCTACGTTCTCCGCACTCTCCCCACGATAATTGCGATCCGGTCTGTAATTCCTCTCCTGTCTGACAGGACGTTCCGATCTCTCCTGCTTTTGCGGTTCTTCGCTTCTGACGGTCTCTGTCGCAGACTCCTGCTTCTGCTCTGCTGCTTTAGCCTCTTCCTCTTTTTTCAGCCGCTCATCCTCTGCCAGCATAGCTTCTACCAGCTCTGCTTTTTTCATCGTAGAAGTACCCTTCAGACCGCGTACTTTTGCCAGTTCTTTTAACTGAACTAACGGCAATGATTCATATTTTTCTCTCATAAATTCCTCCTCTATTTCTTACATTATTGTCCATAAAACTGTTAACTAAGGGGATTTACATCTTGATCTACCTATGATGTGTGATGAATTAAAAAGATATAAAAACAACATCTGCGTCTATTATAATATATTTTTTTTCAAATAGGAAGTCCCAAAATTATTTTTTTACAAATCCTTGCTAAGACATCGATTCTATTATATCATTACTAATAGCTGTCAAACACAGAAATCTGTATGACAGATCAACTATTAATACAATTAAGAGAGGTATTGTCATGACAACCAACGAAAAAGCATTACTGATGCACGAAAAATGGAACGGCAAACTGGAAACCGTCTCCAAGACTCCCGTCAAGACCCGTGAAGATCTTGCGATCGCTTATACTCCCGGTGTTGCGGAACCCTGCAAAGTAATTGCAAAGGACAAAGAAGCCGCTTACAAATATACCATGAAAGCCAACACCGTTGCTGTCGTCTCCGACGGAAGTGCGGTTCTCGGTCTCGGTAATATCGGTCCCTATGCGGCAATGCCCGTTATGGAAGGCAAGGCAGTCCTCTTCAAGGAATTCGGCAATGTCAATGCAGTTCCCATCTGTCTGGATACCCAGGACACTGAGGAGATCATCAAAGCCGTAACTTATCTGGCACCCGGCTTCGGCGGCATCAATTTGGAAGACATCAGCGCTCCCCGCTGCTTTGAGATTGAGGAACGTCTGAAGGAGATTCTGGATATTCCGGTATTTCATGACGATCAGCACGGTACCGCTATCGTTGTTCTCGCCGGTGTGATCAATGCCCTGAAGGTAGTTGGCAAGAAAAAAGAAGACTGCCGTGTCGTGGTAAACGGTGCCGGTAGCGCCGGTGTAGCTATTACGAAGCTGCTTCTGACCTATGGATTCCCCAATATTATCATGTGCGATAAAGTAGGTATCGTGTCCAAAGACACCGAAGGTTTAAACTGGATGCAGAAAAAAATGACAGAAGTAACCAATTTAAACAACGAGACCGGATCTCTGGCAGATGCTCTGAAGGGTGCTGATATTTTCATCGGTGTATCCGCTCCCAACATTGTCACACCGGAAATGGTAGCTTCCATGAACCGCGATTCCATCCTGTTCGCCATGGCCAATCCCGTGCCCGAGATCATGCCGGATGTAGCTAAAGCCGCAGGTGCCCGCGTCGTCGGAACCGGACGCAGTGATTTTCCCAATCAGGTGAACAATGTTGTGGCATTCCCCGGTATTTTCAAGGGTGCTCTGGAAGGTCGCGCTACCCAGATCACCGAGGAAATGAAGCTGGCAGCCGCAGAAGCCATTGCAGGCCTGGTTCCCGCAGACAAGCTGTCTGACGACAATATTATGCCGGAAGCTTTCGATCCTCAGGTAGCCGAAGTTGTAGCAAACGCTGTAAAGAGCCACATCCGCTAATGTGTTCGGACAGCATTGTGAGAGACTGGCGCGGCAAGCCCTACTACTCTCTGGATTCCTATTGTAAAAATACGTTTCACCATAAATGTTATAAAATAGCCCTGAATGCCCGGATGTCCTGTCCCAATCGGGACGGCACCCTGGACACTCGGGGCTGTATCTTCTGTAGTCGCGGCGGCAGCGGCGATTTTGCCGTAGACATCCTCGGCAAATCGATGGAAGAACAGATCGCGGAAGGCATTTCCAACTTCGGCAATAAATCCATCGGACAGGATCTGATCGCTTATTTTCAGGCATATACCAATACTTACGCACCTCTCCCGTATTTGGAAGAGGTCTATCGTTCTGCCTTGGATCATCCGGACATCTGCGGTATCTCCATCGCCACGAGGCCGGACTGCCTGGGACCGGAGGTACTGGCACTGCTCTCTCGCCTGAAAGAAGAATACCGTGATAAATTTCTCTGGGTCGAGCTTGGTCTTCAGACCATTCATGAAGAGACCGCTTCCTATATCCGCAGAGGCTACCCTTTATCCTGCTTCGAAAAAGCCTGTGCTGATCTGAGGGCGCTACAGATTCCCATCATTGTTCACACGATTTTGGGGCTTCCCGGGGAGTCTGATACACAGGTTCTTCAGACCATAAATTATCTGAACCGTATCTCTCCGTTCGGCATCAAGCTGCAATTACTTCATGTTCTGGCAGACACGGACCTGGCCGAAGATTATCTTGCCGGGAAATTTGAGGTTCTGACATTGGATGCCTACCTGGATCTGGTCATCTCCTGTCTGGCTCATCTGTCACCGGAGATTGTGATCCACCGTGTCACCGGTGATGGTCCGAAGGATCTGCTGATCGCTCCGAAATGGAGCCTGGATAAACGTGGGGTGTTAAATGCTTTGCATCATCGCATGAAAAAACAGGGCATCCGTCAGGGTGACCTGTATCAAATATAAGATCGTAATACAAGATTGTATAAGAAAGGCTGTTATGACATTATGTTACAAGATCCGCTTACCCTATATAAACTCATTGTGCTCTATATGCTGAATCGTGTCACCTTCCCTCTCACGGCCGCGCAGGTCAGCGATTTCATTTTAGGAAAAGAATATACCAACTTCCTGACGCTGCAGCAGGTGATCAACGAATTGACGGATGCCGGAATGATCGCCACCCAGTCAATCCGCAACCGGACCCACCTGTCCATCACTGCCGAGGGCAAGGAAACTCTGAATTTCTTCGAGAACCGCATCGGTGATACCATCAAGCAGGAAATTGACAGCTATTTTCAGGAAAACGAGTTCACCTTGCGCAACGAAGTCTCTGTGCTGGGGGATTATTATAAATCCACCTCCGGTGAATACGAGGCTCATCTGGTAGCAAAAGACCGCGGTATCAATCTGGTGGACATCACCTTATCCGTTCCCGTGGAAGAAACTGCGGCTGCTATCTGCGACAACTGGCAGAAAAAAAATCAGGAAATATACAAATACCTGATTACGGAGTTGTTCTAATCCCGCAATCAGGTACCTGATTTTATGATTCTTTGTTTTTAGAAGAAGCCTCTGCGGCTTCTTTTTTGATTCTCGCCATATGCTCTCTGATCTTCACCTCATAACCGTTACCCGAGGGCTGATAGAACTCCCTGCCACTCAGTTCATACGGCAGATACTGCTGTTCCACATAATCATTCGGATAATCATGTGCATATTTATATCCTGTGCCGTGTCCCAATTTTGCTGCTCCTTTATAATGTGCATCCTGCAAGTGTGTCGGAATCGGCAGATCTCCGGTGGCATGTACCTCCTGCATTGCCTGAGATACCGCTTCATAGCTGCGGTTGCTCTTAGGCGCTGTGGCAACATAGGTTACTGCCTGAGCCAAAATGATCTGTGCCTCCGGCATACCTACCCGTTCCACCGCCAGAGATGCATTTACCGCTACCACCAGTGCCTGTGGATCTGCATTTCCCACATCCTCCGAAGCACAGATCATGATACGTCTTGCGATAAAAGTCACGCTCTCTCCTGCATTCAACATTCTCGCCAGGTAATATACCGCCGCGTCCGGGTCAGACCCCCGCATACTTTTGATAAATGCGGAAATGGTATCGTAATGATTGTCACCATTTTTATCATATCGTGCTGCTCTCTTCTGAATACACTGTTGTGCCACATCCAGAGTAATGTGAATCTTCCCGTCAGCGGAAGGTTCAGTAGTCATAATTCCCAGTTCAATGGCATTCAGCGCGTGTCTGGCATCTCCACCGGAGATATCCGCCAGAAAATCTAACGCATCTTCATCTATGGTTCCGTTATAGGCACCCATTCCGCGGTCCGTATCGTAGACCGCTTTTTTTAACAGTTCTTTGATCGCTTCCTTTGGAATCGGCTTTAATTCAAAGATCACCGAGCGGGAGATCAGAGCTCCGTTCACTTCAAAATAAGGATTCTCTGTGGTTGCACCAATGAGGATGATCGTACCGTCCTCCACATATGGGAGCAGGTAATCCTGCTGTCCTTTATTAAAACGGTGGATCTCATCGATGAACAGGATCGTACGTTTTCCGTACATTCCCTGCAGTTCCTTAGCCTTTTCCACCACTTCTTCCATGTCCTTTTTACCGGCTACCGTTGCATTGATCTGCCGGAATTCCGCACTGGTGGTATTGGCAATGACCTTCGCCAGCGTCGTCTTGCCGGTGCCGGGCGGTCCGTAGAAAATAATGGAGTTGATCTTGTCTGCTTTGATGGCGCGGTACAACAGCTTATCCTTACCGATGATGTGTTCCTGCCCTACGACCTCATCCAGTGTCCGGGGACGCATTCTCGCCGCCAGAGGAGCCTCTTTTTCCATATTGGTGCTTCGCATATATTCAAATAAATCCATATGATCACATCCTCTGTTTCTAATTTTGCGTCCAAATCTTCAACCGCCGCTTCAGTACATTTGCCTCCAGTGGGGCCAGCAGCAGATCCTGGATCCCTTCCGTCTCCAACGCACATTTCATCTGTGCAAGATTCCCTTCCTTGCAGATGGCAATCATGGAAAGCGCATGTTCTCTCTGTAATCCTCCAAGCTCCTGCCAGCGTGCCTGTCCTCCGTCCTCTTCTTCTGATACATCCACGAACAGTCCCAGAATGTCTTCGCCGGTCTTCTCTCCCATGTTCTCTCTGATCTCTTCCACCGAGATTACTTTCTTCAGATGAACAAACTCCGGCAGTGCAAACTCCAGCATGCTGGTAACATTACGGGAGGATGACCACACAAAAGCCTGTAATTTCTGATCAGGGGTCTGATTTTCCTCACCGAACACGCTGTAGCGTCCTTTTCCCGACTTCTTGGATACATACAATGCCTGATCTGCTTTTGCCGCAAGATCATAGTAGCAATGATCCTCTGGATCGGAAAATGCTATTCCCACACTGATGGATATATTTTCCGGTATGGATAAGTTCTCTTTATATTTTACGAGGTTGACCAGATTCTCTGCCTTGATCAGTGCGATCTCTTTGGACGGAATGTCTCCCATCAATACTGCGAACTCATCTCCGCCCACACGCCCCACATAATCTGTGCTGCGGAACTGTGAAGAAATGACTCCTGCAATGACGCTGATCACATGGTCTCCCATAGTATGACCGTATACATCATTTATGGATTTGAAATTATCGATATCTATCACCATAAGAGCATGCAGACCATCCTCATGTTCTGTCAGAGTCTTCGTGATCAGCTTCTCTACTGTCATCTTGTTGAACAGACTGGTCATCTCGTCGATCTGCGACTTTGTCTTCCAGGCCTTCTGCTCATCTCTGCTATTCTGCAGTCTGCGTTTTACCCCCAGTGTATTGTTGATGCGGGTAAGCGCGATCCGGGTATCTACCGGTTTGATAATGAATTCATCCGCCCCCAGTGCAAATGCTTCCGACTGGGAAGAAACGGATTCCGTATTCGTCAGAACGATAACCGGCGTGTCCTTAAAGCCCTCCATATTCTGTCTGCGGCGCAATACCTCGAAGCCGTCGATCCCCGGCATGACCAGATCCAGCAGCACCAGATCAATGGCATCGCTTTCCTTCTCCATGATCGTAAGGCATTCTTCACCGGAAACAGCCTCTGCGAAGTTAAAATACTCCCCGAGAGACTGTCTGATCACTACTCTTTGAAATTTTGAATCATCAACGATTAATAATGTTTCTTTCTTTTGTAAACTGCTCATGGCTGTCGGATCCTGCTTTCCGTATCACGTCGTTTAAAACGCGATACAGTTATAGTATATCCAACAGCCATGTGCTCGTCAATTTAAAATATATCTACTGATAGAGTAAACTTACTGTCAGTTGGAGAGTCGCAGAAGATTCCCTGCTATGAAC
>OGPJ01002702.1_pt1 | contig 11094 bp, 9 predicted proteins | sample 1552831 | NCBI WGS metagenome assembly OGPJ01 (sample SAMEA2579914, study PRJEB22360) | human gut metagenome | biome: human gut; feature: human-associated habitat; material: faeces | place: Denmark | collected 2008/2010
TCATGCGCCGCAGGCGGTTCCCAGCGCTTCGAGGGCCTTGCGGATGCGGGCGCGCTCCTCGGTGCGGAAACGGCGGTAGGGGTAGGACATGTAGTCGTCGCAGATGCCCATCAGCGAGAGCGAGCACTTCACGCCTTTGAGGTAGCTGGAGCCGTATTTCCCGACGGTGTAGAGCGACGTGCTGATCTGCATGATCTTCCGTTGTAGCGCGCGCATCGTGTTCACGTCGCGGTTGCAGGCGGCGTAGTACATCTGCACGTAGAGTTCGGGGAAGATGTTGGCGCCGCCGTTCACGCCGCCGTCGGCCCCCATCACGACGCTTTCGCCCGTCAGCTCCTCGGGACCCACGTAGAGGGCGAAATCCTCGCGGTCGCCCAGGTGGTAGAGCAGCGTCTGGAAATAGGTCATGTTGGCCGAGCTGTCCTTCAGCCCGACGATGTTCGGGTGTTCGGCCAGCGTCTTGACGGTCGCGGGTTCGAGGAACACCTTCACGTGCGACGGCATGTTGTAGAGGAAGAGCGGCAGCGGCAGGGCGTCGGCCAGCGCCGCGGGCGACCGGAAAAGCGGATAGCCCGTATAGCGGCTGCGGCGCGTGAGGGTGGTTTCGAGGTTCACCACGGCCAGGTCGGCGGCCCTGATGCCGTCTTCATCGGAAAAGTCCGGCTTGGCGTAGATGGCTTCCTTTTCCTTCATGATCTCATAGAGACGGGCATTTCCCATGATAACGGTGTCGAGTACCGGATAGCTGTCGTATTTGAAGTGGTCCTGCTCGAGGAAGGAAAGACGCTGGCCCGGTGTGATGGTTACGTCTCCGTTTGTCGGTTCAAGCTGGCCGGACAGGATTTTCAGAAAGGTTGATTTTCCCGCTCCGTTGGCACCGATCATGCCGTAGCAGTTTCCCTCGGTGAATTTGATATTGACATCTTCAAACAACGCTTTTTTTCCGACACGAAGTGTCACATTATTTGCTGCAATCATACTTTTTAAAACCTCATTTTCTTATTCTTAATTGTAAACGTGAAGTTACCGCCGGGGTTTCCCGGTCATACGGAGTATAGTCTACCATAGGTTTCCGTTTTCTGGCAAGTAGGGAAAGCCCTTATTCCTCGTCTTTTTCACCGGAAATTGTAAAAAAGCTGTCATCCCGGTCTTTTTTGTCGATCAGTTCATTGTACTGCAGGCATTCATACTGCCGTTCGTACTCGAGATCCTCCTCCGGCGCATCGCTGTCGTTCCAGCGGTACCAGGTTCCGTCACTTGCTAAAAAGCCGAGGTGATTGAGCGCCGGCATCTTCTCGCGCAGGTCAAGCAGATACTCGTTGTACGGCGTCAGTTCCAGGCCGGTAAGGCTTAACGCATAGCTTGAGAGATAGTTTGTGCTGATCCAGACATTGCTCTCGGATTTCATGCTGTAGTTGGTCCAGATGAAGAACGGGGTTCCATAGAACTTCTCCTGATCCTCGACCGAAAGATTCTGATAGGCGTCTCCGGCAATCCATGTTTCAAACGCATCCGGCAGCTTCGGGGAATGATCGCCGAACATAATGATCATCGTCGGCTCGTCCACCTGCTGGAAATACCGGATCAGATAGGAAATTGCCTCATCGGAAAGCTTTAACAGGGAGAAATACTGATCGGCCTCATCACTGTCGTAGCCGTTGCAGTTGATATCCGCCTGGAAATAACGGTTCGTGTAGCCGCTGTGGTTCTGCATCGTCACATCAAAGAGGAAGAACGGGCTGCCCGGCTCCTTGTTCTCGTAGGTTTCCACGATCTTCTCATAGTTCGCCTGATCGCTGATCATGCCGCGGTACCGCTTGGCCGTATCGGAGAACTGATCAATCGAGATGAAATCATCAAAATCAAGGAAACGGTATGCCGTGCTCCGCTTCCAGTTTGTCGCCTTGTTCGGATGCATCGCAATTGCCTGATAACCCTGGTCTTTTAACGTCGTGACAAGGGAATACTGGCTGTGCGTAAAGTAGCTGACGTACGGCACCATGCCCGGGAACCGCTTGCAGGAGTTTCCGGTCAGGAACTCATACTCCGTTTTTGCTGTTCCGCCGCCCTTGGTACACGTCAGCGTGTGCCCTTTGATGATATTTTCGGTCAGCGAATCGAGGAACGGCATGTAGCTCTCGCTCGTCTGCGGATCGCCGACGGAACGGTAGTCAAACCACGACTCGTTCATGATCGCGATGATGTTGACGGGTGTCACGCTATCCGCATTATCTTTTCGAAGATCTTCTGTTTTCGTCTCTTTCTCGCTCGTATCGGCAATCGCTGTCACTTCGTCTTTCGAATAGCCGTCCGGCGGTGTCAGGCGCATGTATTTTGCGACCGCGGTAAAACCGACCGTCGTTCCGTACTGGCGGTATGTCTTCGCCGGATTCCAGAGGTCACTGATGACACCGAACTCGGCGTTCCAGTTCAGATTCATGTACGCCAGGTATGTTCCGAGCATCAGCGCAGCAGCAGCCACGCGGAGCAGAATTTTATTCCTCGTTTTCCGTGCAAAACGGTATTCCCGGCTCTGCAGCCAGAGGCGCACAACGAGCATCATCGTGATAAACGAAGTCACGATTTCACCTGTGATCTCGAATTTGTAGCCGCCGACTACGTCCGCCGCCGTCGCAATGCTGTACAGGTCGATGAGCTGGAACGCTTCTCCGCGGAACAGATAAACATAGTAGAATACCAGACTCATGCAGAAATAAAAGATGTTCATGAAAATCATCGCGCGGCGGATGGAGTTCAGAAAGAGGGAAACGAAAATGGAAAGTACGAAAATGACACCGATATTCAACAACGCATAATACCATTTCATCTCCCGGAACTGGCTGTTTGTGACAAATTCCAGTGTAGCAAACAAATAGGCTGCGTTTGCCAGCATCAGAATCGGCTGTTTCCATCCCACATAGCGCGGTTTTGGTTTCTGGTCCGGCTCTGCAGCAAACCGGCAGAAACTGACGACTGTCGTCAGTATGATACACGCCAGCAGGCACGGGAACAGAAAGTGAATACTCCACTCCCGGTCTGCCGCCGTCGTATCCAGCAGCGGGCGCGCCAGAAACAGCAGCACTGCCAGCACGCCGAAATGCAAAACAAGAAACGCGCACCGGGCGCGCTCCTTTTGATTCTCTTTTAATCTTTGATAAAACTTCTGCATCGAAACTTTATGCTCCTTTTATAAACAAGAATTATAATCCTTCCGTAAACGGCTCGTCCGCCGGATAGCCGCCGCCTAATTTTTGCATACAGCGCTGGATGGAATCTTTTGAATTTCCCCAGTCCTTATCCTTGTTGCGGTAATCGAATTTGTCAGTAAACCATGTTACCTCTTCCTGCAGCCGCTGGTAATTTTCTTTCATGATTTTGAACAGAGTCGGGTAAAATTCCGCTTTCTGTTTATCATTCAGCTTTTTCTCCGCCGTTTCTACCAGATCCGCAAAATGCGGCAGACAGAAGCCTTTTCCCTCGCGGAACAGTCTTGCAAACTCCTCGTCTTTTTTGTAGAGATCAAAGAACGTATCAAGATAGCGGTTATAGTTTGCCTTGAAGTGATCGCAGACGTAGCACGAATGCGTCTTCTCATCAATCCACTGGCCGATCGCAGTCTCACGGCCCTGTTTGTCGAGGGATGTCTTCTGCATCCGCTTGAACACCGAGGATTTTCCCGGTGCAAACAGATCCATCTGTGCGGCAAGCTCCTGGTTCAGTTTTTTCAGATGGGTGGACAAAATCAGACCGCTTCCGAGACGGTTTCCGTAATCGTACATCATTTTATAGTGGTGGCGGCAGAATCCCATCGCGTCTGTTTCCGCACGCACATCATCCTCCATATAGGATGCGCCGGAACCGAGCGCAAACGAAATCGCATGCTGCTCTGCTTCCCGCTCCAGATAGCAGAACGGGCACTCATCTTCCGCCTTGAATGCATCCGTCAGCGGAATGGTATGGATCGACTCTTTCATATGCAAAAACCTCCGATTTTATTTGTTGGTGCTTTCTACAGCATACACAAAAACCTCTCATTTGTCAAAAGAACTCTTTTTCCTGTTTTCCTATTATTCTGATGGATAATTTCTATATTTTGCACAATTTACATGTGCATTATAAAAATTTAAAGTTGTTTCTTTTTGGTATTTAATCGTTTAAGATAAATATTATATAAGTCTTTGTATCACTCTGTTCAGAAAGGAGCCATAGCAATGGGAGAACGTCATACGGAGGAGATGCGCCTCCTCGGTCTTACCATCGCTTTTTATCGCAGAGCACGCGGATTAACGCAAAGTGAGCTTGCCGAAGCTGTCAAGATCAGCCGTACACATATGAGCAACATCGAAGCGCCAAACAGTCATACCTCTCTGTCTCTAAACAAGCTGATGGATATTGCGGAAGCACTCGAAATTCCGCTGAAAACATTATTTGATTTCAAACGGTAAGCCCGGAAAGCTTTCCGTTTTTTATAGCAGATTTTTGCAACACCCCCCCCGCAGCCGGTGTGCGCCCGGTGCGGGGGGCTTTTTCTCTCTTATTTTCCCGAAAAATCCGGAGTTCCGTCAAGATTATACGGGGTCACCTGGTATACATAGTAGTTCAGCCAGTTCGTGTACAGATTGTTCGCATGTGACCGCCATAAAAGCACTGGTTTTGTATTTGGATCGTCGTTTTTATAATAGTTCTTCGGAATCTCAATCGGGAGTCCTTTGTCTTTATCGCGGTGGTACTCGCCGTCGAGCGTCATACGGTCGTACTCCGGATGACCCATCACAAAAATCTTTCTTCCCTCTTCCGCCATGCCAAGATAGAATCCGGCTTCGTCGGACTCTGCGAGAATCGTGACATCTTTGCAGGCACGGATATCGTCGATCGGTACTTCTGTGTGGCGGGAATGCGGTGCCAAAAACTCGTCATCGAAGCCTCGCACAAGCGGGATCTTGCGGTTGTTGACTTTGTGCCAGAACAGCCCGAATTTCTTCTCCGGAAGCATCCGTTTCTTCAGTCCGTAGAAATGATACAGACTCGCCTGGGCTCCCCAGCAGAGGAACATCGTGGAGGTAACGTGTGTGTTCGTCCAGTCCATGATTTTTGTCAGTTCATCCCAGTAGTCAACTTCTTCAAATTCCATCTGCTCGACCGGTGCACCGGTGATGATCATACCGTCGTAATAATTTTTCCGCACATCCTCAAATTTCACATAGAACGTGTTCAGATGGCTGGTCGATGTATTTTTCGCCTCGTGGCTTGCCACCATCAGAAAGGTGACATCAACCTGCAGGGAGGTGTTGGAAAGGGAGCGCAGAAGCTGCAGCTCGGTATCTTCTTTGAGCGGCATCAGATTCAGGATCATAATCTTCAGCGGACGGATGTCCTGATGAACCGCTCTTGTCTCGTCCATGACGAATATATTTTCGCTTTCGAGTATTTCTTTTACAGGTAAATCTGCCTGAACTTTAACCGGCATATTCTTTTTCCTCGTTTCTATTCTTCTTGATCTGCCGCGCTTTTCTCTGCGCAGACAGGCGGTTTGCTTTTTCCGGCAGGAATTTCTGCCGTCTGTTTCCGATTATAGCAGATTCCCGCGCGGGATGCAAACCGCCTTTGCAGATATTTCGTTATTCTTCTGTCATCTTCAGAAATTCCTCTTCTGAGATCACCGGCACGCCGAGTTCGCGCGCTTTCCGGTTTTTGGAGGAACTGGATGTCGTGTCGTTGTTGATCAGATAGCTCGTCTTTCCCGTTACACTTCCGGTGGCTTTTCCGCCGAGCTCCTCGATTCTTGCCTTTAATGCATTCCGGTTCGGGAAATGTTCCACACTTCCGGTGATGACGAAGGTAAGACCGGCTAATTTCTGTTCTTCCTGGCTTGCCTGCGGCTTCTCAATCGTCAGATACGACAGAAGGCGCTCAAGGCGTTCTTTATTTTCCTCATCCGCAAAGTAATCCACGATGCTTTTTGCAATCACTTCTCCGACACCGTCGATCTGCGCGAAATCCTCCGCCGATGCATTCCGGATCCGGTCGAGATCGAAATCGAAGGCTTTGCAGATCATTCTTGCGTTTGCAAGACCGATATTTAAGATGCCAAGTCCGAAAATCAGACGGGGCAGCGTTGTGTTTTTCGCGCGCTCGATGCTGTCGATCAGATTCTGGTATGATTTTTCACCGAAACCGTCCATCTCCACAATCTCGTCGCGGTAGCGGTCGAGACGGAAAATATCGGCAAACTCACGGATGAAGCCGTGGCCCACGAATTTTTCGAGCGTTGCCTCCGACATGCCGTCGATGTTCATCGCGTCGCGGCTTACAAACAGGGTGAATGCCTTCATGAATTTTGCCGGGCACTCCGGATTCGTACAGTAGAGGGTCTCGACATTGTTCATCATCTGAATCCGGGTGGCACCGCCGCAGGCAGGACACGTTTCCGGAATATCGCGCACACCGCTTCTCGTCAGATTCTCTGAGATCTGTGGAATGATCATATTTGCTTTGTAGACAAGGATTTTATCACCCACACCGAGATCCAGCGAACGCATGATACTAATGTTGTGGACGCTTGCGCGGGAAACCGAAGTTCCTTCCAGCTCGACCGGCTCAAAAACCGCAACCGGATTGATGAGACCGGTTCTCGACGGGCTCCACTCAATTTCAAGCAGCGTGGTCTCCTTCTGTTCATCCGCCCATTTGAAGGCGAAAGCGTTCCGCGGGAATTTCGCGGTTGTGCCAAGTGATTCTCCGTAGGCGATATCGTCATACAACGCGACAAGGCCATCGGACGGAAAATCGTTTGTCTCGATTTTCGTGGAGAAATATTGCATCGCCTCGTCGAGGTTATCTTTGGTGACAACCTTGTATTCCACCACCTCGAAGCCCTGCTCTTTCAGCCACTCCATCTGACGGATTCTGGAATTTTCGAAATCCTGTTCCGGAGCGCTCACAAGCGCAAATGCCATAAAATGAACGTGGCGTTTTGCCGTAATCTCATTGTTCAGCTGGCGCACAGAACCGCTGCAGAGGTTCCTCGGATTCTTGTATTTCGCATCAACATCCTCAATCTCCTCGTTGATCTTCTCAAAATCGGAATAGCGGATGATCGCCTCGCCACGCAGAACCAGCTCTCCCTGGTACGGGATTTTTAAGGGAATATTTTCAAACACTTTTGCATTGTTCGTGACTACCTCTCCGATCACGCCGTTTCCACGGGTGACGGCCTTTGCGAGGGTACCGCCGCGGTACGTCAGAACGACGGTCAAACCGTCCATCTTCCAGGACAGCAGCGTTTTGTGATCCCCGATGAAGCTGCGGAGCACTTCCGCATCTTTCGTTTTATCAAGGGAAAGCATCGGCGACTCGTGCGCTTCTTTCGGCAGTTCGTTCATCGCCTCGTAGCCGACTTTTGTGGTCGGGCTTCCGGCGAGTGTTACGCCTGTTTTTTCCTCTAATACCTGCAGTTCGTCATACAGCGTGTCGTACTCCAGGTTGCTCATGATCTCCCGGTCTTCCTGGTAATAGGCTTTTGCCGCTTCGTTCAGCTTTTTGACCAGTTCCTTCATCCGTTCTGTCCCGTTCATCGCTTTTCCTCCCCGATCTGCTTTTTCAGTTCTGCTAATTCTTTTTCCGTTAAAGGGCGGTACTCCCCTGTTTTCAGGTCTTTCAAGTGAATATTCATGATCCGCACACGTTTCAGCTTTGTGACACGATATCCTAATGCTTCGCACATCCGCCGGATCTGACGGTTCAGCCCTTGCGTCAGAATAATCGTAAAGCTGCGCTCTCCCGTTTTCTGAATCCGGCACGGGCGCGTCACGGTATCGAGAATCGGCACGCCGGATGCCATTTTTTTCAGAAATTCCGGTGTAATCTCTTTGTTTACCTCGACCTGGTATTCTTTTTCATGGCGGTTTCTGGCACGCATGATACCATTTACAATCGCACCGTCGTTCGTCATCAGAAGGAGGCCTTCAGAATCTTTATCGAGTCTTCCCACCGGGTAAATCCGCACCGGGTAGGACAGATAATCGATGACGTTGTTTTTCTCCCGTTTTTCCGCAGTACAGACGATGCCGCGCGGTTTGTTGAAGGCGAGATAGACTTTTTTCTCCTCCGGAACAACGGTTTTGCCTTTCACGACAACAACGTCGCCAGACTCCACCTGCATGCCGGTTTCCGCGCGTTTTCCGTTGACGGTAATCTCTCCCGCTTCTGTCAGACGGTCCGCCTCCCGCCGCGAGCAGACGCCCGCATCACTTAAGTATTTGTTTAAGCGCATGGTTTTATCCTTCCAAAAAAGCAGTTTCATAAAAACCAGAAACTGCTTTTTTTGTTTTGTATTATTCTATTGTTCCTACTGAATGCTCTCTACATATACTCTCAGGGAAGCATCTGCATCGAGTGCATTCTGATAATCGTTCTGAACCTGTTCGATCAGATTTTTGACTTCTTCATTTTCGAGCGCCGCTTTCATAGCCTCGGTTACGGCCGCATCGCTGTCAGTATCATCCATGATTTTCAGGCTGCCGTCTTCTGTCGTGTAGAGATAATACTCCGAAAGCATCGGCAGGGTCTGGTTGATTCCCAGATATTTGCATCTGCTGCTGACAAACGCGATGTACGTTCCGTCGCTTGGACCGCTGATCGTGTAGGCCTTTACATCTCCGTATGACTCCACATCGCTTTCTGCCTCAATCTGCGCCTGCTCCTCCGCGGTCAGATTATCTGTTACTGCAAAAAGACCGTTGATATCCCTTGCACCGAGCGCGGTGTAATACTGCTCCAGCACGGTGCTTACTTCCGGGACATTGTCCGCGGCAAAGGAGACAGCCGTATTATCGGTATTCTCTGTATTACTGGTATCGTCTGCCGCTTCCGGCTCACTTGTCGGCTCAGCCTCTGCATCCGGCGCGCTGGCGGTATCGGTACTGGAAGCATCTGCACTGGAATCCTTCGCGGAATCCGAAACGTCCGATGAAATGCCTGTGCTGTCCTCAGAATCTGCTTTGCTGTCTGCTTTTACCTGTGTCTTTTTATCCGGCACATTGTTTCCGGTGCTGCTGCTTGTTACGGTTCCGCCGCTCGATTTTCCATCGTTTTTTGGTGATACCAGATGAACGATGAGAAGAACCGCTGCCACAATCAGGAGAATTGCTCCGATCAGAAGCATGTAGCGCAGATTATCGGAAATCCATTCCCGGATTTTATCTTTTGTTGTCATTGGTTTTGCCATATTTTTCCTCCTTCATCAAAACTGATCCGCCGGATCAGTTATTGATATGCTCAGTAAGCAAAAAAACCTCTACTTCACACCGAAGCAGGGGCTTTCCTTGTCCTGCGCCGGTCCTGCCCGCCGCAGCATGCCATGTAGCAAAAACGCGTCTGGAGGGATTCGAACCCCCGACACACGGTACCGGAAACCGTTGCTCTATCCCCTGAGCTACAGACGCTGATGTGATCTGTTTTCTCAACCACACTATGACAGTTTACCACAGACTCCTGCAATTGTAAAGTATTTTTCCCACCCAGCCGCCCATTTTTTTCTTAAATTATTCGCAGACTATTCTGCCACGCAGCTTACGTTTCTTCCTCACACAGCGTCAGTTCCCCGCTTTCCCGGTGGTAATAATAAACGTGATCCGACAGAATCTCCTGCGGCTTGACCGTCTTTTCATTCACGTCCCGTACCATGTCGGAAAGACACTCCTCCGGGAACACATCATAATCCGGAATCACCATGCACTCGTGGATACTGCTCGGAATCACATAAAGACTTGCCTCAAAGCGCTGCGAAAGACTCTCCAGCACGCCGGGATAGCACATGCAGATTGCACCCAGCTTTCCTCTGCGGTTGCTGACCAGGTAAAACTGTTCCGCCAGCGGACCAAGCTCGAACAGGGGAAACGTTACTCCGTACTCCTCTTTCAAATACACCATAAGGCTGTCTGTGCGCACCGGCAGATCCCGCAGGGTGTTCTCCCAGGCACGGGCATCCAGCTCCTCCGCCGAAATTCCCCACAGCTCCCGGTGCGTCTCGTGGATCAGAATTGTCGCATCCGGCACGCAGTTTCCCCGCATCTGGTAATAGTACACGACCGCGAGATCGAGAAATTTTCTGTGCGGAACTTCGGAGAGCAGCGTACGGTTTTTCTCCGCATGAATGAGCTCGCAGTAGATCTGCGACGCAGCATTTTTCCAGTTGGTAAAAAAGGCAGCTTTCTCCGGTCTTCTCGCCTCCGCTTCCACTTTCCGGTACTGCTCCAGTACCTTTTCTGCAATCTGAGAAAGCGGCACGCCCTGCAGACAGCATTCATACAGAAGCTCCACGTAGATCGTCGGTGCAATCCAGTCCTTCTTTCTGCTGATGACAAACGCCTCTTTTTCGATACCGTTCAGCTTCTGCACCGATTCTACCTTCACCTCAAAATCATCGCCGGCTTTTCTTTTCAGCAGCGCGGCAAGCTGCTCTTTGAACATCTGATAGTCCATTTTTTCCCACCTTTCCTGTTTGATTGCCTTTTGTATTTTTGCTTTACGGAACAAAAAAGCTCCGGAAAACACAACTTAAAAACCTCTGTACAGATCTGTATATGCCAGAGATTCGTTGGTTCGCGGAACTTCGAACGATGAGAAAAACGGGCCCGGGCTGCTTCCGACAGCCTTTATCAGCCATTTTTCAGACGAATATTCTATTTATTTAGAAAACCGTGTCCGCCACAAAGAAAGTTGTGACGGACAACGGCGGGAACAGTCTTACTTATACACGGGACAGATATTCACCTGTTCTGGTATCGATCTTGATTTTATCTCCCTGATTTACAAACAGAGGTACGTTTACCTGTGCGCCTGTTTCAACAGTTGCAGGTTTTGTAGCACCCTGAGCGGTATCTCCCTTGAAGCCTGGCTCAGTCTCGGTGATCTCAAGCTCTACAAACAGAGGCGGTTCGATTGCGAATACATTTCCGTTGTAGGAACATACTTTAACCATTTCGTTTTCTTTTACAAATTTCAGAGCATCTCCGATGGTCTCTTCGTTCAGAGCGATCTGCTCATAGTTTTCTACGTTCATGAAGTAGAATAAATCACCATCGCTGTACAGAT
>OGPJ01002706.1_pt1 | contig 11080 bp, 16 predicted proteins | sample 1552831 | NCBI WGS metagenome assembly OGPJ01 (sample SAMEA2579914, study PRJEB22360) | human gut metagenome | biome: human gut; feature: human-associated habitat; material: faeces | place: Denmark | collected 2008/2010
ATGGTTATTTTTTACCCATGCCCCCGTTACCGGTTGCCGCCGGTGCGGGGGTTTTCTTTGCGTCACAGTGTGCCTTGACAGCGTTCATCGCCACTCTGGCACGCAGCTCCTTGCTGGTTTCGCCGAGGACTTCTGGGATACCGCCGCCAGCGTACAGATGTGCCAGCATCGGCTTGTCTGCCTTACTCATCGGCAGGGACAGCAGGTATTTTATCACGCCGTCGTATTCCTCGGCGGTCATTTTGAGGGTCATCTGTTGTCCTCCTTGTCCATGATTTCATCGAAGTGTGCAAGAACAACGGCAAACCTTCTGAACATCTCATCCAATGCCTGTTTTGCATCGTACGCACCGTTGCTGCTATCTGCTATGATATTGGCGATGTATACCGCACCTGCAAGGTAGCAATTCACAACTTCGGCGGCGTTGGCGTTGCTTATCTTTGAACTCGGGGCGATCTGCTCGTTCTCGTCCATCTTGATGTGGATCTCAATGTGTTTCTTCTGATTTTCCATGATTCAGTCCTCCTTGTCCGGTGTTTCATCCGCCATTGCAGAAACCATGGCGGCGATGTCACGCAGTACCTTTTGTTTGGCTTTTTTGTTGTTGTCGGCAATGGTTACCGCAACATACTTTGTAATACCCAGGCAACACACCAACAGATCGCCGACAGTTGGATTTCCTTTATCAATTGATACATTCAACCGTTCTGCCGCCATGTCAATTTCGGCATGAAAATTAAATTTTCGTTTCTTTTCTTCCACGATTGGTTTCCTCCTTGTTATCTTCCCGCAGGAAGTCGTATTTTCCGGTGGTGTCGTTTCGCACCTCTGCCGCAAAGGCGTGTACGCCCTTGCCGAACAGCATCCGGCACAGCTCATCGGTGGTGAACTGCATCTTCGGATTCACCCGGACTTCTCGTATGTTCGGGGTCATGTGATGCTCCTTTCTGTTTACGCTCCGACCATCAGCAGCCGGAACGTTTCCCTGCCCTTGGGTGTGACAAGGTCCTGTGTGCCTTTCCACTGGGTTTTCTCGTTCATGCACTCTTTCCGCTCGAACAAGCCGTCTGCGAGAGGCTTTGCGTAGGCGGTCAGCCTGCCTTTCTTGTCGCGGTACATGTACTTCTTTTCCAGCAGGAACGCCACGAACTGGTTCTGCTTTACGCCCAGTTCTCCGGCGGTTTCCCGAATGCCGGTCAGCAGATTCCGGTCAACCAGTTCGTCGAAGTACTCCGCTTTCGGCTTCATGATCTGGTTTTCCACTGTCAGTGCGGAAACTGTGATCTGCATCTCTTTCAGCTTGGCATTCGACAGCTGCAGGGCTCTTGCCATGATTGCATCAGGGCTGTTCCACTGTTCTTCCACGGCAATGAAGTACTGCCGCATCTGCTTGCCTTTGTCCGTCCGCTGGAGCATGCAGAGTTCCTTTGCCATGGGGATTGTCAGCTGGTGGTCGGTTGACGGTCTGCCGCCGGTACTTTCGCTCAAAAATGAGCAAAAGTCTGTTCCCTCTGAAAAGCCGTACTCGCACATTCTCGGAAACCAGTCCTTGTAAGCAGTCTTGACTTCCAGTGCTTCGTGCAGTTCCCGTCCTGATACCGTCGGGCGGTCTGCGTTGTCGTAGTGGATTTGAATCAGGTCTTTCATGTTTTATCTTCCTTTCTGTTGTATTCCCTGCTCCGGTGTGGTATAATGGGATTCGGGAAGGGGGTGAATGATATGTATGAAATAGAACTTGATCCTGAAGTCGTGGAATCTGTTCGCATGATTTCCAAACAGTTGGAAGAGATGTCACAGAGAATGGTAAAATTCGCACAAGATATTACTGTACAAATCTCGCCGGTCATGGAACAACTCAATTACACAATGCAAGCAATTCAGGATACAATCCCAAATATTCGGTGTTTTCAAGAAAGTTTCCGTCTTGAAATGCTTGAATTTGCAAAAAACATGACCTCGCTGATGCAAACGCTGGACTTTCCAGTAATTCAACCGGAAATCACAAGAGAACAGTTGAAAGATCGGCTTGAAAATATGAGCCACGCCGAGTTAGAAACAGTAAAAGCATCCGCCATAGCGGCAGCGAACTCCGTCCCTAAAAAAGAAGTTCACCGTCCGTCTGTGAAAAAGATGCTCGGTATCGCTTTTGCAGTAATAACCACAGTGATACCGACAATCGACGCTACACTTTCCATTGCTGACCGTTTTGTTGGTTCAAAAGACGAGGTTGCTATTTCTATTACTGGAAATGGAAATCATGTGATTATAGATGTTTATGACGGTTCCACTCCTAAAATAGATTATTATTTTGAGAATGAGCAAACAAAAAAAGAAACCGAAAAGAACTCCCTGCAAGAACAAGGCTCTCCTGCTGCAATTGCCACGCCGAGCACAAAGTGCAATGGTGATTAGCCAACTGATAAACAAAGTGTATTGAAGCCAATCCTCCATACCATTTTTCACCCCCTCAGTTATCCCTTTTCTTACAGTCTTGCCTCACTGCTTTTGCAGTTCGAACAAGTCGTTTGGCTTTGCCCCAAGAGCAACACAAATCGGATTGATAAAGTCTGTGTTTATTCGCTTACGATTGCAGAGCATATTACTGAACTCCTGCTCGCTGAATCCAGAGCGTTCGGCAACGTACTTCTGCTTCAGACCTTTTTCTTCCATGATGCGTCTGATGTTATACACTACAATGTCCATGTTGTTCACCTCGCTTCTATGATATATAACGATTGGTTTTTACCAACTTGTATCCGATTTTATTTGGAGTGTTTCGTTTTTCCCTATAGCCGGATACTGCTTCAATCAATTTTCTTGATTGCAATTTTATTATATCACAAGATTCTTGATTCGTCAAGACTTTTCAATCAACTTTTTTGATACAAAAGTATACGAATTATCAAGTTACTTTTTGTGCACATAGTATAATATCAAGTTACTTGTATATTCATATTGACTTTCTGCGTTTTTTGTGGTATAATGTATATATCAAACTTGATAGGCGGTGACCAAATGAGTATCGGAGAAAGAATCAAGAAAAGACGTGAAGAACTGGGTATGTCCCAACTAGAGCTTGCCAAAAGAGTTGGTGTAACACAGGGCTCAATCGGAAATTATGAAACCGGTGTCAGCAATCCTAAAATGGAGTTAATGCCCAAGATTTTTGATGCACTAAAAACAGATGCAAACTACATTTTTCACGAAGCTGTTGAAATGCAGCAAATTGATTTTACATATCCTGAAATCGTAATGGTAAAAAAATACCGTGGTCTTGATAGCCACGGAAAAAAGATTGTAGATTATGTGTTGAATGAGGAATCGGAACGCTGCACAGTTCCTGCACCTGTACAAACGCAACCCCACACATGGACGATCTGCTACAGCGAATACAAGGCATCTGCCGGAACAGGTGTAATGCTGGATTCCTACGAACGTATGGAACGGTTGGACGTACTGGATACGCCGGCAGCACGCCGTGCGGATTATGGACTGATGATCTCCGGCAACAGCATGGAACCAACATACCACGACGGAGATATTGTGCTGGTAGAACAGGCGGATTCTGTGGAAGTCGGTGAGATCGGTATCTTCGTGGTAGACGGTGACGGTTATATCAAGAAATTCGGCGGTGATTGTCTGATCTCTCTGAATGACGACTACGCACCGATTCCCCTGCACGAGTACAATCATGTGAAGTGCTGCGGTAAGGTAATCGGCGTGGCACAGGTTGCGGAGTGAGGTGAAAAAACGTGGGCATCTTCGGAAAAAAGAAAGCACTGATACAGCAGCTGCAAAATGCAGTTGCTTTACAAAACGCACAAATTGCACAGCTGCAAGAAAATAACGAGCATCTTAAACAAGAACTTGAAAGCCTTCGTTCTTCCATTCCAAAAGAACAGAAGGATTTCGAAATACTCGCTGAAAAGAGTAAAGCTTTAAAAGAGCAGATCGCTGATTCAGAAAAGAAACTGAATCAAACCAACGAACAAATCGCTCAAAAAGCGGATAAGTTAGATTCTACAGCATCAGAACTGCATACCCTATACAAAAGTCTGGAAGAAAAAGCAGGACAACTGCAGGCGTGTGTAGCGAAAATTCAAAAAGCTGAAGTGCTGTATTCGGCGTATAAATCGGCAAATCGTGCGTATATCAGGAGCAATGATACCGTACTGGAAGAAGTATATACTCCTGCCGATTTGATGCCGATCGTAGAAATCGAATTGAACTGCATGGGCGTAAAAGACCTGCGGAAACTTTACAATCACTATCAGAGTAGCATTCGGAAAACCTTCCAACGCTATGAAGGCAGATATACTACAAAATCGAACATTGCGATATATCAGCTTATGGTGATTGCGATGGAAGCCGAACTGCAAAACATTCTTCATGCGATTTCTTACGGAAAATTGGAAAGCTCCATTGAACACGTAAAATCTATTATCAACCGCTATTATGAAATAGCAGTCGAAGGAAATCAGAGTATTGCACCGACAATGAAAAAATTTATTGCCGAAATCGAGGATCTATTTATTGGGGTAGTAAAAGTAGAATACGAGTACTACGTCAAAAAAGAACAGATCAAGGAAGAACAACGGGCTTTGCGGGAACAAATGAAGCAAGAAGAAGAAGAACGAAAAGCACTGGAAGCGGAAAAGAAAAAAGTAGAAAAAGAAGAATCCAAATATGCAAATGAAATACAGCAGCTTAAAGAACGTGTACAAGATACAGCAGACGATTCTCAAACTAAAATCTTGCTGGAAAGAATCCAACAGCTACAAGAACAGCTGTCAGAAGTGCAAAAGAAAAAAGAAGATATTGTCAATCTGCAAAACGGAAAAGCCGGATACGTATACGTTATCAGCAATCTGGGAGCATTTGGTGATGATGTCTTTAAGGTCGGCATGACACGGCGACTGGAACCAATGGACAGAATCAAAGAACTTAGTAATGCAAGTGTTCCATTTTCCTTTGATGTCCACAGTTTTATTTTCTCAGATGATGCTGTTGGATTGGAAAAAATGCTCCACCAAGAACTAAATGATAAGCGTGTCAATAAAATCAATCTGCGAAAAGAATTCTTCCGCACATCTATCGATGAACTGGAACAACTTGTATTAAAGCATTATCCGTCAGCAGAATTCAAAAAAACAATGCTGGCAGAACAATATTATCAGAGTCAATCTATGGATAAGCCCTTAGAACAAGCAGATTTAGAGGACGCATAAAAAAAACCGCCCCACGGCGGCAACCGTGAAGCGGCAAGAGGAAAAACTATTGCGATAATAGCCATTCCACAACAAGGTCTATTATAGCATATTTCCTCTGAAATTGCAAGTACAAGGAGGAAAAAAATATCATGCAAGCAGCAGCATATGCACGATACAGCACAGAGCATCAGACCGACAGCAGCATCGCCTATCAGATGCGGAAAATTGAGGAGTACTGCGATGCCCACGGCATCACCGTATCCGCCCGTTACGCCGACGAGGCAATGAGCGGCACCAACACACAGCGACCGGCGTTCCAGTCCCTCTGCCGAGATGCTGCACAGCGGAAATTCGATGCCGTTGTGATCTACGACATCAGCCGTGGCAGCCGTGACGTTTCCGACTGGTTCAGTTTCCGGAAACAGATGGCTCTGCTGCACATTCAGGTCATTTCCGTAGAGGACCATATCGGCGACATTCTCAATCCGGCGGACTATCTGACGGAGCTCATTACCGTTGGACTGGGGCAGCATCACGTCCTCACCAGCCGCCAGAAGTCCATGGACAGCATCGCCACCAAGGCAAAGACCGGACAGTTTCTGGGAGGCACGCCAAACTTCGGCTACACCATTGACGAAAACGGCAGGTATGTGATCCAGCCGGCAGAGGCGGAGATCGTCCGGACAATATACCAGATGTATGCCGCCGGCAAAAGCTACGGTGAGATTCTGGACACCATCGGCGAAGTCCGGGGACGGCGTGGCAAGGTCATGGGCAAGAACAGCCTGCACTATCTGCTGCGGAACGAGCGGTACATCGGCGTGTACAGCTGGTGCAAGTATCACCACAAGATCATGGGCAAGTATGCCGGAAATATCCCCAACGAGAACGCCGTCCGCATCGAGGACAGCATTCCGGCAATCATCGACAAGGACACATGGGAGGCGGTTCAGATGCGTATGAATGACAAGAAACAGCGGGCGTGCAACAAGGCAAAACGGAACTATCTGCTCTCCGGTCTGATCGAGTGCACAGAATGTGGTGCCAGCTATGTAGGGCATACGTCCACCAACAAGCGTGGCTATTCCACACGGTACTACTGCTGCGGCAACAAGTACCGGAACCACACCTGCCACGCCAAGAACATCAATGCGGAGGAGCTGGAGGCATTCGTGGTGCAGAATCTGAAGCACTACCTTGCAAACGTGGACTTTTCGCAGATGGCACAGCAGATCGCCGACGAGATCAACGGTGCTACAGCTGATCTGAAAGCAGAGCGGAAGGAGCTAGCGGACATCATTTTCCAGCTGAACAACGGCACCAAGGCGATCCTCAAAGGCATTGACTATCCGGAATTGCAGGAGGAAATGTTCCGGCTGCGCGTGCGGAAGTCGGAGCTGGAGGACATGATCCAGCGTGGTGCAGAGCATAATCCGGTCAGCGTGGAAAAGCTGGTGCAGCTGTTCCAGAACGCCATGGAGCGTCTGGACACCGACACCAAACAGGTGTGCAAGTCCATGGTAAAAATTTACGCCCACTCCAATGGTGACTGTGACCTTGAAGTAGGCGTACATATAAATGGTTGCGGGAGCCAGATTTGAACTGACGACCTTCGGGTTATGAGCCCGACGAGCTACCGAGCTGCTCCATCCCGCGATATACTTTCGTCTGTACCTCTCGTACCGACTTAATTAGTATACCACATTTTACGTCGCATGTCAACCATTTTTCTAATTTCAAAAAATAAAAAAGTTCTACAGCATTAAATTTATAAATATAAGGTGCAATCAACTCGTAAAGTGCAATTCAGCAATTATATAAGCCCAAAACGAAATTGAAAAAGTTGTATCTTTCAAATTACCATTGCTCCTGCAAAAGCAAAATTCAGGCGTATCCGCATAAAAATCAACGCTCTACGGCAGAATCCTATGCCAACACGCCCAAATCACACGCATAATTTCGTCGTTTTTCCCAATTATTGTTATGCCATGATCGCATTCTTATAGCGAATCAAGTCCAAATAAATCTCCTGCTGTTTCTGGTCAATGGCATACTGAATATACTTGTCCACGTTTTTCTTCGTAACAAAATCCGTCTTTCCCAGAAGCACCTGAATCAGTTCCAGATTGCCGCTGTCGATCAGCATCTTCACGCCCTTGGTAAGCATCTTTTTCACATACGCCTTAGCTTCTGCGTTGTCGTGCAAGTCGATCATTTCTACAGCCATCTGAAATTTCATACACAGCGGCATTTTCACCTCTGTGTCCATTTTTCCGGTTCGCAGCATTTCTTTCACCGCAACAATATCTTTTTCCACTTCAATATAATAGCCAACAATCAGGAACTTTTCATCAGAAATCGCAATTTTAATATTGGTCAGACTTTCACACCCCCAAAACGCCGCTTCTACAATATTGATTACACGCTTCGGAATCATAATGCTGGTCAAACTTTTACAACAGGCGAATGCCCAATTTCCAATACTGTTCAAACTGTCGGGAATCTTAACACTAGTCAGCCTTTCGCAGCTATTCCATACACCACTTCCAATACTAGTCACACCATCTGGAATTGCGATACTGATTAGATTAGTACATTTATAAAACGTCCAATCTCCAATGCTAGTCACATGATTTGGAATTGTGATATTGGTCAAACTTATGCAATCAACAAATACACACTTTCCAATACTAGTCACACTGTCAGGAATCGTAACGCTGGTCAAACTTTTACAACTATGAAACATATAATCTCCAATAGTGGTCACGCCGTTCGGAATTACAATACTTGTCAGGCTTGTACACTCACAAAACGCATGATCCTCAATACTAGTCACACTATCCGGCATTGTGACACTAGTCAGACCTTCACACCTCGAAAACGCCCAATCACCAATACTAGTCACCCCGTCCGGAATCACAACATCTCCGCCTGCACCAGTATACTTTACCAGTACACCATTTTCAATTTCAAAGTCATTGTTACTGCTCATTTGCATTTTTCCTTTCTGTATAAAACGACGATATCATATCAATTATAAACTTCCTTAAAACAAATGTCAAGAGTAATTCCATAGATTGTAAAACAGTTTTGCTTCATTTAATGCTAATATTATACTACCTGTAATTTTGATAGGGAACAGAATTTCACAAAAATTTTACACGAAAAAACAACCGCAGACAGATTGATATAATTGAATAATGCCAAATCAAACGGCGTTTCTCGAAAAAATCGAGGAACGCCGTTTTTTTGTGTGGCATTCTTTTTTCTCCTTGTTTTGTTTTTTTGTTTTATGCTTGCTTTTCATATAAAAAGTGAAATCATCATCAAAATCAACTTTTACAGTGAAAACGTTCCTCGGTTTTTTCGAGGGACGTTTTTTCAGAAAGGAGTGGTAAGAATGGCAAGACTAACAAAGAAAATGGAGAAGGATTTCACAGTGGTTCATAACGAATTTATTCGAGATAAAAGCCTTGGGCTAACAGCAAGAGGTTTACTTTTGACCATGTTGTCCATGTCTGATTCTTTTAGTTTTTCCATTAAAGGCTTGGCAAGCATCGTTCCTGACGGTGAAACGAAAGTTTCCTCGGCTCTCAAAGAATTAGAAAGATGCGGATATTTACGCAGGCAAAGAATATTTGCTGATAATGGGAGATTTCTTGACGTGGAATATTCTATAAGCGATGAACCGATTTTTTTGGAGGATACACCAGAACAGGAAACACCATATCGGGAAAACCCAAATGTGGATGAAACACATGCGGAAAACCACGATGTATATAAAATATCAAAACTATCAAGTACCAAAGAATCAAATACTGATTTATTAACTATCAATCAATCTATCTCAAAGAATGAAGATAAAAAGGGATGGATTGATAAGATTGAATGGGAACAGACAAAACAATTGGTCGAAGAACAGATAGAAGCAGATATTATACTGCAAACGACTAACTCTAAAGGGCATTTAATATACAATGCTGAGCAAGTGAATGAACTCATTCATATGATTAGCTTTGTACGTTGTACAACACAAAAATCCATTCACATTAACGGTATGGATATGGATACAGAAATAGTTCGTTCTATGTATTCAAAACTCAATTCCGAACATATCATGTATGTTTTAGACTGCTTAAAGGCAAACTCCGCCAAAATCACAGCAAGGCAAAATTATTTACTGACAGCGTTATACAATGCTCCCATTTCAATGGAGGGTTTTTATGATAACCTTGTCCACCATGACATGTGTACCGGATAATTACTACGCTATCAACTGGATTTCCGGTTGAAAATAAAAAAATGGAGGAATCAAAAATGAGCATGACCATTATTCCAAAGGGAACAAACGACAAAATGTTAGTCAATTACGCAAACGTCATTTCCATATTCACAATGGAAAATACAACCGTGGTGGATACAGAAACAGATGAAGAAAAAATGGCGTATGCAATTGTCGCAGAAGTTGTTGACAATGAAGACGTTGTAATTCTTGGTGTTTACGACACTGGAATTCAAATGGAACAAGCCTTGGCAACGTTGATTAACTGGTTGTCTGGAAATTCAGATACAGGAAATTTGCTCCGGATGCCCGATTAAAAAGAGAGATGAAAAGAATGAGGGAAGTTGTAAAAACTGTTAAAACCGAAAAGCTTTTATTGACTGAGTTCAACCGTATTCTGTGCAAGGAAAACATTGTTTCGCTGCGAATTGAACAAAATCAAATGAAATCATATAGCGTTTTGGCTGAAATCAACAATGGTGAAATTGTGACAATTGCAGTGATAACTGATGTAAAAACCGCCAGAAAGTTTGCTTTAAAGCTTCGCTTATGGCTGCAAAGCACAGAAGACTGTCCGTTTCACACGCAGTATGAAATAAATCATATTATGCGTAGATAAGGAGGACATTCTATGGCTTCTGACATGGAACAAGGCTTAAAAAAGACACTTTCTCTTTCCAAACAAGCAACTGAACTTACATCAGACATAATGAAAGAGATGATGAAAACCTTTTTAAGCGGAAATGCAGAAAAGAAAGGTAAGATTTCTGTTCGCCAATTGAATAAACGTGCAACAGAACATGGTGGAAAGTTGGAATCTATTGAAGTGTCAGATAAAAATATCGGAGATTTTTTGTCTGTCGCAAAAAAATATGATATTGACTTTGCAATAAAACACGATTCAGCATCTGGCGAATTTCATGTGATGTTTGAATCTGGAAAGACAGATAATTTCAAGCGTGCTTTTACTGAATATGCAAATGAAAAACAGCAAGACATTGAGAAGCAGCCGACAGTAACAAGACAGCAGCTGCGTGAGAATGCACAGCGTATTCAAGAGCAAGAGCCGAAAAAGAAAGAAAAAGTTCGTGAAAAATCAAAGGACATGGCTCTTTAATGCCGACAAAGCCACTTGACTTTGACTTCGGAGAAAATAATGAATAGCAAAAAAGTAAAGAAAACGATATTGAGTTGGCTGCCATTTGTTATATTTGGATACGCAGGTGATTTGATTTCACTTGCATATCGAACAGCCGAAGGTAACGGAATCTCTGAAAAAATGATGCCATTTATGAATAACCTAGGCGTTGTTTTTGCACAGGTAATTCCGAGTTTCAATGTGATAGATTTGGGATTTGGCGTAGCAGTTGCACTCATAATGAAACTCATCATGTACATTAAGTCAAAAAACAAAAAGAAATTCCGTAATGGGGAGGAATACGGTAGTGCAAGATGGAGTGCATAATTTTAAGTGTAAATGACACATACATGGACGCACAGGAGGTTATGCACATGACTGATTATAGCAAAATTACAGCCCTTTACTCCCGCCTTTCCGTAGGCGACGAGGACAGGGACGGCGGCGAGA
>OGPJ01002711.1_pt1 | contig 11072 bp, 8 predicted proteins | sample 1552831 | NCBI WGS metagenome assembly OGPJ01 (sample SAMEA2579914, study PRJEB22360) | human gut metagenome | biome: human gut; feature: human-associated habitat; material: faeces | place: Denmark | collected 2008/2010
AATTTGCAAGCAGATGGCGTGCAAAGTCGCCAGACGCTCTTTGTGTGGTATTGCCTATAGTATAGCACACCACAGCGGGAAAAGCAAGCCTTTTTCCACTTCCTTTTTCTGTTTTCATCATTTTTTCACATAGCTTTACAAAAATCCTCTGCGGAGAGCCAAAGTATTATTTTTTTCAATAATCTTTTCAGAACGTTCTTATGTTGCCGTGAAGGATAATCTCTATGTGCATAAATTTTTCTGGAAATGTACAGAAAGGACTATTGACATTGCACAATACTTGTGATATAATAAGCATTAAACGTGGACAGTCGCATCGCTGGGCGGCTCCGAATCTGTACTTTATCACTATGAAAACATAAAAAGAAAATGCACTGCGGCAGCAATGAAACCAGCGTTCTTGCTGAACGCAGCAGAATGGAGATCAGATTTATGAAGAAAAACCTCAAAAGAGCACTGACTACCGCAGTTGCCGGCGTAATGTCTGTCAACTGTCTGGCACTGTCCAGTGTTCTGCAAGCTGGTGCAGCAGCTGCCAAGTACGAATTTGAAAGCGGTAAGCTCACCGGTGACGCGGAAGTAAAAACCGATGACAGCAACGCTTCCGGCGGCAGCTATGTCTTTCTGAAAACCGGCGGTGATGAAATTTCTCTCACTGTTCCGTCAGAAAAAACCGGTATGTACACCGTAAAGGTAAGCTATTCTGCTCCTTATGGCGACAAGATCCAGAACCTGTATGTCAACGGTGTCGATCAGGGACAGTGCAGCTTTGCATCTACCGCAGAAGGCGTGTGGAAAGAACTGGATCTGGGTACTGTCAAGCTGACTGCCGGTGACAACACCATTGCCATTAAGGGCAGCTGGGGCTGGACCAACTTCGACTATCTCACTGTAGAAGAAGCTACTCTGCCAGACATCACCGCAAGTGACACCACCTGCAGCGATCCGGCGGCAACCAAAGAAGCGGACAGCCTGATGAAGTATCTGTCCAGCGTCTACGGAAAGCACATCATTTCCGGACAGCAGGAAATTTACAAGTATGGCCCCCACGATTTTGAATATGAGTTCAAGTACATCAACGACACCACCGGTAAATATCCGGCAATCCGCGGCTTTGACTATCTGAACTGCAACCCGCTGTACGGCAGCGAAGACGGCACTACAGACCGCATCATTCAGTGGGTCAACAACAACCCCTATTCGGAAAATCAGGGTATCGCAACCTCTTCCTGGCACATCACTGTACCGAAGGATTTCTCCAGCTACAACATCGGCGATAAGGTAGACTGGGCAAATGCGACCTATGTTCCGAAGGAAACCGACTTTGAGCCGTCCAAGATTCTGGAAGAAGGCACAAAGGAACGGGAATACTATATGCTCTGCCTGAAAGGTCTGGCAGCAGAATTGCAGAAATTGCAGGACGCAAACGTTCCGCTGATCTTCCGTCCGCTGCATGAAGCAGAAGGCGGCGGCGGTGAAGCCGGTTCCTGGTTCTGGTGGGGCAAGGAAGGCTCTGCTGTTTACAAGGAACTGTGGATCCTCACCTATGAAACCCTGACCGAACAGTATGGTCTGCACAACCTGATCTGGGAGTGGAACAGTTATGCATATGACACTTCCGCAAACTGGTATCCGGGCGATGAATATGTAGACATCGTGGCTTATGACAAGTACAACTGCACAGACTGGTCTACCGGCAATGCAGTTCTGACACATAATGACAGTGCCATCAGCAGTACCTTCTACTCCATTATGCAGAAGTACAACTGCAAGAAGATGGTAGCTATGGCTGAAAACGACAGCATTCCGACGCTGAACAATCTGGTATCAGAAAAGGCTGGCTGGCTGTATTTCTGCCCGTGGTATGACGGCGGCAGCGAAAGCACCAACTTCCTGACAAATGAACTGTTCAACAAAAAGGACGACCTGAAGGAAATGTACACCAGTGACTACTGCATTACACTGGACGAACTGCCGACCGACCTGTACAGCAATGGTCAGCAGGGCACCGGCACCAAGCCCAGCCACACCACACAGCCTACTACCACAACTACCGTACCGGAAGGCAAGGGAGAAGCGGCAAAGATCGTGGCTGACAGCGGCAATTACAACATTTCATTCAAACAGTCCATTGGTAACAGCGTGGATCTGACATTCGATCTGAGCGATGACGTTTCAAAAGCAAACGGCTGCATCGGTATTTCTGCTAATGTAGACGGCGTGGATTACTGGCTGAACTACAAATGGGATCTGGACTCCACTGACGAGGTCACTGCAAAACTGGACAAACCGTATAATATCACCTACAACAACGGCAAGGACGAAGTTACTGATGCCGACATGATCAAGAAGATCTCCGATGAAGCAATCAAGCAGAAGAATGCACAAGTACAGATCTGGTGGGTCGCTAATGGTGCTGGCGATACGTTGGAATCCTCCAACGTCAAGCTGACTGGAGCATATCTTCCAAAAAGCAGCAGCACTTCTACAGAGTCCTCTGGAACAACTACTACAATTTCTTCTGAAGAAACCACAACAGAGGCAACAACCGTTTCTGATACGGAAACAGCTACCGTAACAGAAGCAACAACTGTTTCCGATGCAGAAACCACAGTCGTAACCACCGAATCCAATACTGATGTTTCCTCGGATACGACAGCTGTTTCCACTGATGAAACCACAACAACTGCGGCTTCTACCACAGCCAGCGACAGCGGCGAAGTTCCGGTTATCGGTGCATCGCTCTACGGCGACGTCAATCTGGACGGCAAGGTAGACATTACAGATGCGGTTCTGCTGAACAAGAAGGCAGCTGGTCAGGTAGACCTGAACGCACAGGCTGCTGCAAACGCAGACTGCATGTTCAACGGCGAGATCAACGGCGATGATGCAACTACATTGCTCCAGTTCCTGGTACAGCTGATAAGTTCTCTGCCGGTAAATCCTCAGTAATGCCATTTTGATATTTTCTACACTCCTATTATAAAGGAAAAGGATTGTCCCATTGCAGGGCAGTCCTTTTCTTTTTGGTGTGTATACAAAAACGGGCTTGCAGCAATTGCCGCAGCCCGTTTGTTTTTATGGTTTCAGGGTTTCCTTAGTTCCGCCACTGCCGCCGATAGGCTCCGGCAGAAATCCCCTCTGTGGTACGGAAGATCCGATTGAAATAACTGGAATCGTGTATGCCGCACTCCTCTGCAATAGTGTCGATTTGCTTATCTGTAAATCGCAGTTCGTTTTTGGCATAGTTCATACGGCACTGGTTGATAAACTGCACGATCGTTACGCCGTACCGCCGTTTGAATCCACGCAGCATATAGTATTTGCTCACACTGAAACGCTTTCCCAGATTCTCCAGTGTGATTTTTTCTGCAAAGTGTTCTTCCAGATACTGATGAATTTGTTCCCATTTCTGGAGTGTTTCCCCCGAAGCATGCCCGCCGCGTTCCGGTTTTTTGGTCAGCAACAGCGTCATCAGCTGAGTCAGGCACTCGGATTCATACAGTTCATAATCCGGTGCTTCTTCTCTTGCAATAGATTCCAAACGCAGGAGCACAGGTTCTACCCAGTCTGCTGCACCGCCGAGAACAACTGAAACATTCCGCTGCCGAAAGACCTCGTATAAATGTGGCATTACCTGTCCGTTCCAGTGTACCCAAAGGATTTTCCACGGTTCTCTGGCATCACAGCAATGAGAATAGGGTTGGTGGCAGTCCAGAAACGCCACGTCCCCCTCTTGCAGGGCAAGAGTTTCCTCTCCGACGGTAACTGTTCCGCAGCCTTCTTCCACCAGAATCAGCAGGTACGAATCCAACGAATTCCGCCAGTTCTGACGCGGCTCTTTACAAGTCATTTCTCCGATTTCCTGCACATACAGCAGAGCCTCCCGTGCCAATGCCGAGGGTGTCCGCAGGATTCTTCTGGATTCCATATACGCATTTTCCACGGTTTTTAAACCAGCTTCCTGTGTTTCCATACTGAATCGACCCTTTCTTCCTCAAAAGTTGAAAAGCATTTGAATTCCATTATATTATACAAAATGCAAGCCGAAAATTCAAGTATTTTTTGAAAATTTTCACAAAAGAAAAAGCATCAGAACCGCAAATCACTTTTGCAATTCCAATGCTTTCGGTTTCAGATTATGAAGTTGACTTCTTTCGGGAAAGCAGTCCGGCAATTCCGAAAAACAGCAGAATGACCACAAGGGCACTGCCGGCATTCAGCAGCGATTCCGAAAAGTCGAAGTGCCGTCCGGCAATCGGGATTTTTTGCAGTTCGTCCAAAAACGCAATTGTCGTGCTGCAAGCTGCCGCCCCCAGAATACGCCACCCGATTCGATGCAGTTCCAGAAGCAGCTGCCAGAGCAGAGCCATCATGCCGCCCAGTATCGCATACAGGAAAACATGTGCCAGTTTTCGCAGCAGCAGGTTCAGATGGTTCAGCTGCTGTACAGTAGGAGATTCATAGATCCAGCTGCCGATTTTTCGGGCAAAACGCATACTGTCCTGCAGCGTTTCCGTTCCGTCTGCGGTGGACAGCCGCCACATCAATCCCAGCCACACTGCCATAACGACAAGCAATCCCACGATTTTTTTCCAGTTCCGCATGCTCTTATCCTTTCCCAGACACGTCTTTGTGCGGTATTGCCTTAGAGAAACGTTATTCTTCCGGCTCCTCGTCCCGCAGCTGCTGCAATTCTTCTGGTGTGAACGTATACTTCTTGCCGCAGAAATGGCAGTTGACCTCTACCGGTTCCCCTTCTGCGATCAGCTGTGTCAGTTCCTGATTGCCCAGTGCTTTCAGGACACGCTCGGTTCGTTCCCGATTGCAGTCGCACTGGTAGTGCACTTCGCCCTCGTCCAGCAGGTTCGGTTCCAGTCCGTCCAGCAGCCGCAAAGCGATCTGATCCGTTGTCATGCCCTGTGTCATCATAGTGGTTACCGGCGGCAGTGTTTTCAGATTTTTCTCAATGGTATCAATGCAGGCATCGCTGGCAAAAGGCAGCACTTCAATCAGGAAGCCGCCGGCAACATTGACTGTCAGATCCGGATTCACCAACCCGCCCAGTCCGCAAACCGTAGGTGTCTGTTCACTAGTGGCAAAATACTGTGCCACGTCCTCGGCGATCTCACCGGACACCAGCGGCACAATGCCTACATAAGGCTCTTTCAGCCCCAAATCTTTTACCACAGACAGCGTACCGTCTGTACCCACGGCACCGCCAACGTCCAGTTTTCCCTTGGCATTCAGCGGCAGTTCCACCACCGGCTGATCTACGTCTGCCTTGACATTTCCCCGACTGTCTGCCACAGCTACCAGCATGCCTGCCGGACCGCCGCCCTTGACACGCAGGGTGACAGTATCATTCTCGTTCTTCAGGTCATAGCCCATCATACTTGCCGCAATGGACAACCGCCCCAATGCCGCCGTAACTACCGCAGATGTCTGGTGAATCTTTTCGATCTCTGCGACAATATCCGTGGCATCTACCGCAGTTGCCACGACTGATGCATCTTTTGCAATTGCACGTTTCAGAATTCCCATTGTTTATGCTTCCTTTCTCGCCACAACCACCATGCGTTCGCTGTCCGAATGCAGTGGTTCTTCTGTATCTGCATGATAAATGCCCAGCACGTGAAATCCAATGGTTTCCAGTGCCGCCTGCACCTGTTCCGGTGCATAAGCACGCTCGGTGATCTGCTCCTCTGTCCGCCGATAGCGACCGTCTGCACAAAGCTGAAACAGATTCAGTGTGATCTCCACGGTGCAGTTGTCCTCGCACAACGCGTTTTCCCAGACGCAGTAAACCGCATCTGTTTCGTAGACGTAGACCTGATTTCCCAGCAGTTCCCGATGCTTATAGAGCGTGTTCATATCGAACACAAACACGCCGCCGGTTTCCGTGGATTCCCACACACGCTGAAACACCGTTGTGACATCTTCAAACGACGGCAGGTGGTTCAGACTGTCCAGCGTACAGATCACGGCATCAACGGTGCCATAGAGTTCCAGTTCCCGCATGTCCTGACAAACATACTGGATCGGCAGCTGCTTTTCGATTTTCTTTTCCATTGCCTGCCCCAGCATGCCCTCGGAATAGTCCACGCCGATCATGTCATAGCCACGTTCTGCCATTTCTTCTGTCATGGTGCCGGTGCCGCATGCCAGATCCAGCATGACTTTGCCGGCAGACTGTTTGTACTTCTGCACCAGTCCGTCCAGATACGCCGCCCGTGCCGGATAGTTGACATTTTCCGTCAGGGCATCATAGTAAAACGAAAATGTTTCATAGCCCGTTTCCTGCATGAATCCACCTCCACACAAAACAAGGGCACACAGCGAATGCCATGTCCCCCTGTTTTCGTTTGCTTATTTGGTAGGGCAACACACTTTCACCAGATCGTGTGCCGCATTTCCCGAAACATTCTTACTTCTTCTTTGCACTGCGACGCTGACCGCCAAAGCTGCCGTCGCCTGCTCCCGCATTGGGAGCGTCCGGTTTGGAAACCTGTTCTCTCTCCGGAGCCTGATTCTTCTGAAGGCGAACTGTCAGCAGCATGCGGACAGTGTCCTCGCGGATAGAATCTACCATTGCGTCGAACATTTCGAAGCCCTCGTAACGATATTCGACAACCGGATTCTGCTGACCGTATGCCCGCAGACCGATACCCTTTTTCAGTTCGTCCATATCGTCGATGTGTGCCATCCACTTGGTATCGACAACCTTCAGCAGTACAACGCGTTCCAGTTCCCGCATTACTTCGGAGCCGAATTCTTCTTCCTTTGCAGCATACAAAGACTTTGCCTTTTCAGTCAGAGCCTCGGTAATGTCCGCAGTGGTCAGACCTGCCAGATCGGTTTCATCATATTCCAGATCGCCTTCTTCTGTGATCCAGCCCAGGAAGTGATCCCGCAGACCAACCAGATTCCACTGGTTGTGATCGGTTTCTTCTTCGTTGATGTACTGCTTTACAGTTCCGGCAATCAGTTCCTCGAACATCTTGAGGATGCTGTCGTGAATGTCTTCGCCGTCCAGTACCTGTGCACGCTGCTTATAAATGATCTCACGCTGGGTGTTCATAACGTCGTCGTAGTTCAGGACGTTCTTACGAATATTGAAGTTCCGTCCCTCTACCTTTCTCTGGGAGGATTCGATGATCTTGGTCAGAGCCTTGCTCTCGATCGGGGTATCCTCGTCCACGTTCAATGTACGCATCATGTTTTCCAGACGATCGCCGGCAAAAATACGCATCAGGTCATCTTCTACCGACAGGAAGAAGCGGCTTTCACCCTCGTCACCCTGACGGCCGGAACGACCACGCAGCTGGTTATCGATACGGCGGGATTCGTGACGTTCTGTACCCAGAATGTACAGACCGCCGGCCTCCTTGACTGCCTGTGCCTTTTCCTTGACTTCTTCGCCGAACTGTTTGTACAGTTCCTGATATACGGCTCTTGCGTCCAGCACTTCCTGATTGTCTGTATCTGCATAGCCGATTGCTTCTGTAATGATTTCTTCCGGATATTCCCGCTTCCGCATTTCTGCCTTGGCGAGGAATTCGGCATTACCGCCCAGCATAATATCCGTACCACGACCAGCCATATTGGTGGCAATGGTAACTGCACCCAGCTTACCAGCCTGTGCAACGATCTCTGCTTCCTTTGCATGATACTTTGCGTTCAGGACTTCGTGCTTGATGCCCTTTCGTTTCAGCATGCTGGAGAGCAGTTCAGATTTTTCAATGGAAATGGTACCTACCAGAACCGGCTGTCCCTTTTCATGACACTCGGCAATCTGCTCAATGATTGCCTTATACTTGCCCTTTTCGGTACGATAGATCAGGTCGGTGTGGTCGATACGCTGTACCGGACGGTTGGTCGGGATCGCGATAACGTCCAGCTTGTAGATCTCACGGAATTCGTCTTCCTCTGTCATTGCAGTACCGGTCATACCGGACAGCTTGGTGTACAGGCGGAAGTAGTTCTGGAATGTGATGGTTGCCAGCGTCTTGGATTCCTGTGCGACCTCTACACCTTCCTTGGCTTCGATTGCCTGATGCAGACCGTCATTGAAACGACGGCCCAGCATCTTACGACCGGTGAATTCGTCGATGATGACAACTTCGCCGTCCTCTACGATATAGTCAATGTCTTTCCGCATGACACCGTTTGCCTTCAGTGCCTGATTGACATGGTGCAACAAGGTCATGTTTTCCGGATCCATCAGGTTTTCGACTGCAAAATATTCCTCTGCCTTCTTGACACCGCGGCGGGTAATGGTTGCAGTCTTTGACTTTTCGTCTACAATGTAGTCGGCGTTTTCGTTGACTTCTTCCTGATCCTGCTTGTCGTCCATTTCTACGACAGTTGCAGCGGTCAGAGTCTTGGCGAACTTGTCCACCACGCCGTACAGAGCAGTAGACTTGTCGCCCTTACCGGAAATAATCAGCGGGGTTCTGGCTTCATCAATGAGAATGGAGTCCACTTCGTCCACAATCGCGAAGTTGTGTTCCCGCTGTACCTTATCCTTTTTATAGATGACCATGTTGTCACGCAGGTAGTCAAATCCCAATTCGTTGTTGGTACCGTACGTAACATCACAGTTATATGCCGCACGACGCTGGTCGTTGGTCAGACCGTGGAGAATACAGCCGACAGTCAAGCCCAGATACCGCAGTACCTTGCCCATTTCGTCCGACTGTGTCTTTGCCAGATAGTCGTTGACTGTAACAACGTGTACGCCCTTGCCTGTCAGTGCGTTCAGATATGCAGCCACACAGGCTACCAGTGTTTTACCTTCACCGGTTTTCATCTCGGCGATACGTCCCTGATGCAGGACAATGGCACCGATGATCTGTACCGGAAACGGTTTTTTGCCCAGAACACGGTATGCAGCTTCCCGCACGGTTGCCAGTGCTTCTGCCTCCATGCTTTCCAGCGATTCGCCGTCCTCCAGACGTTCCCGAAATTCATTGGTCTTTTCTTTCAGATCTGCATCAGAAAGTGCCTGATACTCCTCGTCCAGCTCCAGAACCTTTTTTTTCAGCGGTTCAATACGTGCCAGTTCACGGGTACTGTACGAACCGAATACTTTACTAAAAATGCCCATTGACTTACCGCCTTTTCATCGAAATATACAATAACTAGTATAGCACGAACCACTCTGCTTGTCAATAGATTTTGAAATATTTTCACAAAGTGCAATTCATTTTCAAGCAGATTCTCTGTGCATTCCGCAACATTTCCCCTGCCGGCTGTCGCGGAACTCGCCCTTACTCGCTTCGGGAGGGACAGAATGCCGCCATGGGACAGCTCTTGCACCGGGGCTTTCGTGCACGGCAGGTATCTCTGCCGAACCACACCACCCGATGACAAAAGTCCGAGGAACGCTCCGGCGGGATCAGCGGGCGGAGATCTTTTTCCACCTGTACAGGGTCTTTGGATTTGGTCAGTCCCAGCCGTCCGGTGATCCGAATAAAGTGGGTATCCGCCACGATTGCCGGCTTGCCGTAGACATCGCCGAGAATCAGGTTTGCAGTTTTGCGTCCCACGCCGGACAGGGAAAGCAGATCTTTCATATTGTCCGGCACCACGCCGCCGAAGTGCAGCAGCAGCTGGGCAGACATTTCCTTGATGCTCCTGGCTTTCATGTGATAGAAGCCGCAGGGACGGACGATTTCTTCCAAATCGCCGATGTCTGCCGCCGCCAGTGATTCCAGTGTGGGATAAGCTGCGAACAGCTTTGGTGTGATCTGGTTTACCCTTGCATCGGTACACTGTGCCGACAGCCGCACCGCGATCAGCAGTTCGTAGGGCTTTTCATATTGCAGTGCACAGGTTGCCTGCGGATAAACTTCTTCCAGCGTCTGCACCGCCAGCAGTGCACGTTCTTTTTTGGTCATATGTGTTTCTCCTTTTCATTCTGTGACACGCTCCATTTTCAGCAGCGGAACAACTTCATCTTCGATTCTTTTTTCTCCGGTCAGACGGAACCCGTTTCTCTCATAAAATGCAATGCCGCGGGGCGAATCCGCTGAATCGGAATCCTGCAATGTTTCATACTGTTCCTCCATTCACAAAAACGTGTTTCAGGCAACAGGCTTTGCACGCAATCTGACAACGTATCTTGCTCACAAGCGTTATGCAGTGTTGCCTGAATCATAAAATGCAAACGCCTGCTGCAGCAATTTCCAAGCTTGTGTGTCGTTGCGGTCCCAGTACGTTTTCACGCGGCACAGCGTAGAAAACGGTTCTTTTTCCTTGACCGCTTCCGGCAGGTAATGCCATAGGCAAAAGCAGCCGATGCTGTATGTTTCAGGGTTAAATTGGCTTTTCTCATATTGCTTTTGCAATGCGGAAAACAGATATTTTCCCAAAGCAGCATAACTAGAAGAATTCGCACGTCCGACAGACACGCTCTCATAGTTCCAGTGGTGCAGAAACAAACGACAAGTGACTTTGCGGCTTTCAGAAAATTTTTTCAGCTTCAGCAGTAAGGCGTTTTCGGGGTACTCCGAAAGAAGCGTATCCAGCATGGACAAATAAGTTTCACTGGAATGAAACCCGCAGTTCCACAGCAAAAATTCCCCGTACAGTTCTTCGATTCGCGATTCCCGTTCCACTTTCGGCAAATCTTCTTCATACAGTTCCAGCCATGTTTCCACGGGAATCCCGCCGATCTGAAAAAATCTCACATTTTCCCAACGTTCTTTGACAGATCGCCCATGAAAAATTTTTGCATTCAACAGTGCCGAAGCTGTACGAAAACAGCCGCCCTCCGAAATATCGCAGTACCCTGCCCAATACGGTTCCTCGTATTCCCGAAGGCAACCCAAATAATATTCTTCGTCCGGAGCATAGTCCAGATAAAACACCGTTTCATCAATCAAAAACCAGTCGTCATGTTCAAAGATCCGCAGGAATTCCGCATAGGAAAAAGGATTCTGATGTTCCACGTTCTATGCCTCCATTATTTTCGCCGCATAAACTTTCCCCACTGCCGGTGCAGGAATTGTTCCTTGGGCAACACCGCACAAAGCTTGTGCGTAAGGTGCGTTGTCAGATTTTTCGGC
>OGPJ01002712.1_pt1 | contig 11072 bp, 6 predicted proteins | sample 1552831 | NCBI WGS metagenome assembly OGPJ01 (sample SAMEA2579914, study PRJEB22360) | human gut metagenome | biome: human gut; feature: human-associated habitat; material: faeces | place: Denmark | collected 2008/2010
GGTATAAATAGAACGGAGTGCCTGGCTGCTTACTCATACCGCGCTCAGCATCGTTGAAGTTGCAGACCAGACAGGGTTCTCAACTTCCCGCTATTTCAGTACGGTGTTTAAGCAATACATGGGGTGTTCACCTACTCAATATAAAGAAGAACACAAGTCATCCTAACGTTTTTCCAAGGAGGGTATTCGAAGATTACATTTTCTTGATTAACCTGACTCCAAATATTCTCCCAATCATCCTTTCTTTGTGAGATTTAAAAGAAATTTTCACTTTGTCCTTATTGGAAGTAGATTCAAAAGGAATATCTATTTTCATATCATAAAAATCTTCTGATTTCTGAAGTCGCATAGTAACAGATCTCAGAAGTTTATCATCTATATAAATGTCAAAAGAACAAGACTCTCCATCATTACCACAACAAGTCATTATTAACTGCAGGGGAGTTTGATCTGTTACCTTCATATCAAAAGTAAACCAACCATCCAGCTAAGACGGAATTTACGTCCGATAAATTCTCCAACAGCAGTATTACTTCCTTTCAGACTATGTTCTCTCTCAGGTTCCATTTCTCCTAGCTGAATAAAATCAACTGTCTGCTGTTTTAAGACTTCCTGCTCCCGAAGATAATTTTGATATTCTTGCTTTCTCCTTTCCCAACCTGTGGAATCAAACACATCGAAATAAACAATATACCGTTCATTATACAAAGTATAAAAAGGAGCTAATACAATGTCTGACGGTTCTCCAATATTTTGAGTTTTGAACAAAAGGCTATCCAGAGATATTCTCCTTATCCATTCCGACACAGGTTTATTATCAGTTATTAAAACCGGAATATCTTTCATCGGATCGATTCTTTTATTACCCAACTTACCTGCCAAAACCCAAGGACCGTATTTTATTGCCATTCTATTGGGATTATCAGGAGTAGGCTCCGTATAAACAGGCATATCAAAATTAATTTCAATAACATCGCCCTTCTTCCATTCTCTGGTTATTTTAAAATTAGTACCCGGAACAAGCAAGGTATTCATTTTCTTCCCATTCACTTTTATTTCTGTTTTCTCCGTCGTCCAATAAGGAATTCGAAGCAACATAGAAAACTTTTCAGATTTGGATGGGGTTACTGTTATCCTGATATTCCCATCCCGTTCATAGTTTCCTTCCTGTTTCAGAGTTATTCCCTTTTCCTGCCATGTCAAAACAGATGGGATATACAGATTCACAAATATATTATTCTTCTTGTCCTTGAAATAAATAGCTTCCCCATAACGGGCATGATTCTCAAATCCGGTTCCGACGCAACATGTAAAAGTGTCAAATGCACTACTATACCCTCTTTTACTCCCAGCCACTAACGGAAGATAATAAGTAGTCATCCCTGTTTCCGGATTTTGAGAAGCCAGAATATGATTATACAGAGCCTTTTCATAATAATCACTGTATTTGGTATCACCAGTTTCCAGAAGGAGCATTTTTGTCAGTTTCAACATATTATATGTATTACATGTTTCAGCCGTTCTATCACTCAGGCGGCTTGACAATATTCCTTTAGGTCCGAAATGTTCACCATCTCCATTTCCCCCAATACAATAAGTATGATTTTCAATTACTGTTTCCCAAAAGAAGTGAGATGTGATTTTATCTTTTTCATTATTGGTAAGCAGATGTCTTCTTTCCACACCTACCACTTTAGGTATCTGGGTATTCGCATGTAACCCTGCCAAAGAATCAATCTGGCGCGAAAGAGGAGAAAGGAACTGTTGATGATCAAACCAATGGCTCATTTCAAGATACTTCATATCACCGGTGATAGAATAAACATTGACCAAAACCTCTAGCATTCCGCCATGCTCACAAGCTAATATCTTCTGCCATTGTTCATCGTCCAATCCCTTAAACTGATTGTACGCCCAGTCAGACAGATGTATCAAAACCGACTTAGCTTTCTCATTTCCCGTATAGACATGAACATCATAAAGTCCGGCAAACAATTTATGTAGAATAAACCAAGGTACTATCGCTCCATTCAGATCAAAGCCTGTTGAGTAAATTTCTCCCTCGCCAACCTGCATCCAAATACTATCTTCAACACTACCAATATACCCAGTTCCTTTTACATCCTGGCATCTTTTTAATTCATCAATAACATAGTCCGTACGTTCTTTAAACTTCTGTTCTCCCGTCGAAGCCCACATCATGGCACATGCGGACATATAATGTCCCAAGCCCCTGCCACCTCCTCTTTCTGTTTCCCAACCTCCATAGTTATCCGCCTTCGGTGGTAAACCTGCATTTTTATGAAACCTATGTAATAATCGATCCGGTTCAAGACTCAACAACCATTCTGCGTCCAATGTCTGAGCATGTTTAAAAGGGCTTGGCAGCAATCTGATTTGATTCAACTGAAAAGGTTCCAGTGCCATCCGTATATTGTGCCTATCCTTACATAAACAGTAATTTGCTGTCAAAAGAAGATATATGAGAAGAAGAAAAGCTCTCGAATGTGTCATAATACAATTAGGTTTTAAAAAGCACGAAAGTTCCGAATACGATGAAAAGTCATATAATTAGCATCATGTTGCCGGGGTGGATTTCCGGTTTTATCTCTCCAAGCCGTACGGGAGACAAAAACAATGTCTTTTCCATCAAATTGCCAGTCGACATATTGAAAGCCATACAATTCCGGTTGATCGCATGTCAGCACCGTATCTTTGATACACCACTCCGTCAAATTATCCGAGCACATCAAAACCTGTGTGTTACGTATAGCACCACCATCCATATTGTGCCGGTCTTTTTCCAATATAAAATTGGATAACGTCCAATACTTCTTACTTTTTTTATCATAGCGAATGGTGAATTTCTTGCCCGCTCCCGGAAGTTTAATGAAATCTTTCTCCGGATTAAAAGTCATAATCTTACCGTCCTCTGAAACAGAAGTCATTGCAGCCACGTCATCCGGTCCATAGGCCACACGCAGGATATCTTTGACTTCTCCCTCTCGGGTTACTACCGCATTGCCTTCCAACCATGCGGTAGCTCCTTCTTTCCACGACGAATCATATCGTATCTCGTTACTAAAATTCCACTGTCCGGCGTCCAGCAGATCGGCTTCACAGGAAATTGAAGTCATCAAAGCGGAGAAAGGTCCCCAGCCCCATTCTTGTCCCATATTTTCCATAGCACGCCAGTATTTTCCTTTATGACGAACTACCGGGACCGGAGCACAGTGATAAAAGCCACATCGGATAAGCCCGGACTTTTCATCTTTAGGTTCTGTCCAGGAGCGCCCAAAGTCCAATGACCTACGAACTACAAAATCTCCATACCCCATTGTAACCTTAGGTGATATACCTATCAGATACAACTCTTTACCACGGTTAAATAGTGTAGCCCAAGTCAGAGATTCCAGTTTGGCGATCGGAGTCCAGGAATTACCACGATCCCCGGACCTATAGATATAAGTATCCGAAAGCTTTTTGCCAAAATAATCGTGTGAAGCAATATAAGTACCATCCGGCATGATAACAATGCTGGGTGATCCTATATATTCATGAGATATCGCCGGTGCATTATGTATTACAACTCCGGGAGGAAGTGTGTCACCTTCCTGGGTGATTCCTGCCCAACACAGGTTTGTAATCAGCAGGCAGCCGACTATCATCTTTAATGTTCTTTTCACTTTCATACCTACTCATGTTTTGCTATACGCGCATTATAGATTGCTCCTGTCCAGTTACCCGGTACGCCTTTAAAACGGATTGTTATCTTTTCCTTACCTTTCCAGAAATGCTCCGGCAACGAATATACTCCTTCAAAGAACTGATTCGGTTTATTCTGATAAAGATGTTGCCTGGCCAGTACCTTACCGTCTACATAAATATCAAATTCCAAATGAGCCGTTTCGCCTCCCCAATAGGTGACATGTAAATCTTGAGGAACATCGGGCAAAACCTTCATATCAAATTCAAACCAACCACCAATCCAGGCCGCTCTCCACTTTTTCCGGTGCGAAACACCATTACCAATACCCTCCCCACGGAAATTATGATCTCTCTCCGGTTGCATTTCACCTAAAGTAACGTAGTCAACCGTTATCTTATCCAGATCCTGCAACCGCTTTAATTCATTTTTATAGGCTTCCTGCATATCCTTCCATTCTTCAGTAGTAAACAAATCCCAGTAGACCATATAATGTTGATGATGCATCCCATAGAAAGGTATTAAAGACATATCTTTCGGTTCTCCAACCCCTTTTGTCTTAAATCGCAAAGGACTATCAGATACCTTCTCCAACCACTTGTCCACTGGCTGATTATTGGTTACTAACACCGGAATATCTTTTTCCATATCAGGTTCCTCCGCTCCCAACTCCCCAGCCAGCAAAACCGGTCCATAGAAAATACCCACCCGTTTTTCATTATCAGGCATAGATACGGTATAAAACTTTATTTTAAAGGTAATTTCTATTTTATCATTATCTTTCCATTCCCGCTCAATAGAAACATAGCTATTATTAGAAGCCTCAAATGAAACAGAACTTCCATTCACTTTGATACGCATAGACTCCGCCCATTCCGGATAACGTAGACGGAATATAACAGACTGTGGTTTTTCTGTTTTAACTGTCAGCACAGTTTTATCAGAAGAAGGGATATCCGTATCCTGGGTAACAATCATCTTCCGGTCCGTCCAATTCAATTGCGAAGGGATGAACAGATTCACCCAAAGGCTGGAATCACTGCCTTCAGAATAAATAAAGTCACCATACTTCACGTGATTTTCCATACCGGATCCGCTGCAACAGCAAAATGATTGAAAAGGAGACAAATAACCTTTCTTACCACCTGAAATCAAAGGCGTATAGTAAGTACACATTCCATCATCCGGATTCTGAGAAGCCAGAATATGATTGAACACGGCTCTCTCATAATAAGCACTATACTCAGGAAGCGACTGCCAGGAAAATAAATGCCGCGTCAGTTTCAGCATATTATAAGTGTTGCACGTTTCTGTATTGGAAGTGCTTAAGCGTTCATTCAATTGTCCGGGGGTTCCAAAATGTTCTCCATCACTATTACCTCCGTTCACATAAGAATGATTCTGTACCACCGTATGCCAAAAGAAAGAAGCAATCGCAGAATCACGCTTACTACCAGTCAATTCATACAGGCGTGCGGCTCCTATAATCTTAGGTACCTGCGTATTAGCATGCTTTCCTTCCAAATCATCCACTCCCACCGCTAAGGAATCCATGATAGCTTTATGATTATCGAACCGTTGAGCCAAAGCCAGGAACTTTTCATTCTTTGTACAAGCATATAAATTAGCCAATGCCTCATTCATGCCACCAAACTCACATGCCAACACTTTCTGCATTTGTTCTTCTGTAAGATGCTGAAAGGTACCATACATCCAATTGGCCAATTTTTCGGCAACAGCCAATGCCCGCTCATTATGAGCGTATTGATAAGTATCAATCAGTCCGGCCAGAACTTTATGCATTACATACAGAGGTACCCAGCCTCCATTCAGGTCGAATCCCTGTGAATATATCTTTCCAGCCGAAACCTCCTTAAAAATCCTTTTACCATCCGGTGTAGCCGCCAGATAACCATCACCATTTGCCTGTTGGCAACTATCCAGTTCATTAATAGTGTATTCTAATCTTTGCAGGAAACGTTCATCTCCCGAAGTTGCATAGTACATGGCACAAGCTGATAAATAATGCCCCAATGTCTGTCCGGCTACTCCCAGACTTTCCCATCCTTCATATTTAGGAGCTTTAGGAACCAATCCGGCTTCTGAGCGGAATCCACTAAGAAAACGGTCCGGTTCCAATTCCAGCAGATAAGCAGTCTCCTTTTCCTCCGCATGTTTAAAAGGTCCCTTAGTTATAACGACCTCCCCCATTTCAAAAGGTTTTGTCGGTAAAACCGGAGTATCTACTTGTTTTGCCGCTTGCTGGCAGGACAGTAATAAGCACAAGGCACACACGCCATAAAAGTATTTCTCTATTTTCATAATATTATATTTTATTTACTACGAAGTTCATACATCGTCTCACCAACCGAACGTGCAGCACGTATCAGTTCCCAGTTGGGAGCATCATATACATTAATAAAACCAATCTGATAGTTCTCTCCATCTCCGCGCCCGGTTACAGCCTGGTCATTGTATTGGAACCAGTGTGTACCAACCAGATAAGGATTCATCACGGCATCCTGCACATAATGTTTATACAAGTCAGCCCGGTTCTCCTGACTGCCTCCATAACGTAACCCGCCATGCAGCAGACCACGATCCAACCCTCCGAAATGGAACTCACCGATTATCATCGGAAAATCACGATCCTTGGAAGGCCGAAGCGAATATGCCGAATAAGTATACCTGTTGAAACTTACAACATCACAATATTTGGCTGCGATATCTACAATCCATTGTTGCACGGCATTCCCGGCAAAGTCTCCATAATTAAACCGGCAACCCAAATACAGTTTGTGAGGCGCTTTTGCTTTTAATGCTTCTTTGACAGAACGAAAATAAGCATTCGCCATATGACTTGTGAAGTCAATCAAATCATTTGTAGCCCCGGCATAGACTGAATCATTTTTCATCCAATCTTCCCAAGTAGCGAACTCACTTCCCCAAATAGTATTCAGTTCAGCCAAGGATGCATATTTCTCAATCAAACGATTCTTGAACACTTCCTTCGCATAAGGATATCTCCCTTGTAAAGCCAAAGTAGCCAGATAAGTATTATTACCCCAACCCAGTTCATTATCAACAAAGTATCCGATACACCATTCATCATTGGCAGCTGATGAGCCGGCAATGGTCCGTTCAAGACCTTTCCGAAATTCCGGTGAGAACGGATCTTGTATGAAATGCCCATATTGCGTATGGATTACTGCCGTATAAGGAATCTTTCTTGTACGGATCACTTCTTCATTAGACCAGTTTGCAATGGTATTAATATTCCAACTCTTTAACCGTCGGTTTGCCTTATCAATCATTTTGGTTTTATAATCAGCACCCCATTTCCGATACATATTCAGTTTCCAATAAGAAAGCTCTTTCCTGTCGTTACGCTCAGAAACAAACAAAGATGAATCCACCGAAGCCGGGAGATTCAAGGGACGATAAAACTTCTCACGCCCTTTGACATTCGTCTCGTCTCCTCCACCTACGCAAGTGATGCCATGCGACCAAAACAGATATCCCTGCGGGTCAACCAACCACCATTTACCCTGATATTTCTCTACGCGAAAATGTCCGGTAGCAGCCAATTGAGGTCCCTTTGCCCAACCCCCATAAATATCCCAGCTTTTATTGCCCGGATAATTTTTCATATCCTGTTCCTCTCTTTTATCCGCTTTCACTATTTCTCCGACACCAGATATCTTACCAGGATGACGACTATGAACATATTGCCCGAATTCATCCACAAATGGAAGTAAATCTTCATATTCCTTGCCTGAGTATTCTTTATAAGGAATGGTCAGCATCACATTCTTCACCACGACCTCATCTCCCGACTGAATACGGGGAAAGTCCAAGGAAAAACGATGGATAGATTCCGGACGATAACCACACCACAATCTTGTAGCACCACCGGGTAACCCATTCATTTTGGGAAACAATTCCAATTGCTGCTTTGAATATTCTTTGCGTAAAATCAGAGTTTCAATCTTTTTCGTACTCCGTGCAGGTACATACCCCGCACCTGTACTCCAATAATCGCCATCCAAATGGCACTCCACGAATAACTCATGATCTGCCAGGTTCTGGACTTCACAAACTAAATGTACAAAAGGGGAGAAGTCCCAGGCCGTTTCTCCCGAAGAAAAAGTCACGCTCGCCCCTTGCCGGGTTGCCGTCCAATGCAACGTCTTGCCTCCGGAAACTTTTTCAAGTCCATACGTATCAATACTACCTTCTTTTAATAATTCGGGAAGTAGTTTTCTGTTATTCTGTCCTACTGCCCATACAGAGCAGGTGAATACTATTACAATTGATAATAAGAATGTTTTCATGGTTATTCTTTCAATATTCTGTTTTTAATCAAGTTTAGTTCAACCCATCAGGTAAGTAGAAATCAAAAGGGGCATTTCTATCGCTTCCCATTATTCCGTTTCTGTCTACCTTCAATTCAGCTACTTGTATCGACGAACGACGATAGATATAAGGCAACACACCAGCTTCATCCAGCTTTCCGGTCTCGTCGCCCCAGCCTCCCTCTTTCTCCCATCCCGGATGGGTGAAATAAAAGACATACGCCTTATCTCCGGTCACCACCACTCCCGGATGACTGGCACGGACATTGTCATCTTTGCGCTCCCCTCTGCTTCCCAATATAACGCTTTGCTTCTCCCACTTCTCAGCATCCTTTGAGCGGTACACTCCAAAGCCATTCCACTGGTCTATCAGCATCCAGTAATATTCTTTATAATAGAACACAAAAGGCGCTTCGTGAGGAACATCACCAATCGTAATGCCCGGTACGTTCGTCCAATGATACAAATCGTCGCTTACAGCTTCCACCGTATAGCCTATACGCGAATTCTTATACCACATCCCCCATTTTCCATCCGGTTTCTTATAAACCGTGGCATCCAGCAACGGGTCTGCATCGGCCAAAGGTATCAATCCGCAGAAGTCCCAGTTCCACAAATTACGACTTGAATAATGAGCTATCTTGCCTATCCCCGACCATGACTCGTGCACTCCCCGGATATAGGTGACAAACAAATGGTATACTCCTTTATCATACACTACATGAGGAGCCCAAAACGTATTTCTTCCGCGCTCGAATTCAAGATCCAATGCACCTACATAATTCCAGTTCTTCCCGTGATCCGTGCTGACTGCCACGCCGATCCTGGTTCCAATTGGTTCCTTGCGTAGGGACATTAGCCCGCCGGTTGGTGTAGAACATATACCATGCCTTCTCCTGTTCGTTATATATCACCATCGGATCTGCTGCCCCGTCATGAATGGGATCTCTGAACAAAGGGGCTTTAGCGACTCTCATCTCTTCTTTAGCCGCTGATTGAGCTTTCAGATCCATATCAGTCCCCAATATCAGACCACCTACTACTATGAGTAGTAACAATAATCGTTTCATCTATATAGCGTTTTTATAATTCCTTATTGGTTCTGAAAGAGGTTGCGGGCAATCCCTCTTTATTATAGAGATTAACTGCCGGATTGGAGTCCCACGCATGCCGCGCTGATAAAGGCTTCTTCACTGCATCGCTCCAAACCAGCACATCATTACCCTCGATAACCGCCTTTGCCGGAACATACTTACCATCCTCACCCGCAACTTCAAATGTGCGTAAATCTTTGCCGTCTTTACTCATCAGACCGCTTCCCGTACTTTTAAACTTCATGCGTATCTTGTTTCCTTCTATCCGGAATGAATCATAAACCGGACCTTGGAAGACACCCACACTATCTTTGTAAACCATCTCTTTGGCACGCAGATAAAGGCGCTCGCCTACAGGTTTCTTGTTATTCGGATGGATATCATAAGGATCGCCTACATCTATGGAAACAGCCATCCCGACATTAGGCAATTGCAAAGATTCTGCCTGCGCCTCCCGGAAATACTGGCAACTGCCTCCGCTGATATTAGGCAATTGTACAAGCAGGAACGGAAGATAGCCTTGTTCGAAACGTATGCGCCAATCGGTAATCATAGTTGGCTGCAACTGTTTATACAACTCCGGCTGACCGGAATTCCCTTCACCCTGATACCATAGAAAACCACGGATACCATAAGGTAGCAGAGGGGCAATCTTTGTATTATACATACAAGTGATATTATTGGAGTAACCCCTTCCCACCGGAAGCTTCGGCTCTATCTCACCATTGTACTTCCATTGTCCTTTCAAAGAAATACGTACCTGGTTATCAGCAGAATGTAAATACGGATCACTGGCCTCATCACCCAAACGTCCATTTCCCCATTCGGACAACAGCCGTACGGCAATCACATTCTTACCCTTTCTGAGCAGTTTGGCAGGAACACGGTAACTTCTCACACCATCCCATCTTTCACGCCCTACTTCCACTCCGTTGAAGTAAGTGACGTCTCCCGTCATAACTTTCCCTAAATGCAGAATCAAGTCTTCACCCAGTGCCTCCTTCGAAAGTGTGACTTCTTTTCTTAGCCAAAGCAGTTGATAACCGCCCAAACCTACACGCGGAGGATATACCGGATAAGCCTCCTCCTTCCATGCCTTGTCATTAAAAGAAAGTTTATGAGCACCTTGTTTCAGCCCCACTTGTGTAGTCTGAACAATCTTCTCACGTTCTCTATCCTTCTCAACTCCCAACTGGTGGAGAGCTGCCCAATCTTCATCACTCTTATAAATCTCTTCAATCACCCGGTTCTTAAAAGCGGGAATCGTATAAAGCATTTCCGCACTAATCCATGCTTCGCAGATAGTACCGCTCCAGGAGGTATGAATGATCCCTACCGGTACTTTCTTATCCAAATGCAGAGCACGTGCAAAGAAATAGGCTACTGCCGAAAATCCCTTCACCGTCTCCGGGGTACATACCTTCCACTCTCCACCCGTCAAATCAGCATGAGGAGTTCTGCTTACAACTTCGGGAGTACAGAACTCACGGATATCCGCATAATTGGCATCCTTAATCACTTCATCGGCAGACAAGACAGCACCAACCCTGTAATTCATATTCGACTGCCCCGATGCCAGCCATACCTCGCCAATCATTACATTCTTGAACACCTCCTTCTGTCCACCGCAACTCACACTCAATGTATAAGGACCTCCTGCCGGCAGTGGTTCCATCTTAACCAACCATTTACCTGTATCATCAGCAACAGTTTCATATTCTTTTTCACTCATGCTGATTCGAACTGTTGCTCCGGAATCGGCCCACCCCCAGACCGGTGCATATATCCCCTGCTGAAGCACCATATTATCTGAAAAGATACGTGCTACGCGCATAGAATTGCTTTGGCTGTACGCCTTCGGGCAGACCAGTAACATCCACACAATGGAAAAGAATAAAACTGAGCTTACACGTTTGT
>OGPJ01002713.1_pt1 | contig 11071 bp, 9 predicted proteins | sample 1552831 | NCBI WGS metagenome assembly OGPJ01 (sample SAMEA2579914, study PRJEB22360) | human gut metagenome | biome: human gut; feature: human-associated habitat; material: faeces | place: Denmark | collected 2008/2010
CCACCTGCGCGGTACCATTTTCCGGCCGGGAGTGGCGAGGACACCAACAACGGTGGTAACGCTAATCTGAGACGTCATCGCAGATATGACAGAAGCCCAGTCCGAAGCGGTTACAACTTTAGGGGCCGGATCCGACAGAGGAATAACTTCCAGCAGGGCCGAAACGGCCAAAAAATCAAACGCAGACACAAAAAACACCTCACTTAATCAACTGTACATCAATGGGACGGCCATAACGATTATGCAGAATGTTATATTCATGCCCCGGAAGAATCAGGTCAACGGCATTCGCCTGTAAAAACACATCGGCGGGGACTTTTTCGACGTACGTAACCCGGCTACCACGTTGCCAAGTATCACCAGATACTTCTTCAACGCAATGCAAATTAAAATTGTCAAAATGCACGCCCTGAAACTCACCAACGCGGTGCTGAATGCCTAAGACTGTAACACCCATACAAAGCACCTCCTTATAATCTAATGATACATCACAAAAAAAAAAAAATCAACCCGGCAAGTCAAACAAACTTGCCGGGGGAAAATTAGTGAAAGCCGATACAAACAGACGGCCTATTTTTTTTGAGCAGGCGGAAAAGAAGCCTTATCTTGATAATAAGCCAACACAGCGCGCCTAATAGCGGCAGAATAAGGGATACCGTTAATCTCACGCATAGCACGCAGACAATCAAGAGTAACATCATCAACTGTAATAGTAATTTTGCGCAAAGGAAACACCCCCTCACAGAACCCGAAGATCAGCATCCAACTTGCCGTCAAAATCAGGATTACACCCATTGATAGCATCATTGACATAATCAATAATATAATCAATAGAGTCAACAAGATAAGCGCCATCCGCATCACGAGGGAGACAACCAGCATCAAGCCAATCGTAAGAAAAATCAATACCAGAGGAAGCATAAAGATAGAACTCAACAGAACGGCCAGAAGAATCACGAAGCAACATTTTAAAAACCTCCCAATATAGTATGTAAAGCATCCCTTGCTTACAACTATAGTATACCATACATATGCATACTTGTCAATACTTTTTTTAATAATTTTTGAATTTCTATCCACGCTCTCCTTGCGGAGAGCGACAGCAAAAGTGCACAAAACAGTGGGGCACTTTTGCGCATATGGAACAAATTTTATGGGGATTGCATCTTCATGCTGACAGGCAAGGCTGTATTTTACCCTTTCTGCCCCTGTTTTTTCCATATTTTCTGGTGCGAAGGAAGCGGGAATTTTATGATTGCCTTCCCCTCGCACTAAGCAAACAAGATTCCATCCTGATCAAAATCCGGGTGCAGACCCACATGCTCGACTTTGCTTTTGTAATGGTTTCCCAGTTGATAAAAGCGCAGGCTGTCCGATTCCGAATCGATCAGTTCGGTCAATTTTGCTTTGAACATCGTGTATTGCGCGGCATCCAGCAGGCACTCAAATACGGAGTTTTGCACCCGCTGGCCGTAGTCTACACAGACTTTTGCTACTTTGCGCAGCCTGCGACGACCGGCGGCTGTTTCGGTGTTGACATCATAGGTTACAAGCACCAACATAACGGCACCTCACTTCCAGAAAAACGGTGGGTACACTTCCAGGTCGCCGCGCAGAGCACGGGCCAGCAAAAGCGCCTGAACATAAGGCACCAGCCCCCAGGGCAGTTTTTCTTTCAAAAACGGATGGGTGATCTCTTCCTTCTTTTTGTTCTGCCATGCGGTCAGGAAAGCTTTGCGGCCATCATCCGTCAGCAGTACGGCACCATTTTCCTGTTTTTGCAGGTGTTTTGCCGTGATGATCTTTTGATTGATGCAGCTGATGACCAGCCGGTCTGCATAAACCGCCCGCAGTTCTTCCATCAGGTCAAGTGCCAGACTTTTGCGGCCGGGGCGCGGGCGGTGCATAAAGCCAACATAAGGGTCCAGGCCCACAGCGGTCAAGGCGGATGCACACTCCCGCGCCAGCATGCTGTAGGCAAACGAAAGCAGCGCATTCACATTGTCCAGCGGTGGACGGCGGCTGCGGCCCTCAAACACAAAATCCTGCTTTTGCTGCAGAATCAGGTCATTCAGGCAGTCAAAGTAGCGCTGGGCTGCCTCGCCTTCCAGGCCGCGCAGCTGTTCCGGATCATCGCTGGTCTGTATCAGCGGCAGCGCGGCGGCCAGCTGGGTGGAGGTGCGTTTCAGTTTTTCGACCGGGACACGCTGGGGATGATCGCGGGTTGCGCGTTCCAGCACCCAGCGTGCGTTATACACTTTACCAAGGATAAAGCTCCAGGCATAGCGACAGCTCTGGGCCATGTCATCCGACACGCGGTACTGCGTCTGACGCAGCAGCACATTGCCGCGTTCTTCCCCCACGGTGCGGGCCTGAAATCTGCCATACGGGTCAAAAAAGCAAAGGTCAATGCCCCGCCGGGCACAAGCTCCCATCAAAGCGGGGCTGGCACCCGCGTAAGTAAAGCAGACGATGCCTTCCAGCGTATGCAGGGCATAGCGGTGGGTTTCCTGCTTATTGCGGGTAACAACAAGGTTTTCGCCATCCAATGTCAGGTAAGCGTCCTCATTGATGACAAACAGGGTGTTGAGCAGCTTTCTCATGGCGCGCCCTCCTCAATATGCTCCCGCAGATACGCCGCCGGGTCTGCCTGCTGATACAGCGCCGGCAGGCAAAGCTCTTTCAGTGAGCAGGCATTGCAATGCTTGCCGGGTTTGCTTTTTGGGGTATAGCCGCGCGCAAACAGGCGGTTCATCTCATCCGCCATGGTCTGCGCGGTGCTGCGCAGTTCCGGTGTCAGGGAAACATGTTCCCGCTGCCGGGTTTCTTCATAAAAGATTTCCCCTTCCGGCACCTCGCACACCAGCATTTCTTCCAGCGCCATGGCCTGTGCGCAGAGCTGCAAACGGTCGGCATCGTTTACCTTGCTGCGGCCATGCTTATATTCCACGGGCATGGGCTGCCATAAGCCGCGGCGGCCCTGCAATGACACGCCGTTTGGATCCTTGTGAAACTCTACCACATCGCAGTCGCCGGTCAGTTTTAAGCGGTGGCTGACGACCCTCATACCGCGGGCGATCAGCAAATCGCCGCGTTTTTCCGTCAGGGTAACATCATGGCAGCGGGTATGCTGCAGGCGGCCTTCGGCGGTGCGTTGGTTTTCGGACCATTGTTGTTCCAGGTGTATGAGCGCCCACTGACGGCGGCAAAAGCTAAAATGCTGGATACCGGACATCAGCAGGTAATCATCTGGGGAAGCCATTACGACAGCCTCTCGCACGTTACCCCTGCGGGAAGATTTTCATCCACCGTTACCACATAGTCATGGTAACTGCGCGGGAAGGCTACCCCTTCGGCACGCGTGACATGCACTGCATCAAACAGTTTATAGGACGGCGCATTGCCCAGTTCCGAATCATGCTTGAACACGATCAGTTCCCGAACTGCCATTTTGCCTCGGGCTGCGCTGTGGTCATTTTCAAACATATTCAGAATTGCCTGCCACAGCAGCTGCAGGTCATCCTCTGAGAATCCTGTAGTTTTGCGGGCAAGGTTGGCAGAAACATAACCCTCTGCACGGTACAAGCCATACGGGATCACATACTTGCGGCCCATCTCAGTGCCTTTTCGCTCTGCATCCGCTTCGGTCGTAATGGCAATACGGGTAATGGTCACTTCCTGCGGGAGGACAGGATCCACCGAGCGTGCAAAGCTCAACTGAACCGGGCCACGCACCTGCCCGCAATTCAGTGCGCCTTTTACAAAGGTTGTCATAACGGCGCCAAATGTGCGGATATCATAAAAGTTCTGGCACATAAAGTCCCGGATTTTACGGTCCAACTCCGGGTCATCTTTCTTGGCGACTTTCAGGGCATCCTTGGCATCAGCATCAATGCCCAAGTATTCGAGTGCTTTTTTATCGCTGCGGTTCAGGGGGACCTGATCTTTAATGTAAATCTGGTATCCTGCTTCATCTTCTTTGGCCACTTCGACATAGTTGCGAATCTTACGCTTCAAGCAGACATCTGTAACAATGCCATATCCCGTTTCCGGGTCGACACGCGGCATGTTGCCTGCATCCGGGTCGCCGTTCGGATTTCCATTTTCAACGTCAAACAGAATTACAAAATCATACCGGTTTTTGATTGCCTGTGCCATTGTTATTCCTCCACTTTCTTTGTATAGCGTTCCTGTGTCTGATGGTAATAGCCAAGGATAAAAGCGCCTTGTTCCGGCAAGGTCAGCCGTGCGGGAAAGCTTCCTTCCAGTTTTCCGCCCGCCAGCGCAGCGATCTGCTTATCGTAATAAATCTTTTGTGGCTTGCTCATTTTTTGCATATGCTTTTGCGCCAGCATCAGAATTGTTGGGAACACAGTGGCCGGTGTGGAAGCCGCTGCATTAAAATACCTGTCCTTGATGGTTGTATTGATATCCGGGTTTACCGCCATCTGGATTGCTTCCAGCACAGCAAAAAGCTGACCCATAACATACGGTTGATAATTTGTTTCCTTGTTATTTTCCACAGTTAATACCTCCTTTGGGCAACGGGGATCTTCATTACGCAGGTAGTATGCTTTTATAATAGCGGCACGGCCGCGTGTTACTTTTTGCTCTGCGCGGATACGCATCATAACGCCATCCAGCAGGGTTGCCGGGTACCTTGTATTATTCAGGATTGCACGCAGAACATCGCCCGCCAGCTGCGGTGATGCCGATGGGCTGCGGGAATTGGTGTTGACGGTTTCCTGCAGCAGCCAATACACCCCCAGCCGCGGGAATTTATCATAAGCGGGGCGCACAATCTCTAAGCGGTCATAATGCTTCTGCACATTATCAAGCAGCGTTTGAAATGTATCCTGCCAGAAAAAGCGAACCGAGAGGCGCGCCGCATTAGGGGCCAAGCCAAGCACATAAAAGTGCCTTTGTGGGTCAAGTGTCACGTTCTGCCACTCTACACTCTGTCCATGGACCAGCTTGTCCACTGCATTTCGCACATCGCTTTCGCTGACAGGCGCATCCATGGCAAACAATGCATCCATTGCTACCTGCTGGTAGGCGGTCTCACCGCCTGCTGCCCAGCAGACAATGGTGGTATCGCCCACGCGCTGAACATGTTCCCTGTCTGCCAGCAGATAGTTTAATGCCTGTGCATAGGCAAAGGCCGCATAACTGCCAACCGGCGCATTGCCCCCCTGTTCATGTCCGTATGAGCAAAAAGCGTCCGCATTAAAAGAAACAATCGATGCGCCGGAAGACTGTGCCCCGGTCACGCCTTTAATCGCCGGGTGCAGGCGGGCAAGCGGTGCCTTTTGCCCTGTAACCAGGCATCGGATTTCCGGTGCATCCGTGTTCTTATCACACTGCCGCTGCCAGGCTTCCTGTATTTCCGGATCGTCCTGAACATAGTTTTCCCGAATCAGAAATACCAGATTGCCACCCTTGTAAAGTTCCTTGAGACTTTGTTCCAGCGCTGGATTCTGCTCCGCCGCCTTGGGGTCCCAGTTTATAAAAAAGTTCCGCACTGCCTGTGCCGCCTGACCAGGAACATTTTGTAAAATGGCAAGATGCAGCTCCTTTGCAGCGGCAAAGCACTGCATTGCACGCTCCGGTTTGCCTTTTCCGTCAATGCCGAGCATGTAAGCACTGTTATCACACAAAAAATTGGCTGCCACACCACTAGAGCGTTTAACCTGTTCCGGAACTTGCAGCTGACATGGAGCAAGCACTGTTTTTTTACCGCGCTTTTCCTCTTGCTGCAAGGGGTGCAATACCATCAGTTGGCCGTTTTCATCCAGTTCCAAAGCCCAACTGACTTTTGCACTTGTCCAACCGGGGCGTGTGATTTTGTCATTTGCCAGCAAATCTTCATAGTATTGTACCAAAGCCTGTAAAATCATCGGTACACCTCGCAGTCTGCCACATTCAACACACCATGTTCCAATTTTGCATGGAAATACATCGGGGTTATGTTCTGCGGGTCAGTGTAGTCAAAGTCATATATCATGAATCCCAAATCCCGTGTTTCCTCAATGGTCGGGATTGGCCCGCCGGGCCATGCGCGGAATGCGGCAGGAAATTCACGGCACCCAAAATAGGGGGTATGAAAACACTGGCCCCTGGACATGCGCCGGGTAACAATATCCTGGAACTTTCCCGGATTGTCGCTCGGTGCCGCACGGTCAGTCATCTCAAATTCTGCCTCAATCACATAATGAACGTCCTGCAACACCATGGCTGCACGCTGAACGATCTGCTGGGGCGTGGCAAGGTAAAGCTCTTTCCCTGTTCCCTGCATCGCGCTGCGTACATCGGAACAAAGAATTTTGCTTTTTACTTCGTTCCGACGGATGTTGGTAAAGCGGATGGGATTCATGACATAGATTTTCCGGATTTTCCACCGTAAGCCGGGGTGGTAATAGATTGCTTCTACTATACCGCGTGCCGCGGAAGGGGTGAGGACTTCATATGAAACCCTTTCGACTTTTAGCTCAGGCCTCGAGAGCAAAGCATAATTCCCCCATACTTCCAGCTGGATCATCTGCATCAACTCCTTTGCATTTCTATTTTCAGTTGTTTTTAATTTACATTTTTGCTATAGTTTCAATATACGCTACTTGACACCAAATGTCAATCCTTTTATCATGTATACTTTTTGTTTGCTTTTCATCCGGTTTTCTTTTATAATAAGTTGCGTCGGCAGCTTATGCCGTGGATAGAAATAGTTGATTTTACTTTAGCGCACAAAAACGGCAGGGCAGGCTCCCTGCCGTTTTTGCTTTATGCAAACCAGGCTGCTCCCGTTTCAGCTTCCATAGCAAGGCCCGTGTTGTTATCGTAAAGGCTTCCGTCCGTTAATTCCCATATGCCTTCACTGATTTGGCAAACCGCCCCGGCATTCTCCAGCGTTTTCAGATGATCCGGGTAAACCGGAACACCATATTGCCCCAGTTGACGGAACAAAGTTTTGCTTACCTCTCCTGCACGCAATCGTGCAAGCAAATGTTCCCCTTTCCCTTGGGGAATGTATACGGTCACGGCAGGTGTTTCAATTAAGCGGAACCTCTCTGCCGCTGTTGCAAAGGGGAAAATGCGCCTTTCCATATCCTGCTCGAACCCTTGCAGAATTTGCTGTTCATCCAGTCTTTTATCTCCTTTTAAGGTACGGTAAAACAGAAAGTATGTTTCAATTGCTTCCAGAGATGCCAGATCTGCATATTTTTTCAGGACGCTTTGCGTTGCGGATACATTCTGTTCCAGCATGCGCGGTACATGCTGCCCTTCCAATGTGAAAATCTGTACCAAGCTCTGCTCCGCCGGGCGTCTTCCCTCTCGATTGCAGCGCCCCGCCGCCTGCAAAATGGAATCCAGACCTGCTTCCTCGCGGTACACAGCCGGAAAATCCACATCAACACCCGCTTCGATCAAAGAAGTTGATATCACACGGCAGGGCAGCCCATCTTTTAAGCGTTCCCGGATTTCCTGCAATAACTGTTTGCGATGGGCTGGGTATAGCAATGTTGTCAGGCAGTAGCTGCCCTCTTTGGGCAGGTTATTGTATAATTCCTGTGCTGTTTTTCTCCGGTTTACAATACACAGCACTTGTTCCTGCGCTGCCAGTTCTGCGCCAAGCTGGCTTTGTTCCAACTCTCCGCGCATTTTTAGCGTTGTACGCCGGAATGCCTGATATTGCTCTTTGGGATGTGGGCAAAGTTCCGTCATCTGCAGCCCAGGCGCCAGTTCATCAAACAAGGGCTGCAAAGCTGGTTGTGTGGCCGTGCACAGTACCGCTGCTGCGCGGTAATGCTGTACTAGCTGCGCGATTGCCGCAACGCAGGGGCGCAAATAAGGAACCGGCAGGTTTTGTGCTTCGTCAAAAATGACCACACTATTTGCAATGTTATGTAATTTACGGCATTGTGACGCATGGTTGCCGTAAAGTGATTCAAAGAATTGCACGGATGTGGTAACCACCACCGGAGCATCCCAGTTTTCCGCCGCCAATGCTTTGCGGTAGGCTGCCGGCTCATCATCTTCCTTGGCAGAGTAGTCCACCCCTGAATGGTGTTCCAAAACATTTTCTGCTCCTAATATTTCCGAAAACACATCCGCGGTCTGGTCAATAATGGATGTATAAGGGATCACATAAATAACCCGGTCCATATGGTTCTTTACAGCTAGCGAAAGCGCAAATGCCAATGACGCTACCGTTTTTCCCCCGCCTGTAGGAACGGTCAGGGAATAAAGGCCGCGCCGCCCTGTTTGCCCTGCCGTTGTACAGGCACTCAAAATTGAACTGCGGCGCTGATTCAAGGTTCCCTGGGGATGGCTCCATTTTGCGGTATATTGGTTCAACCTTTTCAGCAGTTCATCCATTGTCTGGCCTTGTCCGCGCGGTTTAGGGCTGCTCATAAAGTTTTCCGTATCCAGATAGTCCGCATCGACCAGGCAGGAATACAACATCCGGGTATAAAATGCCTGTGTAAAACGATTTTCCTTCATCATTTCCGGCTGGGGCGGTATGGACGGCAGTTTAATCTCATTCGTCCATTGGGTATAGGGTTCAACGCTCTTTTTCAATCGCCCAAACATTGTCGCATCCTGCGCGGTATCGCTTCGGCCTCCTCCATCCGGCAGGCCGCTATGGTGTCCCGCAATAGCAAAAGCCAGTGGGATTTGACCATATCGGGCAGCCACCTGTGCACCAGCCGTTGAGTGATCCACTTTCTCTCCACCTTGCAGGCGCTTTTGAAACTTTGTACTATATTTACCAATATCATGCAGTAATCCAAGCCAAGTTCCCTGTTGCTGGGCATCAAAGGCTGCTGCAAATTGCCCACATAGGACTGCCGTTCCCTGCAAATGGTCCGCTACCGTTTGGACGCGGGTTCCGTCTTCACTGATATGAGCCAGCATCTTTTTCTCCTGGTGCATAATCAAACTCCCTTCTGTTTTGCTTTTCTCTATTATAGCAGATCACTCATCCCATAATTCGGACTTTCACTCCAGTTCTGCAATCTTTGTCATACTATCCAAATTTATACATGTAGAATTGTTAGCTATTCCCATTAGCAGATATTTTTGATAAAATAAGATATTATAGGGTTTATGAATTCACTTTCTTATATTACTTCTTCATCTTACCGAAAAATCATTTACGCAAGGAGTGAAAAGCCATGAAAAGGAAGTTATTCTCATTTTCTGCCAGTGTTATCACCGCAATAATGCTTACCGCTTGTGCTGCAGCGCCAGAAAACAAACCTGTTTCCTCCGCTGCTCTTTCCCCGACCAGTGAACCTGTTGCCACAGCTATACCATCCACTAGCAATGCCAACTGGAAGTTACCGCCGCAATATGATTTTGACGAGATGATTCCTCTCTTCTCCCGCGAAACCCACACTGCCGGTTACGCCGCTGCCCGAAATCTGTACGCTGTGCGCAAGGGCGAACGCTGGAGCCTGTTTAATGCTGCCAACTGTAATGCTTTTCTGGAAGATTTGTCAGAAAGCATCCCGTACCTGTATGGTGAGCAGGAGCTCTCCATTGGGGTAGATGATGCATACGATTACCAGAAGCTGAATGCCCTGGAAGAACAGATTAACCAGGAGCTGGTTGCCCAACAAATGCCTTTTACAACCATGCTGGGCGGGCACGGCGGGTATGGCATCCAGTGGATTTTAGGTGACAGCCAGATTTACCGTTCTGCTATTGGTGTCTATACATTTAGTGGCACGCCCATCGAACAGGTGTATGCTCCTGATTTGGTTGGCATCCAGCAAGGCATTTGGGATGATGAATATGCCGGTTATCTTGTTGACAATTCTGCACCTTTTGCCGTTGCGGATAAAAACGGTACAATTTTAACCGATTTCGACTACCAGGATGCCTGCATGACCGGTGAATCTTTAATCGCGGTAAAGGATGCAGCCGGTAACTGGGGATATTGCGACCAAAGCGGTGCTTTAGTAATCCCCTGCATTTATCAGCCGCAGATGAGTTTGTCCATCATGAACGAAACTGTTGAATATCCTTACGCAGACTTATCTGGCATGGTAGTTGTGAAAAATCAATCCGGACAAAAGCTAGTTCTGGATGTTTACGGCAATGAGATAATTTCCGCTGGGCAATATGAAGATTTAGCCCCCGCGCGCGATGGCTGCGTATGGGCAAAACAGAATGGCCTTTGGGGCTTGCTGCAAGTACAGGATTATACCGAAAACAATGCCGACATTATTCTGCCGGATGGATGCGTTGCACCAGATGTAACGCTTAGCCGAATTGATAGCCTTTGTACCTATACCACTGCTGATCATGGGCTGGTTATGCGTAAAGGTCCCGGTACAAATTATGAAAAAATGGATAATATCCCCTACGGTATCATCGTATGGGAATGCGGCTATAGCAGCAATGTGCCTGACTGGGTTGTTGTATATTACAATGGGATTTATGGTTGGGTCAGTGATGAATACTTGGCTACCACTATTTATTTCACCAGTAAATAATAAATAAAAAGCAGGTGTTCATGTAGAAACGATATCGTCCTCCACGTGAATACCTGCTTTTTATAGCTTCTTTTATTATATCCGTTCTGTGCCGCTATTTGTCTCTGTATGAAATAAATAGCCGCTATATGCATTTGAATGAAGTGTTCTGTTTGTTTTTTTTACCTAAAAGAATCGCGTAGGAGGCTCTCTTAACTAAAGAGCCGACCTCTCACACCACCGTGCGTACCGACCGGTACACGGCGGTTCAACCGCATAAGTGCAAGGACTCGTAGTAGCGCCTGAGGATACTAAAATATCCTGCTTCTGCGAGTCTTTCGTTTGCAATGGAACCTTTTAATACAGGACTACCGGCGATACGCCAATAACCCAGTCTGGAATTGCCCCACTGGTACTATTCCAAAATTCTTCGTTTGAGTTTCATTACTCATCGATATAATCTTTATCGAACCACTCGCCTAGCGAGTGGTTTTAGACATACAAAAAAGCACCTTAGCTTACGCTAAGGTGCTCTTCCTGGTGACCCGTGCGGGAATCGAACCCACGTTAACGGCGTGAGAGGCCGCTGTCTT
>OGPJ01002714.1_pt1 | contig 11069 bp, 8 predicted proteins | sample 1552831 | NCBI WGS metagenome assembly OGPJ01 (sample SAMEA2579914, study PRJEB22360) | human gut metagenome | biome: human gut; feature: human-associated habitat; material: faeces | place: Denmark | collected 2008/2010
CTGCCGCATCTTTTAAGCATGTCAGTCCGGCGGGTGCCGCTGTGGGAATCGAGATGAGCGATACCCTGAAGAAAATTTATTTTGTAGACGACCTGCCTCTTACTCCTTTGGCAACCGCTTATGCCCGTGCCCGTGGTGCAGACCGCATGTCTTCTTACGGCGATTTTATCGCTTTGAGCGATACTTGCGACGAAGCTACTGCCCGCCTGATCAACCGTGAAGTTTCCGACGGTGTCATCGCTCCCGGTTATACCCCGGAAGCTTTAGAAATTCTGAAGAACAAACGAAAAGGAACGTATAACGTGATTAAGATCGATCCGTCTTATAAGCCGGCTTCGATCGAACATAAAGATGTGTTCGGTATCACTTTCGAACAGGGCCGTAACGAGATTAAACTAGACGAAAGCCTGCTGACAAATATCCCGACTCAGAATAAGGAATTTTCCGAAGCTGCCAAACGCGATCTTATCATTGCCCTTATTACATTAAAATATACGCAGAGTAATTCTGTCTGCTATACAAAAGACGGACAGGCTATCGGTATCGGTGCCGGTCAGCAGAGCCGTATCCATTGTACCCGTTTGGCCGGAAACAAAGCCGACATCTGGTATCTCCGCCAGCATCCGAAAGTAATGAACCTGCCCTGGATCGAAAAGATCCGTCGTGCCGACCGCGATAATACAATCGACGTATATATCAGCGATGACCACGAAGATGTTTTGGCCGACGGTATCTGGCAACAGTTCTTCACCGAAAAACCGGAAGTGCTGACTCGTGAAGAGAAACGTGCCTGGCTGGACACTCTGAAAGGGGTAGCACTGGGTTCAGATGCTTTTTTCCCATTCGGTGACAACATCGAACGTGCTCACAAAAGCGGTGTCGAATATATCGCACAAGCAGGCGGTTCCGTTCGTGACGACCATGTGATCGATACTTGTGATAAATATGGCATAACGATGGCATTTACAGGGGTACGTTTGTTCCATCATTGATTGCATATGAAATGGGTAAGATTTCTGATGAAAGAATTCTTATCCATTCTGTTTACCTTAAATAATAGAACAGGAAAATCACGGTTATTATACGGTTTACTCTCGGAAAACAGCTTTATCTGTTGGCAGGGAAAACTTCGGTTGATATGCCTTATGAAGTGAAAGTTAACAGGTAAATTTGTATCTTTGGCGCAATACTATAGCTTTAAAGATCGATTTATGAATAAAACTCTCTCCTCTTCATTTGTAGCGGTTTTGTCTCTGGCAGGCGTTTCCATATCCGATTATGTACAGGCGCAGCAGCCGGTTAAACCTAATGTTATCTATATCTATGCCGACGATATGGGAAAAGGTATGCTGTCCGCTTATGGTCAACGGCATTTCACGACACCTCATATTGATGCGATGGTTACCCGGGGGACTTCTTTCGATAATGCATACGGTTGTATGTTGTCGGCTCCGGCAAGAGCCTCTCTGCTGACCGGTTATCACGATTGCCATCCGGATAAATGGATGATATCGAAGGGAGGACAGTTTATTCCTCCGACTGATAACCTCTCATTGATTCCGGCTCTTGAGAAAGAGATAGACGATGGGGATATTCTTCTAGGGGAAGGCGATTATTATCTTCCTCAGGTATTCAAGAAAGCCGGTTATGTAACCGCCGAGATCGGAAAGCTGGAATGGGGTTTTACGGCTACCCGCAAACAGATGAAGGAACATGGGTGGGATTATTATTACGGTTATCTCGACCATGTACGTTGCCATGGTTTTTATCCGCCGTTTCTGTTTGACAGCGGTGAGATTGTAACGATTGACGGGAATACTCTTCCGAACTGTGGGAAGAGTACGGAAAATGAAACAGATGAGACTTTGCGGGAGCGATGGGAAAGAAATGGTAAAGCTGTTTATTCGCAGGACCTTTTTCTGGATAAGATGCTGTCTTTTATCCGCGAGAATAAGGATAAGCCTTTTTTCCTGTTTCATCCGACCCAGTTGCCGCATGGTCCGGTAGCTATCCCGGCCGTTCATCCGGAGTTGGCGGCCACCCCTGAGTTAACACCGATAGAAAAAGAATACGCTTCTATGATTAAGTTGCTGGATGATCATGTGGGGATAATTATGAATGAGCTTCGTGATCTGGGGTTGGATAAGAATACGATTATAGTCTTTGCCGCCGATAACGGGCATGAGATTTATTATTCGCAGAAAGGAAGATGCGAAAAACCTTATAAGAACCTGCAAACCGGCCAATTGTTTGATGACTATACAGATAAGTATTACAGCGACCTGGCAGGCGATATTTTTAACGGGAATGCCGGGATGGCCGGACTGAAACGGAGTAATCTGGATGGCGGCGTACATATCCCGCTGATCTTTTACGGTGAAGGATTGATACCGGCCGGCGTGAAAAGCAAGGAATTGGTTTCCAATTACGACTTCCTGTCTACGATGGCTGATCTGCTAAACGTTTCGCTCCCGGTAAAGAAAGACGGTATCTCTTTCCTGCCTACTTTGCTGAATGGGAAGCAAACAGATCCGAAACGGTATGTCGTATATGGCTCCAATCTCGGACCGGGCATTGTTATGAACGATGGCTGGAAACTCCGTTATTACAGAAAACAAGGTGTTTATGAGTTGTACAACTTGTCTGACGATCCGCAGGAGCGCAAGAACGTGATTGATAAATATCCGGAGAAAGCGGAAGAACTGAAAGCTATTATGCTGAAGGAATGTGACGGAAACCTGGAAAATGGGGTAAACAGATACGGATAACTATTCAGGGAACACAGATTAATGCATATCACATCTGTGTTCCTTTCATATCACAGATGGATTCCGTTTGTATCACAGTTGAGTTTCTTTTGTATCACAGATGTGATATGAATAAACTTTGGCATTTTGCTGACTCTACATTTGGCTTCGTCGGTTCGTTCAGGAGGCTAATCCATTCCTTCCGGGCGTCTGTCGACACTACCTGTTTTCCAACAGACTGTCCTGTTCAAGTAGCCATTTCCAAATCGGAACAACAGCGATCTCTTTTCCGTCTTCCACAATCATTTCTTCTTCATCGTGAGTAATGATGAGTAGTTTGTCAACATCCATGACTTTGGCTATTTTTAATAACGCTGTTATTTCGCGTTTGCGTGTTGCCTCTTCTTTCAGGCTATATGATACCTGTACAGCCAGATTCTTTGTCGGTATATAAAAGTCGACTTCAATGTTCTGATGATAAAAGTAAAGTTCTTCTTCGTATTTCTTTTTTAGGCTGATAGCTACCAAATTTTCTAGCAGTGAGGTTTCCGGGTCTATCAGAAATAGATTCAACAGGCCATTGTCGATGAAATAGTATTTCTGATTGGATACTTTCTCTACTAATTTACTGGCATAATTCTCAATAGAAAAGATCAACCATGTTGCTTGCAAAAACTCCAGATAATCGATAACGGTATCTGTGGTGACTTTGATTCCTGTGGATGAAACGATGTTTGACAACCGGTTGAATGAAGAGGGTTGTTTTACGCTTTCCGCCAACTTACGGATTAGGACTTTCATGGCTAAATCGTTTCGGATAGAATAGCGTGTTATCAAATCACCAAAAAATATCTTATTGAATAAATTGCTTAACCATTGGCGCTTTTCTATCTCTTCTATCAATTCTAATTCCGGTAATCCGCCAAAATAAAAATAATCAGAGAATGAACGAACTATTTCCGTGCGGTTTTTGAAATACCAGGCTGGTTCAACAGTTATGTCATTGGCTTTTAGATATTCCCGAAATGAAAAAGGATATACATTCTGTATAATAAACCTGCCGCCAAGTGTTGTTGCAATCTCACTGCTTAACATTTTGGCGTTGCTTCCGGTAATATACACCCGATATTTCAGATCTGTTAGCCGACGGGCAAACTTCTCCCAATGCGTCACAATCTGAACTTCATCCAGAAAGAAGATAGGACGATGTGCATAAAGCTCTTCATAACAAACTTTTATAAGATCGAGATCTTCAACGCTTAGGTTTATCAGGCGATCATCCTCAAAATTGAAATAAAGAATTTCTTCTATTGAGTGTCCTTCTCTCAACAAATGTTGTATTTGTTGATACATCAGATAAGATTTACCTGCACGACGAAGACCAACAAATACATAGTTTAGCTGATCTGATAAATGAATATCTCGTTCAATCAGTGTTATTTTCTCAACGAATTGCTGATATTCAATGATTAGAGACTTTATTACATTCTTTTCCATGCTATTTTATCTTTTGTACAAGACAAATGTAGTCCTATTTTGTCGATTATAAAAGATAAAATGGCATTTGTTTTATCGTTCATGAAAGATAAACATGATAAAAAACGAAAGGGACGATCTCCAACAGACCGTCCCTTTCTATATAGAAAGATTGTAAGATTATTATCCTATATTTTTCACCTTGATCAGGTATTCGGCAATCTGAACAGCGTTCAGGGCAGCGCCTTTCTTAATCTGGTCGCTTACAGTCCAGAATGTCAGACCGTTCGGGTTGCTGATATCCTTGCGGATACGGCCAACATAAACCGGTTCTTTATCTGCAACGAACAGCGGCATTGGATAGTCCTTGTTTGCCGGATCGTCCTGCAGGATGATTCCTTCGCCTTCAGCAAAAGCTTTGCGTGCTTCTTCTACGCTGATAGGACGTTCTGTTTCAATCCAGGTTGCTTCGCTATGGGCACGCATAACCGGAACACGAACACAAGTGGCACTAACTTCGATATCGGAGTGCATGATCTTGCGTGTTTCGTTATACATCTTCATTTCTTCTTTCGTATAACCGTTTTCAGTGAACACATCAACATGAGGAATCACGTTGTAGGCCAGCTGATAAGCGAATTTCTCTACAGTCGGTTCTTCGCCCTTCAACAGTTGTTCGTACTGCTTGATCAGTTCGGCCATAGCTGTTGCACCTGCACCGCTGGCTGCCTGATAAGTGGATACATGTACGCGCTTAATGTGCGATACCTTTTCGATTGCCTTCAATGCAACGACCATCTGGATGGTAGTACAGTTCGGATTGGCAATGATACCGCGGGGACGATTCAGTGCATCTTCCGGGTTCACTTCTGGAACAACCAAAGGCACATCGTTTTCCATACGGAATGCGCTGGAGTTGTCGATCATCACAGTACCATGTTTTGTAATGGTTTCTGCAAATTCGATAGATGTACCACCACCGGCCGAAACAAAAGCAACATCGATTCCCTTAAAGTCGTCGTTATGCTTAAGCTCCTTAACGGTGTACTGTTTACCACGGAAGGTATAAACACGTCCGGCACTACGAGATGAGCCAAAAAGCACCAGCTCATCCATTGGGAAGTTTCTTTCGTCGAGCACGCGCAGGAACTCTTGTCCTACAGCACCACTCACGCCAACAATTGCTACTTTCATTTTGAGCACTAATTAAATTGTAATATAAAAAAATTGTTATAACTTTACCGCATCCAAAATCGAACACAATAATAGTTGTAAGCTATTAGCGTGCAAAGATAGATAATTTTATAACAAAACTATATAACTATGAAACAATTTATTCTTTTTATCCTTGTATTGCTTCCTGTTTGTGCATTCGCACAGTTTACAGAAACATTTGATGGTCCGGAGATCGATTCGAATAATCCGTGGAAAGGCGGGTTGGACAAATTTACGATCAACAGCGATGGATGGTTACAGCTGAATGGGGTGAAAAATGAGGCTGGAAAAGCAGGGTTACATTGTGTGATACCTTATGCTTCCACTATGCAATGGGAGTTTGATGTCTGTATGGAAGAGGTCCCGAGTGAAAAAAACTATCTCCGCCTCTATTTATATATGGCAGGTGATGATACATATTATTATGTGCAAATCGGACATGATGGGGCAAAAAAGATCAGTCTCCGAACAAATGATAAAGAAGAATTATTTCCTCCTAAAGAAAGTGGTTTGACTGGAAAGCCTGTACTTCTCCATATAAAAGTGACTTTAGAAAATGATGGAGTATGGACTCTATATTCTCGGAGGCAGGGGGATTCTTACTACCGATTAGAGGGTAGTACCGATAAGTATCCGATAAAAGTTAAGGAAGAAAGTGGAGAGCTGACGCTTAATATTGAATATACTAAAACTCGTTATCGTCATTTTGCGATTGATAACTTGAATGTATCTCACAAAATCACCCCTACTGATACAATACCCTCTGAAGAACCGGAAAATCCTGACCCGGAAGAGCCGGTTTCTCCAATTGTATTACCAAAACTTCTTTCCGTACAGCCATTAAACTTATGTGAACTTCAATTTACCTTCGACCGACCTGTCGATATAAGCGAAGCCTGGTTTATGATATCCGAGATTGGGAAAGCTGACCGTATTGGATATGCTGATGAACAGATGAAGACTGTTGTCAATACCAAATATCCGGAAGAGATGGTCGCCGGTATTAATTATACGATCACTTATGACGGTCTTACTGATATGGAAGGAAATAAACTGGTACCCTTTTCAGAAGAATTTGTATTGGAAGGAGAAGATGGAGGGGAGGCTGAATCAGGCTCTATTCTTATTAATGAAATAATGGCCGATCCCAAGGGACTGGAAGAGTTGCCGGAAACAGAATATGTAGAACTTTATAACACTACAGAGAATGTATTAGTGCTTACAGACTGGCAATTTTCATATGGTGGAAAAGCGAAGCCTATGACGACCTTTGAAATTCCAGCAAAAGGGTATGCGGTACTTTATCGCTCCGGCAGGGATATTGTGGCTGATCCTTCAGCGGTGAAGGTCCCGTTGGATAATTTCCCGTCCGCACTGGCTAATACTGGAAAGTTGTTGCAGCTGTTTGATGGCGATAATAACCTGATTGATGAAGTAACCTATGAAAAAGCCACCCCCGCCAAATCCTGGGAGCGTTTTTCGTCCGGTTGGCATCTCTCTTCCGATCCGCGTGGCGGAACTCCCGGCTCTGTTAACTCGTCCGGTAAAGGTGAGGAAAAACCCAATGAACCGGATAAACCTGTTACACCTGACGAGCCCGACGAGCCGGATATTCCTGACGATCCGTCTCTCTCTGATATTACCGTCGAACCGGGAGAGTTTGTTTTTAACGAACTTCTTCCCAACCCTTTTGCCGGTGGCAGCGAATATATCGAGTTGTACAACCGTTCCGATCGTGCCTTGCCGGTATCCGGCTTATCGGTCGCGGTCAGGAAAGCCGATGGAACATTGAATACCCGCTACCCGTTATCCTCCGTTACTGCAACAATCGAGTCGGATGGTTATGTGTTGTTGACGAAGAATCTGGAGGGCGTTACCGATTTTTACACAATCCAGTCTCCTTCTTCACTGTTTGAAGTCCCCAAACTTCCTATATTGGCGAATACTTCCTCTACGCTTGTCCTGTTCCGAATCAAAGACGGAGCAGTGATAGATGAAGTTTCCTATACCTCCAAATGGCATGCCTCTTCAATAAAAGATCAGAAAGGTGTCTCCCTGGAACGGATCGATCCCGATGCGGAAACGCAATCGCCTTCGAACTGGACTTCTGCATCTGCTACAGTGGGTTATGGAACTCCCGGTTATCCTAATTCACAATCGGATATTTCCCTGCCCGATGATCCGGATACTCCGGATGAACCGACCGGCATTAAGACACCGCAGTGGGATGAAAGTGCCGGCCATTATACTATATCCTATTATCTGGACCAGCCGGGATATAACTGCCGTGCTTTTGTCTTCAATATCGCCGGTCAGCGTGTCGCACAAATTGCTAATCACGAACTGCTGGGTTTGACGGGAAAATTAACTTGGGACGGTTATGCCCTATCCGGGAAGCAACTACAGACAGGTGTTTATATCTTCTATGCCGAATTGTATCATACCAGCGGCACAGTAAAAAGATATAAACAGGTATTCCTTGTCCGGTAAAAGAATGTGGATAAGTAGTTTATTAATAAATCGCTTTATGTTTGTTGAAGATGTTTGGATGCTTTACCTTTGTAATATCTCCAATGGGCATAGAGTATTAATCAAAATAATGTAATGCCTATGAAAGAAGATGAATTTGAAGCAAAGAAAGAACTTTTGAAAGGACTATTTATGAGGTATTCCAGCTTGATAAATAATCGTTCAGGTCAGGAGAAAGACATGGTTATGAAAAATATCGATGTCATTTTAGATTGGTATAATACTTTACTAAAACAAAAGGAGGAATAATCTATGGATAATATAGAATATTTGAATTCACATCCGGAATATCGGAACTTGTTTCCAACACAGAAAATGTATGATGATTTCGTGCGCTTTATGGATATGGATGAAGAAGAACGTCGTCTTTTTTCAGAGGAAGATAAAAAGCGAATAGAAGCAATGTCGCCGGAAGAGCGTGAAGAAGATTGGAATAATGTGGTGAAAGGTACTGAGTTGTTGATCGAATTTGCCAAAGTGGAAATACCTAAACTAGCTTATGAAAAGAAGATGATCGAAGCTTCGAAGAAGCAGAATAAGGTAACTTGGGATGATATACGCAAAAAGCTGAATAATATAGCGAGTCTATAATGGGGTGAAAGTAGCTATGAGGAGACTTTAACCATAGTCCCTTCACAGCTACTTTTGTTTTTAGTTAATAAACCGCCTTATACCAGGCAAGCTGCTTGTACCAGTCTGACAACTTCGTCAGAGAGGATTGGGGCACGAAGACCGACAGGCCGGAGAAACGCTCGATTTTTCTTGCTCCATATAATGCTGCATAGTATGAATAAGGTGTTGCATATTTGCTGATGACCGCTTTTTCCATACAAGCGGTAAAACGCTGATACTGTTCCTCGTTTGCTAGATACTTGATAAAATCATCGAAATCATATAGCATATGAGGACTGCTGTAAGTCAGGTATTCCAAAATCTGCATATTCGACAAAGAAAGAGCATAAATATCCTCTTCTGTTTTGTCTTTTAATATGTCATTGACAATTTGTGCCAATTCGTTCAATTCGCTTGTCTTTATCAGAGATACTGTACCGTATGAAGCATTGCCGTTATTGCTGTAGTATTCATAAAAACTTTTGGTAACTGCTTCCAGATCGGCTTTGTCTTTAAACAAGGCAGGCAGGAAATCTTCATAAGGAAATCCGCGGGCAAGGACTTCGGTCGGCGATCCCAGAAGATAATCCGTTTTGTCTTTCAACTCATAAGCACATTCAATGCCGCTCATATAACAAGCATCAAACAACATGAAGTCGAAATGAAAGCCTTCCAGTGCCTCATTCATTTCGGTTATTTCCATATATTGGCCGTTTTCTTCTCCGAAAGAACGTAAAGAACTGAAATTACCTGGCAGCCACGATGTGCCATGGCTGGATAATACCAGACCATAACTTTCTGCTGGAAACAATTCTGTTGTTTCCTTGAATACCTTGTGCATGGTTTCCGGCAGGATAGCACTTTGGTTTTCGTAAAAACGGACGGTGTCTGTTACTATATTCCCTTTCTTGTCTTCTTTTATCTGGAACAAATAAGATCTGCTTTTGCTTTCCGAATAATATACAACCAGATTTCCTCCGTTGAGTGCTTTGTTGGAGGCGACTGTCATCATTTGTCTGATATTGGCACGTATATCACTACCAAGATTGGTACTGGCAATCATATAAGCAAGTACTGTTCGTTTGGCTGGTCCTTTTATCTCGATGTCTTCTTTACTGCAACTTCCCAGTAATAGCGCGAACAAAACGCTATATATAATATATTTGATTCTCATGCCTTATTATTTAAATTACAAAGTTACGTATAATTTGGTTGTCTCTAATGTTTTATATTTCTTTTTTCTATCTTTGTGTGCTAATAGATTTTAAAGCATGTAGAGAAAAGACACTGATATGAAAAAAGTATTATTCATCGCACTGTTGTTGTGCGGTATCGGGTGGGGAGCGAAAGCGCAGACTGTGGCAGTCAAGTCTAATATTTTGTATGATGCAACTGCAACAGTGAACCTGGGTGCCGAAATTGCTTTCAACCGACACTGGTCGCTGGATATCTCCGGCAATTATAATGGCTGGGATGTTGCGAGCGACAAGTCGTGGCAGCATTGGATGGTGCAACCCGAGGCACGTTATTGGCTGCATGAAAAGTTTAACGGCCATTATTTCGGAGTTCATGGCGTTTATATGGACTACGATATGTCTCATGTGAATTTCATGTCGGTTGCTGACATTGATGGGAAGAAGCGTGCGTGGGGAAAGATCCGCTATAATCATAAAGGTGCATGGTGTACGGTCGAACGTACAGGTGAAGACGAAATTTTATGTACATTTGATGAACCGGTACGTGCGATCACACCGGGACAGGCACTGGTTCTTTATGATGGAGAATATGTTCTTGGAGGAGGAACGATTCTATGAAAACAGATGCACATATGCACAGCAGTTTTTCTTATGATGCAGAGGTCTGTCCAAAGAAAATGATAGAAGCTTCCATCCAGAAGGGTTTAAAAGCCATCTGCTTTACAGATCATTATGACAAAGATGACGATCAGTGGGGCGAGGGAGAGCAGATTTTTGATGTAGATGAATATTTTACAACTATGACAAGGTTAAGGGAACAATATCGGGATCAGATAGAGGTCCGGATAGGGGTTGAACTTGGTCTCAGACCGCATCTTGCAGAATATTACAGCAGGTTCGTTCCAAAGTATCCATTTGATATGGTGATTGGATCGGTCCACTCGGTTCACGGCGTAGACCCGGCATCCGAAAAGCTGTTTGAAGGAAAGACTGATGCGCAAGTATACAGGATGACCTTTGAGGAGAGTCTGGAGGATATCAGACATTTTCATGATTTTGATGTTATGGGACATCTGGATTATGTGGTAAGATATGGTAAAAACAAAGAAAAAGAATATTCGTATAAGATGTTTGCAGATGAGATCGACGCTCTTTTAAGAGAACTGATCGAACATGGCAAAGGACTTGAGCTTAATATGGCAGGACTCAAATATGGACTGCCCTTCGCACATCCGCATCCGGATATTCTGAAGCGTTACAGAGAGCTTGGAGGCGAAATTGTTACAGTTGGTGC
>OGPJ01002715.1_pt1 | contig 11069 bp, 6 predicted proteins | sample 1552831 | NCBI WGS metagenome assembly OGPJ01 (sample SAMEA2579914, study PRJEB22360) | human gut metagenome | biome: human gut; feature: human-associated habitat; material: faeces | place: Denmark | collected 2008/2010
TGCATCTTACCCAAAGTAGAAGGATAGAGACATAGTTTATTCTTTCCGATACTAAAACTGATCGCTTTTTCCACGATAGCATCGGATATGTTGATTTCGATTTCTTTATTTATGGTATATTTATCAAGTGTAACTCCATCCCATGACTGTACTGTGATAGTGACTGACAGGTCAATATTCTCCTTGTTGTCTCCAGGTTCGGGTGAGCCTTTACCCTGGATGGTTGCTTCGACCTTGTAAAGAGTATTACGCTGAACGCCTTTGGCCAGTTTAATACGGAAATAGCGGTTAGAGAGGACAGGCTTGTTGTTTACACTATCATATAAATCGCCTTTGATATAAAGAATAACAGGATAGCTACCGCTTTCTTTCGTTGCTGAATTTGTCATTGCGTAGAGAGAAGCAGCGTTTTCATGGGTTTTATCTTCCGTTATTTCAATGACTGGTTCTTTATTCTCACTCAAATAAGGTGCATAGGTGCTTTTTTTAGTTATTTCAGAATCATCTCCTTCATAAAAAGCATTGTCTTCGATACCGCGTAAATAAGAATCATCCTCTTTTTCTATAGAATGTCCTTCTGCCCCCGTATCGAACAAATAAGATTCAGGACGGACATTTGCCAGGAAAACTCGTTTTAGATGAAAGTTGAGTCCTGCTATATCTTGCAAATCATTATCCTTATTTCCCTCAGTTTCTCCTTTATTATATTTAAAATCGACAGTCAGCTTTGAAAGGTCGACACGGCCGACCAGACGTTTGACTTTTTTTTCTTTAATCTCATTTTCCCCGGCTTCTATTTTTATTTCCTCGACGATGTTACTCATGACAAATCCGTTTTTACCTCCCTGTTCCGCCAGGTTGGCAATCATCCCATAATAGTCAGATGGTTTGAAAGAAGAAATCTCTTTCGTATTAGCCAGCAACAGCATTTTATAAGTTCCGGTTTTCAAACCGACACGGGCGGTCGTATTTGGATTCGAATCGCCCTCTCCTATTTCCCGATAACCGTGGGCTATTACTTCATTCTTACTCTCATCAATGAAGACGACGGTCAGGTTTTTAATCTTATTTTCTGCATCAGTACCAGGCTGCGTAGCATCCGCTTTCATCGTCTTCGTTCCGGCAATGCCGTCAACCGCTACGGAAACAGTGACAAATGCATCCTCACCACCAGGTGTCGGAACCGGTTCATCCTCCTTCGAACAAGCAGCTAACAGCAAGCCGGATAAGAGGAATAGATATATTTTATTTCGTTTCATATCTGTATTATTTTAGCTGTATTAATCAATTGAAGGATTCTCTACAATCTCTCCCCATGCCTGCACTTCGATCATGCTTGTCAAGGTGGTTCCGTCAGATGGTTCATACGGAGAATCCGAACCCGGCCCTTTGATAATGACATCAATAGAGTAAATCACATTGCGGCGTACAAACAAGTGTTCCGTTACATTGGATATTTCGTCATGCTGCCGGTTTACAATAATAGGATAATAGGTATCCACGTCATGAGTGATGCCGTTCTTATCCTTATAATGATAAGTTCCGTGAAGAATCAACAACGTATGCCAGATTATTTCCTGCATGTTTTCGAAAACCGTGTAAGTATTAGCAGCACAGTTTGCTATAAGACCGGTGCCATCGGTAGCTGTACGGAAATCATAATTATAGACTGTACGCAATTTATCAGACAGTTTGGAGGCGCCTCCCTTGTAAATACCTTCAAGATCGGGATCAGCACCTGTAAGAAAGAAATCCGGAAGTTTGCGGTCGGTTACTTCTACGGCTCCCCAATCTTCCATACTGATATAATGGGAATAGTTTTTGACATTTGCCATAAATACGGATTCCAGTTTGAAACTGGCTTCATCGCCATATTCTTCCAGGGGACGCAGAAACAACTGATTCAGGTAGACACGGGCAATCGTGCGGTAGACCGTCACCGGAGAGGCGGTGATCTGGTTTGCTCCCTCTTTTTGTAACCCGATCGTGTTTCTGCCGGGTTTCAAAACATAGGAATGTACTCCCGAACTCATTGTCGGGTTTGTATCTTCATTTTCAATCGTCTTGGTAAGGGCCAGAAATTGGTCCAGTGTGGTTAAACCATCAAAAGCTCCTTCGGGTGCATTGGCGACCAGAAGCATACGGATAGTTCCGGCTTTCAGCGGAGCGATGTCTTCAACAATGTCTGTTTGTATAACTTCGCGGGAGACGATCAATTTATCTGTATTCTCACCGGAAGTGCCGAAAATAGCCACATAAAGTCTTCCTATTCCGGAATTACCGACAGCCTTTGTTCCGATCTGTGGGATCGTGATGCGTAATGAAAGTGTTGCATCTCCGGTCTCTTCTATCTCCGGATTTCCGTCATGGGAACAGGATAACAAAGCGAGAAACAGGAATACACCGTAAAATAAAACCCTACTATTCATAAATTATATTGTTTTATAGATCATCAAACCGGAATATTTTTGAGAGCAAAACCAACCCGGTACTATTCCGGGTTGGCTCATTAGACTCTCGAAAAAATTTGAACGAAACTGATATGGTTGATTGTTAATCGATACTAGGAGTAAGAGTAAGTTGTCCCCAAGGTACAACTTCAACATTTGCTGTTAAAGTAGCTGCTGCGCTCGGATTTTCCGGATCTGGGCTACCTGGTCCTGTGATAGTTACGTTGATTGCATATTGAACGTTACGAAGAACACCGCAATGCTTTAAATCTCCAAAATCCCCAGTTGTTATTGGAGCTTGAGGTGCATCATTATTAATATATACAGTCCAATAAGCATTCGTAGAAGTTTCTACAGCTCCATTATTTGCAGTATAAGTATAATCGCCTTGAATAACTAATGCCGTTACATTAGCGTTATTATCAATTTTCGTAGTCGAACTATTATCATATACAAAGAAACTTGGCACATCATTAACATCCACCAAAGTTGCTGTATTACCAGTAAAAGTAAATTCCTGTTGTCTTTCAACATCATAAACTTTGTTCATTGCAACGCCTTCTTTATTTGAAGTAATGCTTGCTTTACCATCTTTAACCGTACACCATTCTTTGGTAGCATCACCAAAAAATCTTACACTCGGAAGATAATGCATAACATAAACTTTCTTCAATTTGAATTTTGCATTCTTTTGAGTTCCTCCGAAATCAGGACGAGGATCAACTTTGATCTTATTCAATTGGATATTGGCTACATTACGGAAGACTTTGATGTTTCCGGCATCAGTTAAAAAATGATCTACAGCAGCTTTTGTATTAAATTTAGCTTTTGTTTCTTCATCATTTTTCACGATAACATTTCTACCTTTTCCCAATGTTATAGGAAAGATTGCACTTGACATGAGTAACCCATCTTCTTTAATTGCTGCATCAGTTGTAGCAGCAATAAAATCTTCTATTGTTTTTAAGTTTTTTAATTCATCAGCAGGAGGATTTGCAACAACTAAAACTGTAACATCTCCTGATTTTGCACCAACACAATCTGTTGAATCTATATCATCCGAAGCTAAAGTCCTCTCCTTATAGCTGATCAAAGCACCATTAGCCATACCTGATGTACCTTCTGCACCTGTCCCCATAGCACCTGCATTAAATACAGCAATACCAATAGTCTTAATCACAGCATTTGCGTCCTTATCCGGATCAGCTTTTGTCTGAAGGCTTCTCAAGCCAGAAGCATTAGAACCTACTGCATTAAACGCCACCGTCAACGTAGCATCCAACTCCTGTGCCGGATCCGGAATATTCGGATCGTCATCATTTGAACAAGCGCTGAATGCGCAAGCAACCATAGTTGCATAAATTAAATTTTGCAATTTCATAACTTTATATTTAAATAGTGATAAATCATCTTTTTACTACCCTACACTTAAATTTCCTCTATCTATCCTAAGACTCTAACTGTTTTGTCGTCTTATGTTGATAGTGCAAATGTAGAAATCCTTATTTTTTAAGTCTGTTGGTATATTTATCACCCATGTGCGGTAATCTTTAAATGATAAAAATTCCTATGACTATTTACATTTATTTTAATGAATACCACGCTTTACATCTTCATCGGTTGACCGTATTGAGAAGGATTTACACCATATTGCTCGGTAAAACGTTTACGGAATGTCGCCATATCATTAAATCCGACCATTTCGCATACCTCTATAATAGAATACCGCTGCTGTAAAATCAATTCGGCAGCACGTTTGATACGAACGCTCCGTGTCAGTTCCAGAATACTACAATTAGAAAACGCTTTTACTCTACGATAAAGCGTTGGAATACTCATATTCATTTCATCCGCCAGGAATTTTGCATCAAAGCAAGGATCATCCAAATGCTCCTCGATAGTTTTTACTATTTTATTCATAAAAACATTTCCCGCTGCTTCAATCTCATTGAGAGGAGCTGGTACAGCAACAACTGTCTCTTCCGTTTCCGGTGCCGACTGCGTATAAAACTCTCTCATCTGGTCGCGACGCTTAAGTTGACTGATCAATTTACTGCGCAATACCTCCAGATCAAACGGCTTAGTGATATAATCGTCTGCCCCGGCTTCAATGCCAGCTATCACATCTTCGTTCTCCACTTTTGCGGTCAGCATAATCACTACTGTCTGGCTGGTTGCCGGATTTGTCTTTATCTCCCGGCAAGTTGTGAATCCGTCTTTTACAGGCATCATCACATCGCATAAAATGCCATCAGGATGTTCCTTTTTTGCCATTATGACACCTTCCTCACCATTGCGAGCTTCCAATATCCGATATTCTTTACCCAAGGCCAATTTCAGGAACCAACGTATCTGATCGCTGTCATCAATGACCAAGAGCTTCTTTCCAGTCTCTTTTTTCTGTGGAATCAACTGCACAAAGCCAGCTATTTCTTCCTTCTGAAGTTCGTTCAGGTTAACCAAGTCACTATCCGGTTCCACAAATTCAACGGGCAATTCCATCAAAGCCTGTTTACCCAGCGGAATTTGGATCGTACAACGGGTACCACTCTGCCCTTCCATCGTTTCTTGAATAAACTTTGCATGTACTGACTCTATCATATCAGCGATCTGCTTCAAACCGATACGAACACTATCTTGTACATCAAGACCATCATCCTGTATACTCAGAGAGCAATAAGATTTACCATCAATTTTGACTACTGCAATATCGATCGTAATCTTACCATACATAAATGTATTCTTTAGAGAATTAGATAATAATGTACGCAAAACATATTCCATCTTTCGGCGATCTACCCAAACCCATAAAACAGAAGTTTGTGTATTGATCTTAAAATCAATATTATTCATGGCAACCCAATCGACAAATAGGTCACATATCTGTTTCGTTATATCAATCAGATCATAACGGGCTATCCGCATATGGTTTGCCACATCATCTCCATGGCGTACTTCCTGCAATTGATACATCATATCCTGTAAAGCCAATGTATTACGATAAGCCGAAAGAACCTGGGTAGAGACAAGTCCGTCAAGTTCGCGATTCTGAACCAATTGCCCCAGATATCCCATGATAAGAGAAAGAGGCGTACGCATCTCATGTACAGCTTCAATAAAGAAAGAGTTATGAAGTTTTTCCAATTCTTCTACTTTCCGGATAGCATCATTACACTTAATTTCATGTTCTAGACAATACTTATCGGTCTCTTTTATTTTATCTACCATAAGTTGTTGTATCTCACGATTTTTGGTAGTCAGCGTATCAACAATGCGCTTCAACTCTTCATTCTCTAGTCTGAGTTTTACTTCTTTTTCGCTTTCTTGTCCTTCTTGTCTATCCTGTTTCTGTTTATTACAAAATAAAGTATCGAAAAGTGTTCTAAATCGATTAATCTCTTCCATATGTATCTAAATTTACTATTTCTCATTTTCTAATTTGTCCAATACTTGTCATTTTTCGGCATTTCAGTAGAAATTCGGTAGCTTTTCTATAAAATTCTTCGGTTTTTTGTTTTAAAGTAGTTGATCTGACAAGTAAACTTGTAAAACAAGGATTATATATAACCACTGGCTTACAACAACTTACATCTTACAATGCGAAAAATTCATAGTCCATACAGAACTATGGTTCAATTAAATAGATACTCGATTTGGATTGAAAGACAGTTAAAAACCCGGAAAAAAAATCTGTTTATAATATAAAATGAAGTAAGTATAAAAAGATGGCAATGTTATTAGTACGAATTATTTATCACTGGAATGATACCGCGGCTAATAGACTTACAAATAAGAGGAGAAAAGAGAGAGAAAAGATAATTAATAACTCAGTTTATAAAATAAAGCTTACAATTAGATCATATCAGATTATTTTATACCTTTGAATCCGTAAAAAATAGAGTTCTGTATGGACTATGTCGTTTTTTCGACCTATTGATTTTTTTCAATAAGACTCCGGCTCGATTTTAATTGGATTGCCACTTTTTCATCAATTAAATACGGCCTGCCCCCTCAAATCCGGGAACAGGCCGCATATCATTATATTTGCTTTAATTTAGAACGGGACCTCGTTACTACTGCCCTGGTTCAGGAAATCTGCACCGGCAGGCGGTATCGGAGGTAACGAATCGTCACTGTTCATATTCGATGAAAACTCACGTACAGCCACATCTTCATCAATATTCATGAACTTCGCATAATCGCCCTTAAATCGCAAACGCACATCACCCGTCGCACCGTTACGATGCTTGGCAATGATGATCTCCGCCAGACCGACCAGCGAGTTACCGCGTTCATCTTCCGTAATCTTATAATATTCGGGACGATGGATAAAGCAAACCATATCCGCATCCTGCTCGATCGCTCCGGATTCACGAAGGTCGGCCAACTGCGGACGTTTTCCTTCAGCTCCCTGACGGCTTTCCACACCACGGTTCAACTGCGAAAGTGCAATAATCGGGATATTCAGTTCCTTCGCCAACCCTTTCAACGAACGGGAGATAGTACTTACCTCCTGTTCACGGCTACCGAAACTCATACCACTCGCATTCATCAACTGAAGGTAGTCGATGATAATACATCTTACCCCGTGTTCACGCACCAGACGGCGTGCCTTGGTACGCAACTCGAACACCGAAAGACTCGGCGTATCATCCACATAAATCGGAGCATCATACAACTCCTTAATCTTGAAGTCAAGCTGTTCCCACTCATAGCTTTCCAGGCGTCCGCTTTTAATCTTCTCACCCGGTATCTCACATACATTCACGATCAGACGGTTTACCAACTGAACGTTACTCATTTCAAGCGAGAACAAGGCAACCGGCACATTATGGTTCACCGCCATATTCTTCGCCATCGAAAGTACAAACGCCGTCTTACCCATCGCAGGACGGGCAGCGATAATGATCAAGTCGGAATTTTGCCACCCCGAAGTGATCTTATCCAACGCATCGAAACCGGTACGCGTACCGCTCAGACCTTCTTTCTGGTTTGCCGCTTTCTGCAACATATCCATCGCATCCTTGATAACCGGATTGATCTGGGTCACGTCTTTCTTTACGTTCCGTTGCGAAATCTCAAACAATTTACCTTCGGCCTCCTGCATCAGGTCTTCCACGTCGATCGTTTCGTCAAAAGCCTTTCCCTGGATCATCGCAGTGAAAGAGATCAACTCTCTCGCCAGGTATTTCTGGGCAATGATACGGGCATGATATTCGATATGCGCGCTACTGGCAACCTTGCTGGTCAGCTGCGAGATATAAAACGGTCCGCCCACCTGATCCAGTTCGCCGCGTTTCCTCAACTGCTCCGTCACGGTCAGCATATCGACCGGACGCTGACTGGCTGCCAGATCCACAATAGCTGCATAGATCATCTCGTGCGACTTTTCATAGAAGCATTCCGGCTTCAATATCTCACTAATGATCGAATAAGCATCCTTCTCAAGCATCAAGGCACCTAAAACGGCCTCTTCCAACTCGCGTGCCTGTGGCTGTAGACGCCCCATATCGGGCACGACCACAGGCTTTTGCTTTCCCCTTCCGGAGTTTCCTCTCCCAGTATTTTTAGTTCCTTCTGCCATTCTCTTTTGTAATTTTCGGACACCAAAAATACGATTTTTATTTGGTATTCATTCCTTTTTTTTACCTTTGCTGCCGTAAAAAGTAATTAACTAATTATGGACGACAGTATTCCGCGAGAAACATTAACAAGTAAAAATTAGCGGACGGGGGTTTCGTATTACCTCTGTTCGTGTTAACAACGAAAGGAGGCAATAATGAAAACATTTCTTTATTGTGAAGCCGGTTTTGTGGAGAAAGACCAGTGGCTTCCTAACAGCTGGGTAAATGTAGAATGCCCTACACCCGAAGACATCCAATACCTTTTAAATCAATTTCACGTACCCGAATCATTCCTGAGCGATATCGCCGATACCGACGAACGTCCGCGTATCGAATACGAAGGAAACTGGCTGCTGACTATCCTGCGTATCCCGGTACAAAGCAAGGAAAGCGGCATTCCCTTCACCACCGTTCCGATCGGCATCATCACCAACAATGAGATTATTATCTCGGTATGTTATCATAAAACCGAGTTATTACCTGATTTCATCCGTTACAGCCGGCGTAAAGAACTTGTGGTACGTCATAAATACGACCTGATCCTGCGCCTGATACACTCATCGGCCGTCTGGTTCCTGAAATATCTGAAACAGATTAACAACGAAGTGGCACGTGCCGAAAAAGCCCTGGAAAAGAGTATCCGTAACGAAGACCTCCTGCGGTTGATGAAACTGGAGAAAAGTATGGTTTACTTCAACACTTCTATCCGTGGAAACGAAGTGATGCTCTCGAAGCTGCAAAGCATTTTCCAGGAACCGATGTATATGGATGCGGAACTGCTGGAAGATGTCGAAACAGAGTTAAAACAGGCACACCTCACGGTGAACATTTACAGCGATATCCTTACCGGAACGATGGATGCTTTTGCCTCCATCATCTCCAACAACGTGAATACCATCATGAAGCGCATGACCTCCATCTCTATTATTCTGATGGTACCAACGCTGATTGCCAGCTTCTACGGAATGAATGTGGTCAATTATATTGAAGACGCTCCCCACGGACTTATTGCGATCGTACTTTTATCGATCACCTTATCCGCTCTGGCATTCTTTATTTTCAGAAAGATCAAGTGGTTCTGATAATTACACAAAAACTCATACAAAAAAAGTCCCGGACTTTTTGGTTTGTTTTGACGGGAAACAAATCGTTCTCCCGAAAAACGAGATATACTTATTTAAGGGTTGCGCCTCCGTCCCCACCCTGATTCCGGACGATCCAGGGTAAAACATTAAAATCCATTTTCAGATAAGCTTCGTATTCATCAGGTTTTTCCGGATCGATCTCCGGTGTTCCGGAACCAAGTCCGGAAATATTCGTCACCAGCAAACGGTAAATATTATTTCGTACTATCGCAAACTCCATAACTCCCATCTCGTTTTCCTTGTTATTATCCAGGTGCCTGATCCAATAATTATAATAGCAATAATAATTGTTACCTTCCGGATCTTTCCGATAACGTTTCACAAAGAACTTTGCCAGCTCTTCATCAGTCGAATCTTCCGTAATGCCATCCAGTTTAAGTCCGGCATCTTTCATCGCTTTGATACTGCTATAAAATTTATAGTTCGCATAATAAATAGCATCAGGCCTTGCACTAGTTGCTTCTTTACCCTCTCCCCAAAGCGTACCGGGAACAAAACTTGCCTTAAACCGTACCCCAGTCGAATAAGCATTCAACTGTGCCGTTTTAAACATGCAATTCTCCAGACAATAAAAACCGTGGAACGCATCAACCGGAACCGACTGCCAGCTTTCAGCCACAGAGGTCAATGGATAAGCATAATAACTATCCGGATTATCAAACCCTTTCGCCCCGTCTACCGTTTTCGAAAAGAAATAAGGGTCGATCACATAACCGTTATTCGCATTTATCTCTCCGAAATTTCCATTAGCAATAGTATAGGAAGAAGGAGCATTATTTGCTGTCAGCACCGCCGTATGACGAAACGTATAGAACCATCGGCTCAAATTGATATACTGGAATCCGGTCAGACTGATAGAAACATACTCTTTTCCATTTCCGTCAACCAGGCTGTAATCCTCTTTCGACTGCCCGACCAGGACTTTAGCCATCACACGTTCCAGATTGATAGTCACGATGTCCGGTTCCTCCGACGGTAAAATCTCACGAACTGTCACTTTCAGATTTGAATCGGTCGTACCATCATACAAACCGCTATTATCGGCACGGTTTGTCATCTGCAATGTGCCGTCTTCGGTCAAGACTCCGAAACCATCCTTATAAGTAGACCTATCCACCAAATTTATAAACTCATTTTCCGTACTGAAAGAACCCGTAACATCTCCATTGGCAATCGTAAAGATATCATACGTACCCGGGTCTATCAACACCCGGTTGGCCGTATATTTCACAACATGCTCGTTTTGATTTCCGGACGAGCTATTTTCCGGTAATTGCGGACCGGCCGTACGTGTTATATTTTCCAGCCGAATCTTTTTATATAAAGCCTTCGTATCTGAATTAAACAGGTAGACATTAAGCGACTTCACATTATATTCGTTCGCATTTCCGGTTTCATAAATACCCGAAGTTTCGGCATCTCCGGCTTTAGTTGAAGAACTGTTGGGCACAACAAAAGCAAAACGAACATTTCCTTCTCCTCCATCCACAAAACCGGAATTATCTTCCGGCAAAACATCTGCATCATTAATACATCCGACCAGCCCCAAAGCCAGGCATAACAGCCATACTGATTTTACAAAAAGTTTGTTTTTCATACGATAAAAGTATTTAGTAAATAATATTCCAGACTAACTCAATGACGTTTATTATTCTCAAAAAATAATGTCAGATTCATGCCGGCCTCTTCCGAGCCTTCCGCTTTTGCAGACTTCAGCAAACGGATACCCTCATACAAATTTCCGGTCATTAACTCATATACCCCCTTACAGTTCTTATAGGCCAACGTTTCATGGGGTGCCATTTGCAGATATTGTCCGGCAGCCTGCCAGTTTCCCTGTTCGATGGCTG
>OGPJ01002719.1_pt1 | contig 11059 bp, 8 predicted proteins | sample 1552831 | NCBI WGS metagenome assembly OGPJ01 (sample SAMEA2579914, study PRJEB22360) | human gut metagenome | biome: human gut; feature: human-associated habitat; material: faeces | place: Denmark | collected 2008/2010
TCTACGGTACGCGGGGGGGTGCGCCAGCTTGGGGGATTTGGCCAGCCATAAAGCCGGAAGATGCGCCGGAACCGCAGACGAGCAGAACATTGTGCTTTTTCATAAGTTGTTTACCTCTTTCGTGTTAAATTCCTCATATTTTTGCGGGTCTTCATACCCAGGACCCTTTCTGTGTTTTCAGCATACTGCAATTTTTTGCATAGTGCAACCCGACTTTTGCACACCGTTGGTGCAATCTGTCAATGTGCAAAATAATTGCACACCAAACTTGTGCACTCTGCTTAAAAAAGCAGCTTTTACAGATTTTTGCAACAGAAAAAGCATATTTTTTGGCATTTTGTACGGCTTTTTGCAGACCCCCTGTGAAAATTGCCGCTTTTCTTTTGGGGCAGGGTTGGGGTATACTATGAATATAAAAGTAAGGCAGGGTGTCCCACCCTGCAATACGGCAGTTACAGCAGCGCCCCGCCCGGAGAGAAAAAGCCGATTTATGCCACACATTCAACGAAACGAAAGGATCCACCGTTCATGGCTAGCAAGCAAAACCAGCTCGTGCAGACATTGCTGGATCAGAACCAGCAGCTCAACGCCACCCAGCTTGCCAATTCGCTGGGGGTATCGGTGCGCACGGTACATAACTATATCAATGCAGTCAATGCGCAATACCAGGATGCCATCGTCTCGACGCCGACAGGATACCGCATTGCGCCCGCTATGGCGCAGCAGATGCTGCACCAAAGCCCGAACGACATCCCTCAGAACGCGCAGGACCGCTGCACCTACATCTTGAACCGCCTTGTACAGAAGGGCGGCAGCCTGAACCTGTACGACCTGTGCGATGAGATTTATATCAGCGCAACGACCTTTCACGGCCTGATGGGCAAGATGCGCCGCCTGACGCGGGAGTATGACCTGAGCCTTGCCGTCAGCGGGGACACCGTGACACTGACGGGCAGTGAGCGCAACAAGCGCCGCCTGCTCAGCGGACTGTTGTACCATGAATCCGCCAGTGCGTTTACAAGCACGGACTCCCTGCAGGCAGCATTTCCCAGCATTGACATTGAAAAAATACGCGCGGATGTCATGGATGTGCTGAACGAAAACCACTACTTCATCAATGACTATTCACTGCTGAATCTGCTTTTGCACATTGCCATCGCCATAAACCGTGTACAGAACGGTTGCGTTTACACGGAAGCCCCCAGTACTATGCACCCGCTGGACTCGCAGAATGAAAGGCTTGCGCAGGAGCTGACCGAGAGGCTGGCCCGTAATTTCAACATCCGCTTCTCTGCAGCCGAACAATATGAAATGGCGCTGCTGCTCGTCTCCCGTACCTCGATGCTGGACTATGCAGCCATCACGCCCGACAACATTGCGGACTATATCGGCAGCGACTGCACCGACCTTGTACACCAGCTCATCAACACCGTAAAGGACTTTTACGACATCAATCTGGACGAGCCGGAGTTTTTCATCCGCTTTGCGCTGCATACCCACAATCTGTTGGTGCGCGCGCAGAACAGGAGCTTCTGCAAGAATCCGCTGGTCAGTGAGATACGCCAGAGTTGCCCGCTGATTTACGATGTGTCCGTGCAGCTTTCGGGCATCATCCGCGAAAAGACAGGCATCACGCTCGATGAGGATGAGATCGCCTACATCGCGCTGCATCTGGGCGGTGCGCTGGAAACGCAGAAGGAACTGGCAAACCGTGTGCCCGCCGTGCTGTACTGCCCCAGCTACTACAATATGGACAGCAGCCTTGCGGACCGCATCAGCCGCCGCATGCAGGGTAAAATCCTGCTTACCAACGTATTTACAAAAGAGAGCCTGCTTGACCAGCTTACCGGCAGTGCGCTGGTCATCTCCACCGTGCGGCCCCACAGGGTATTGGATATGCCGCTTGTGCTTATCTCGCCTTTTTTGACGAACTCCGACATTATGGCGCTGAACCGCAAGGTGGAGGAGATCAACACGCAGGCGCGGCGTGAAAACTTCCGCCGCAGCCTGTCGGCTATCCTGACGCCGGAGCTGTTTGAAACAGGCTCCCATTGTACCACGCGGGAGGAAGTAGTCCACCACATGTGCAGCCGCCTGCTGGCGCTGGGCTGCACGACCCCGGCGTTCGAGGCCGCCGTCATGGAACGGGAGAGCATTTCGTCCACGGCGTTTGGGCAGTTTGCGATACCCCACACGCTGAAAATGTGCAGCCCGCGCACCTGTATGGCCGCATATGTCAGCCGCACCCCCATCTGCTGGGGCGACACGGCTGTCAACCTTGTGATCATGCTGAGCTTCAATCCCAATGACCGCAAGATTTTTTACGATATTTTTGAGCCGCTGTCCATGATCTTGCTGGACAGCAACAATTTGAAGGGTGCCCTTCTGTGCAAAGATTACGCCGCCTTTATTGATTTTTTGGTGGAGCATATGGAATGATTTTGCCGCGCAGCTATCACATGGCACGGCATTGACCAATCGGGAAAGGAAAGACATTGGGATGATACAGTTTCACACCTTAGTTGCCAGTGATCTGGACGGCACCCTGCTGCCGGAGGGACAGACCGAGCTTCCCTGCGCCGTATTTGACGAGATACGCCGCCTGCATGACTGCGGGGTATTGTTCTGCGCTGCAAGTGGCCGCCCCCTTGACGCTCTGCGGGAGCTGTTTGCCCCCGTGGCGGACGAAATCGCCTATATGTCCGAGAATGCCGCCTATGTCTGCTATGGCCGCGAGCTGCTGCATACCATACCTATGCCGCGGGAGCTTTGTGCCGAGTTGGTCGCCTATCTGGGAACGCGCACGGACTGTGTATCCCGTGCCTGCACTACGACAGGCCGCTACTATTTTGTGCCAACCGCTGCCGCCCAGGCGAATCTGGACGCGGTGGGCGTTGAGTTTGGGGGCTGCCGTATCGTGAAGGATTTCAGCGAGGTAAAAGGAGATGTGACCCAGATTTCCGCCATCTCCGCAGGGGATATGAACATCCCAGCCCGGGAGATCCTGCCCCTCTGGCAAGATCGCATCGGTGCAGCCATCACGGGCGAGCACTGGCTGGATTTCACCGCAGCGGGCAAGGACAAGGGGCTGCATCTGCTGTGCGCGCATTTCGGTATCCCGCAGGAAAACACATACGCCTTCGGTGACAGCTACAACGATGCCCCCATGCTCCGTGCCGCGGCGCACCCGTATCTGATGCGCATTGCGCCTGCCGATTTAAAGGCAGAGTTTGCCACGCAGATCGATGACGTGACAAGTGTGCTGAAAACGCTGGGACACTGAATAACGGCCTTTGCGGCTTTTCTTTACCGGGGCGGCAATGCCGGGCACACCTGTTTGAGAGCGTCAAAAATAAGAACAGCCGCGGGGCGATGCAGCTTTGGAACGGTGCTGCTATGGAACGTGCGTCAGGGGAAGCGCTGTTTGTGACGGAACTTAGTATAATTTACAAGCGCAATGTAATATTGTCAACTATACTCGACAAAAACGCAAGAATATGATAAACTATACTTGACAAAACAAACTGCGTTCCTCGGAGGCACACGCTATGAACCATGCACTTTTAAAATCCGTCATCTACGACCAACATGAATTTATCCGTGATTTTCAAATCGTGCCGCGCGACTACGAATTTGAGGAAAACGGCAATTATGTGCTTGTGGGTCTGCGCCGCGCGGGAAAATCCACGCTGCTGTATAAAATCGTGCTGGATCTGGTGGCGTCCGGTGTGGACTGGGAGCAAATCATCTACATCAACTTTGAGGACGAGCGCCTTTCCGAGTTCACCGTTGCGGACTTCAACGACATTCTGTCGGTGCAGAGCGAGCTCAGCAATAAAAAGGGCTATTTCTTTCTGGATGAGGTGCAGAACATCACCGGTTGGGAAAAATTCGCCCGCCGCATGGCCGATGCGAAAGAGCATATCTACATCACGGGCAGCAACGCCAAAATGCTGAGCAGAGAGATAGAAACCACGCTGGGCGGACGCTTTTTTGCCAAGCATATTACGCCCTACGCCTTCGGCGAGTACCTGACCGCCTGCGAGGTTCCCCACGATGAACCGGCACTGCTGGGCACCAAAACAAACGGGAAGATCCGCGCCGCCTGCGCGCAGTATCTACAATACGGCGGCCTGCCGGAATCGCTGCTGTACAAGGCAAAACGGGAGTATATTTCCGGCGTATACCAGAAGGTGCTTCTGGGCGACATCATCACGCGGAACAGCATCCGCAACGACTATGCGGTAAAAATCCTGATAAAAAAAATAGCGGAGTCGGTCCGCAGTGAGATTTCCTATTCCAAGCTGCAAAAGACCCTGCGCGCCGTCAATGTATCGCTGGCAAAGGATACGATTGCCGACTACATCCGCTATGCAGAGGATGCCTATCTGCTGTTCCATCTGCAGAACTACTACGCAAACCTTGTCGAGAAGGAAAGCTACCCGAAGTTTTATTTCTCTGACAACGGCATTGTAAGCCTGTTTCTGGACCGGAAGGAATCAGTGCAGCTGGAAAATATCGTGGCTGTAGCGCTTGCACGCGCCTATCCGGACGATGTGTATTATCTGAAATCCGCAAAGACGGGAATAGACATTGATTTCTATGTTCCCTCTGTCGGTCTGGCCGTACAGGCAGCCTATTCCATTGCTGGGGATGCCCGCGAGCGCGAAGTCGGCAACCTGAAAAAGCTGGCGCAGAATTCGCAGGGGGCCGCGCGGCTCGTCATCGTGACCTATGAGGAAGAAGAAACCATTATCGAGGACGGCGTGACCATCGAGGCCGTACCGCTGTATAAGTTTTTGCTGGAGCTGGAAAACAGGGAATACGGTACAGCGTACTAAATTAAAAAGCACGGGGGAGATATTATGACATCATGTCATAATATCTCCCCATTTGCTGTAACTATAAACGAAAAACAGGACAAAACAGCAGACAAATATGTTGCGTAAACGGACAAAATGAAGTATAATACATTTGCAAAAACGGACAAAACGATTTTTCTAGGGGGGCATCCGGCATGGAAAACAGCAGCAATAGTACGTTACAACGAACCGCTGCGAAAAAGATACAGGTTTTTTTGCAGAGCAATACGCACAAGGCGCTGCTTGTCACCGGGGCAAGGCAGGTCGGCAAAACGACCCTGATCCGCCAGCTGGGACAGGAAGCCTTCCCGAATTTTGTGGAACTGAATTTTTTGGAAAACACAGCAGCGCGGCAGCTGTTTGAAACAGCCACCGACAGCAGCGATTTCCTGCTGCGGCTCTCTGCGCTGATGGGGGAAAAGCTGGTCCCCGGCAAGACGCTTATCTTTTTGGATGAAGTGCAGGAGTGCAAGGAGATCGTGACCGCCATCAAATTTTTGGTGGAGGAGGGCAGCTACCGCTATATTCTAAGCGGGTCGCTGCTGGGCGTGGAGCTTAAAGACATTCGCAGCGCACCGGTCGGCTATCTTGATGTACTGGAAATGTTCCCGATGGATGTAGAGGAATTTGCCCGCGCCAACGGCGTGTCGGATCGCATCTTTGACCATCTGCGCAGCTGCTATGACAAAAAGCAGGAAGTTGACCCGCTGGTGCATCAGAAGATGATGGAGCTTTTCCGCCTGTACTTGATCGTGGGTGGTATGCCGGCGGCTGTGGCTTGCTACCTGCAAACACATAATCTGTATGAAGTCGCCCAGGTGCAGCAGTCCATTCTAACGCTGTACAAAAAGGATATTGCCCGCTATGACCCGAAGGAGAAGCTCTATCTCGAGGATATTTTTGACCTGATCCCCAGCGAGCTGAACGCCAAGAACAAGCGGTTTATTTTAAAGGACCTGCATCAGGACTTTAAGTTAAGCCGCTACCACAATAGTTTTCTGTGGCTGGCCAACGCCGGCGTTGCGCTGCCGACCTACAACGTGGAAGAACCAACGCTGCCGCTGCGGCTGAACAGACAAAGCAACCTGTTCAAGCTGTTTCTCTGCGATGTGGGGCTGCTGGCGGCCACTTATGCTAACGGCATCCAGCTGGCGCTGCTGAACGGAGAGAAGAATATCAACTTCGGCGCAGTGTTTGAGAACGCCGCCGCGCAGGAACTGGCTGCCCACGGCTATGCGCTGTACTACTTCAACAGCAAAAAGCAGGGGGAGCTGGACTTCGTCATCGAGCACGAGGGCAATGTGCTGCCACTTGAAATCAAGAGCGGGAAAGACTACACCCGGCATAATGCGCTTTCCGGCGTGATGGCAAACCCGGACTACCACATCCCGGCTGCGTTTGTTTTCCACGGCGGGAACGTGAGTGTGAAGGAGAAGATTACCTATTACCCCATCTATATGATGATGTTCCTGCGTGAGCCGGAGCTGGCGCAGGATTTGACCTATACCCCGGATTTCGGGGTGCTGATGGGATAAACGATAGTACGGTGTATCGATGGTTCGGGGGAGATATTATGACATGGTGACATAATATCTTTTTTGCCGCCTTCTTTTGTATCACAATGGTGATATCCTTATAAAAAAGGAGGGCGGCAATATGGAAAAGAAAATTACCCTGTTTCACGGCTCGGAAAAAATCATAGAGTATCAAACCTATCTGGAAATGATGGACGATGAGACAGACGGCATCTATATCAACAAGGCAAGCGCGGAGAGCTTGTATAAGATTTCCAAAGTGCTTGGCTGCGCGATGGAGGACTTGCTGGAAAAATAGAACAGCAGGAACTGTCCGGACAGTTCCTGCTGTTTTTATAGGGTCGGCCTGTGGGGTTGGTCGTCCCAAAGCCCCTTGGGCGGTTCCGTCAATACCGGAAATCCATCGGGTTGGAGGTACAGGACCCAGACAGATTATTGGTAGAGGATCTCGCCGGTGGGCGTGAAGAAGTCATTGGTAGGTTCGGCGCTGTGGTTGTAGATGTATCCATAAACGCACTGGGCGCTGTCCATGGCAAGGCGGCCATCGTTGGTGCGGGTGTAGGTGATCCGGTAGCCCACATCCTCCTGCGCGACGGCAAAGAAGGAGGGGAGACCGTCCTCGTTGAATTCAATATAAACAGCGCAGTCGGTGCAGGCGCTCAGAGCATCGGGGGTCCCGTCATCTTTGAGAGTCAGGTCGGTGACCTCCAGCACATAGGGCGAGCCTTCCAGCGCGGCAGCCTGCGCGGCGTCAAAGCTCGCGGAAGCCTTTCCGTCTGTATAGTCAAAATTGATGTCGTAATCCTGGGAAAAGTCGTCGTAGATACCCAGCGTGATGTGGCTCAGGCGGCCATCCTCATCGTAGAGAAAATCGCCGTTGGCGCCGCCAAGGCCGGTGGTAAAGCGGAATTCCCGCAGGCTCTCGGTCTTTTCTTCGGTGGTATCGCTCTGCGGGGCCGGCGTTTCTTCGGGGGTGGCTTCCGGTGTGGTCTCCGGGGCGGTTTCTTCGACAACAGGCGCACTCTCGGCGGGGGTGGTGTCTTCCACCGGGGCCGCGCCGCAGCCGACCAGCAGGGATGCTGCCATAGCTGCCGCCATAAGGGCTGCTGCATTCTTCTTTTTCATGGGGGTTTCCTCCTTAAAAATGTTTCTCCATTCTTTGGCTGTATAACGTATGTCCCACGGCGGGGCATAAATTATCGGGTGTTATTCGGCATCGTCTACCCAGCGCATCTCGCGCGGGGCCAGCGTCAGGCTGTCGATCAGATGCCCCTTGATGTACAGGTCTGTCTTTTCCTCGGCATCTGCGTTGTTGATGACCGCAATGCGCTTCGTTTCGGGGAATACCGTGACCTCGGTATCGACATTGGTCACGTAGTAGTGCTTCATCTCCTCCGGCATACCGGCGGCGTAGTAGATGGCGCGCAGCAAAATGCGGCAGTTCTGCGGGGAGTAGGGCAGCCCGGCAAAGTAGACGCTGTGGCCCTTGCCGTACTCGTTGACGACCAACTGGCTGTACTCGCCGTCCTGCGCCAGGATCTGATAGTGCTTGCCCTGCGCGTAGATGCGGCTCGTGCCCTCGCCGAAATCAACGGCGGTGTCAATATCCTCCAGGATAAAGTGGTGCGGGTCGCAGGTGTTGTATTTGTCGGTGCTTAACGAGAAGCCCATCTCGCGGTCCACGCCCATCACGTCGGACAGCTGGAAGTACCGCCCCTGATGCTGGCAGGCGGTGGGCTCGCCCACGCCGATGAAGCCGCCGCCCTCGTCCACAAATTTGCGGATGGCGGTCACGACCTTTTCGTCGATCCAGTTCTCGGCACCGCTGAAGGCTGTGTACGCATCGCCGACGTTGATGATGACGCCGATGTCCTTGGGGATGCCATTGCGAATGTCATCGAAGTCGATGAACTCCACATCAAACGGCATGCCGCTCAGGCATTCGAGAACGCCCTCGGCGGAGTAGGTCTCACGGTGGTAAATGGAGTGATGCACCTGATTGCTCATCCACTTGCGCAGGCCGCCCCAGCAGTTGAGGATGGCCACCTTGAACGGAGCAACGTAGGACTTTGTGCCCTGCATATTTTCGTGGATCTGGCGGAACTCGCCGACCACATTCTGAATTTCGTCGATAAAGCCGGGCCAGTTGCTGGCGAGCTTTAAGTAACCGCCGTAGCCGATGCGGTCCAGCGGGCTGCGCAGGATCGCGCGGCGGGCCTTCATCCAGTTGGTACGGGCCTCACCAATCGGGTCGCCGCCCTCGGTGAACACATCGGGGAAGAAGTAGGGAAGCAGACGGCCTTCGGTGTACTTGACGCCCTTGATGTCGGAGATCATCCGCAGCGTAACGCCGCTGCCGACGGAGCCGACCACGGCGTCCAGCCCGATGGAGGCAAAATACTTGCCGTAGGGCTCGGTGCCGATCCAGTGATCGCCGAGGAACATCATCGCTTCCTTGCCGTAGGAGTGGACGATGTCGACCATCTCTTTGGCAAGAGCGCAGACCTCCTGCTGCTGGAACTCGATGAAGTCGCGGAACTCCTTGCTGGGCACGCGGAACATCGTGTTGTGGTAGCCCTGATCCACAATGAACTCGGGGCGGAACTTGTACCCTGCCCACTTTTCAAATTTTTCCAGAATGTAGGGGCTGACGCTGGCGCTGTAGCCGAACCATTCGACGAATTTCTCGCGCTTCTGGTCGTCAAAGGTCAGCGTGAACTGGTGGAAGAAGGTCGTGAACCGCACCACATCAATGTGGGGGTTGGCCTCGCACCAGCGGCGCAGCTTTTCTTTTACATAGGCCTGCGTCTTGGGCTGGCGCACATCGTAGGTCAGCTGGTGCGGCGTATCCTTCCAGTCGTTGGTCAGGAAGTTGTACATGTGTACGGGGTCCCAGATCAAAAACGCCAGAAAGCTGACGGTGTACTCGTGATAGGGGACGGTTTCGATCTCGACCTCGCCTGTCGGTTCATCGAAGAACCACTTGTCGGTGGGGACGACCTCGCCCGTCGTGCGGTCGATGACCTCCCACCAGCGCTTGGGGTCGTCCAGCGTGTTGACTTTGAGCTGCTGGGTGTGGAAGCCGTCCATCAGATGAATGCGCAGCTTCGTGCCGCGCGCCGTGTGGCGGTCACTGATCAGATACTCCTGCTGGACCTCGTCGGGGTTTGCTTCCGCCCAGGCGTTGTCCTTGCGGGTCGTATAATAGGTAGCGTACTTTTTGGCGGGGTCCGTCAGCAGCTCCTTCGGCATTTCGGTGCCGTCGCAGTCGCGCAGGGCATCCGCGCCCAACAGATTCTTCAGCCGCAGGGTCTCCGCAACCACATCTGCGTCTGTGGGAAGTGTCAATCTTCCGGTCTGCTCCATCTTCATAATCCCTTCTCTGTCCGTTTTGTCTGCCACGGCAGGCATCGTTTCATTGACATCATCATACTTGTTTCTGCCCTCTTTGAACAGTAGGTATATTGTTGCGCATTTGTACTATCTTGCTTTATTTTCGAATGTCGGCGGCAACATCAGAAAATAAAGAAAAAGCTGCACAAAAAGTAAGACTTTTCTTTGTGCAGCTTGCTGACTTTGGGCCTGTTTGCAGCGAAACGTGCCGGTAATCTGTTTTGCATCGTGATTTTTTATGGAAAGCTCTTGCCATGCGCCCCAAATGCGTATATAATAAGGACGGAACCAGAAACGGCCCGCGACTTTTTATTTTTTCGTTCTTGCTTAATTATGTAACGATATTGCTCCGCATACTTTGGATTTTTTGTAAATATTTTGTCATTCGGAGGCGCACCGCCTATGAACACACGGTATGAATTCAATATGGACGTTCCCCCGCGGGAGGCCATCCGCCTGATGTACGTGAGCAAGAGCCGCTTCGGCGGGGACTGGAACTCGGTGCCGCATACCCACTCCTGCACCGAAGTGTTCTACTGCGTGGATGGACGCGGTCAGTTCAACGTCGAAGGCAAAATGCTGGACGTTGCCCCGGACGACATGGTCATTGTGAACCCCCGCACCCTGCATACCGAGTTGAGCTACCAGGCAAACCCGCTGGAATATATTGTGCTGGGCATTGAGGGCATTGAAATTTTGTTTGACCAGAAGGACCACGGCTACACGATGCTGAAATGCAGCCCCCAGCGGGAGGAGCTGCTGAGCCTGATGCAGCTGCTGCTGCGGGAGATCGATGCCCGAGAGGACGGCTGCGAAATGGTCTGCCAGGACTTGACCGAGGTGCTGCTAGTCAAAATCGTGCGCATGGCATCGGTTTCGCTGCGCCTCACCGCGCCGCCCGCCGAGAGCAAGGAGTGTGCCACTGCAAAACGATATATCGATGAAAATTACAGCGAAAGCATTACCCTGGACAAGCTGGCGGAGATTGCCCACGTAAACAAGTATTACCTGTCCCACTCGTTCAAGAACGAGTATAAGGTCTCCCCCATCGACTACCTGATGAAGCGCCGCATTACCGAGGCCAAAGCGCTGCTTACAAGCACCGATTTCAGCCTGACCCAGATCGCCGAGCAGATCGGCTTCGGCTCTTTGGCCTATTTTTCCAAATGTTTCCGTAAGATCGAAGGCACCAGACCCAATGAGTACCGCAAAAGTGCCAAACAGAAACCCGCACAAGGGACCCGCTGAGCCTATCCTGCCTATATTAAA
>OGPJ01002725.1_pt1 | contig 11051 bp, 7 predicted proteins | sample 1552831 | NCBI WGS metagenome assembly OGPJ01 (sample SAMEA2579914, study PRJEB22360) | human gut metagenome | biome: human gut; feature: human-associated habitat; material: faeces | place: Denmark | collected 2008/2010
CCCCCCCCAGCCATACCCGATGTTGGAAGCGGTGGCGGTGAACTGCGGCTGGAAGGCGAGCGATTCCCAGGTCACGATCGTGTCTCCGGAGAAGCCGACCGGGTAGCGGTGGGAGCCGGGGCCGGCGTACCGGGAGAAGGTGAGCGGCCAGTTGCCGCCGCGCCCTGAGTCGAGGTAGTGCATGTGGTTGAGCATCCACAGCGGGTCGAGACCTTTCTGGCGGGGCCCGCCGCCCTGCTGCCAGTCCAGCCACCAGAAGTCGACGCCTTCGGCCTCCATGCGGTGGTGCATGTCGAAATAGGCGTCCACGAAGTCCGGGTTGGTGAGGTCGAATTCCACGTTCTCCTCGGTGGCCGGGTCGATGCCGACGCGCTTGGCGACTTCGGGGTAGGCGTCCTCGAACGCGCGCACGCCGTCGCGCGGGTGGACGTTCAGTGTGGTGCGCAGGCCGCGCCGGTGCAGGTCGGCGAGGAAGGCCGGCGGGTCGGGGAACAGTTCGCGATTCCACGAGTAGCCGGTCCAGCCGGAACCGTACTTCGGGTCCACGTCGTCCACGCGATGCCAGTCCATGTCGATCACGGAGGTGGTGAACGGGATGCCCTCGCGCTTGAAGCGGTCCATCAGGGCCAGATAGCCGTCCTGCGTGTACCGGTAGTAGCGGCTCCACCAGTTGCCCATGGCGAAGCGCGGCAGGAGCGGCGTGGGGCCGGTCAGGCGATAGAAGTCGCGTACGGCCTCGATGTAGCGGTGGCCATAGCCGAAGAAGTACAAGTCCGTTTCGGCGGTGGCGCGCGGGGATACCCAGGTGCCGAACGGGTTCGCCTTGCCGTTCACCGTGTCGGTTTCGATGATGATGTTGGCGGCGGAATCGTCGATGACGGCCCAGCCATCGCGCGAGATCACGCCGTTGTCAAGCTCGATGGCGCCGTCCGCCTCGTCCAGCGTGCGGGCGGTGCCTTTGAGGTTGCCGCGCTGGGCGTCGCCGTAATGCCAGGTGTTGAACTGGGTGTCGGCCACGCCTTTGACGACCACGCTCAGGCCTTCCTTGCTGAACGGCTGCTGGTCGTAGACGATGGTCAGGGCCGCGGTGTCGATGATGACGCGGCCGTCACGCTCGGTGACGCGGCGTTCGACTGGGCTACCGAAATCGCGGTTCAGGACGGTCTGGGTCGGGCGGTTCTCGAATACGCCGGAATCGGACCATTCGAATCGCACGAGCGAATCGGTGATGAGTCCGATGCGCCAGTGCTCGCCGGACACCACATTGTCGGCGCGCATGGCCGGCGTGGCGTCGAGGCGGAAGTCCTGCGGATCGGGCGAGGTCGGAGACGACTGCTTGAGTTGTGGTGACTGTGCCATGGTTACCCCTTCTGTACGGTTATTCACGATGATACGAGTGATGCGGCCGCGGCTCCCCGGGACTGGTGGGAGACTGCGGCGCGGTTCGGATTCGGCCGAAACCGGCCGGGTTTACTTGCCAGAGCCGGTGGCGATGCCGGCGATGAACTGCTTCTGGAACACCAGGTAGACGATGACCACCGGGATGATGGTCACGGAGGTGGCGGCGAACAGTCCGCCGTAATCGGTGCCGTACTGGCCGGAGAACATCTTGAGGCCCACCGACAACAGCTGCTTGTCGTCATCGGTGATCATGAGGAACGGCCAGAGGTAGTCCTCCCAGTTCCACAGGAAGGTGAAGATGGCGAGCGCGGCGATGGAATTGCGGCTCATCGGCAGCACCACCTGGTGGAAGATGCGCCAGTCGCTGGCGCCGTCGAGGCGGACGGCGTGCGGGCGGAGCAGGGCATCCTCGGAGTTGTGGACGTTGAACAGCACGGGGGCGTTCTTGTTGCCCTTGAGCGAGAGCGGGGTCTTGACCCAGTAGTCGCTCCAAGCCACCTGCGAGATCTTGAAGGTGACGTTCGGGTGGATCTTCTCGTACTCGTGGAGCATGGAGATCACCGGGTCAGTGCTTTCGTCGCCCCAGGACCAGTAGCCCAGTTCGATGGGCTGGCCGTCGTTGACCAAGTGGTTGGGGTCGTAGGTGATGGTGTCGCCCATGACGGCCAGGCCCTTGTCGGCCTGGGTGTCGACGACGCCTGACGAACCGCTCGAACTGCAACCGGTTGCAAGTGCCATAATGCTCACGGTTGCAGTCAGCGCGGCGAGAGATTTCTTGATCTTCATTATCTCCCTTACTTCCGCGCAAGCTCTAAGTGAACACGGTTCAGTATACGGGTGTCGAACTAGTTCGGCAACCCGGCTTTCTCAGCCATGCAAACCGTTACATTTGCAACCTGTTACATTCCAAAGCTATTGAGACCATATTGGTCTATATTTTCGGCGTGTCGCAATATCGCAACCCATTGCACTATGACTGTCGTAAAACGTACTGCAATGATTTACAATGAAGAGAAGTTTGTCACACCGTCAACTTTGAAAAACCGGGAGGGGCCATGAAAGCCAGCATCGAGGACGTCGCCAGGCAAGCAGGCGTCTCCACCGCCACGGTCTCCCGCGCGTTCTCCCGCCCTGACATGGTCTCCGCCAAAACGCGCGCCAAGGTGATGGAGGCCGCCCAACAACTCGACTTCTCGGTATCCCGCATGGCCGGCATCCTCAAATCGGGCCGCTCCCACCGCGTGGCGCTGCTGGTGGGCAGCAGCAAGCTCGACTGGTTCACCTCGCGCATCATCGAAGGCCTCAACGAAGTGCTGCGATCGGCCGGCTACGATCTGGTCATCCAACCGATCGGCGACGCGGGCGCGCGCGAGGAGTTCTTCGACGAACTGCCGGTGCGCGGCAACGCGGACGCGGTCATCGTCTCGTCGTTCGCCATCACCCCGGCCGAAATCAGGCGACTCAACACCACGCGGATCCCGCTCATCGGCATCAACACGGCCTCGCAGGGGTTCACCGCCTCCGTGGGCATCGACGACAAGGCCGGCATCCGGCTGATCGTGCGCCATCTGACCACGCTCGGCCACCGCAACCTGTTGTATTTGTACGAGACGTTCGATGCCACGATGGGCTTCAGCTCGCACAACCGCGTCACCGGATTCCTGGAGGCGTGCAGCGAACTGGACGGCGTGACCGGCCAGACGATGGACATGCAGGCCGGCGACGATCCGGTCGACGCCGCCCTCACCGCGCTGCTCGCGCGCGACGACGCCCCGACTGCCCTGTGCTTCCATCAGGATTCGCTGGCGATTCCGCTGTTCTTCCGCCTGCGCCAATGCGGCATGGCGATTCCGACCGACCTGTCCGTCACCGGATTCGACAACAGCACGTTCTCGGGCGAGGTGGGGCTGACCACCGTGCGCCAGAAGCCGTACGACATGGCCGTCGCCGCCGCGCGCAAGGCCCTGGACCTTATCGAGGGGCGCACCCTGGACCAGCCGCACGAGATCTTCCCCGTGCAACTGCTGGTACGCGACTCCACCGCCGCGCCGCGGGTGCGCGGCTGAGCGGGGCCGAATCAGTCGTTATTCGGGCCGCTGTTGTCGGACTGGGCTTTGCCGTTCCTGCGAGCTATCGCCATGAACGTGACGCCGACGATGACGGGCAGGAGGATGGCGGCGAGCGTTGCGGCGCGGCGGATGGCATCGGACGTTGCCTTTCCGGACTTGGCGTCGCCTGACTTGGCGGACGCTGCGGAATCGGCGGACTTGGCGGCGGTGTCATCGCCCTTATGCGGTGTTTCGCCGGTGAACCAGGCGGGATCGGACGGATCGTATTTCCGGGTGCCGGCCCAGTTTGCGGGCGTCGCGCCGGCGTATAGGGCGACGGCCGAGCCCTTGGCCACGGTGGCGGTGAAGGTGCCGGCCACGGCGTTGCGGAAGCCGATCATGCCGCGGATGGCGGTCCAGCGTTGCGCGCAGTGCCAGATGCCGGCGGTTTCGATGCCGTCGGTCGGACAGGTCATGTCCGGCACGGAGGTGCGGGTGGCGCCGGGAGCGCCGTCGTCGACGCCGGCGTAGTAGTAGCCGGAGAAGATGTGCGGCTGGCCGTAATCGTAGGCGAGCATGAAGGCGTTGGCGAGCAGGTAGCTGGTGCCGTCACGGGTGGTGAGCGAGGAGCCGTTGCGCTCGGTGTCCCAGTTGGTCACCCATACGGCCGCCTTATCGGAATCCACCCAGGTCGGTCCGCCGATGGCGTCCAGGCCATCCGAACGAATCGATGCAGGCCGGCTTCGACATGGACCTCTACCTCGACTGGCGCCGGGACGGCCACCCGAACGGCTACAACCTGTTGCTGCGCAATACCGACACGCCTATGGAGCACGAAGGCGATTCCAGTTATTTCAACGCCGATTCAGGTGCCTCAATCGCCTCATTCCTCACGGAATACCTGCCGGACGAGCTCTCTTCCGACGCCGACGTGCTGCTCAGTCTTGGTGAACCGGCCGTGAGCGGCGGGCAGCTGACGCTCTCCCCGCAATCGTTCGTCGTGTTTGGTTAAACCCGTTCGACCTCACCTCCGCCGGCGAGGCTGTCGGCAAAGTCGACTGGGGATAGTCAACGGGCCATCACGACAAACACCAACACCTCTAGCCTCGTCCAACTCACCGAATGTATTGCAATCGTTGTCAATATGAGTTACGGTAGAGGCAGAACAGCTCGAACATTGGTCTGTCAGGTTGCCGGAACCTCAACGCAGAGCGGCCCTCGAACAGCAATGCAAACGACTAGCAGTACCCGATTTGCAAGCAAGGAGTCATCATGACCGACGCATACGGCAACGACGCAGCAACCAGCACCGGCACCATCGCAGACACCACCAACAACGCCGCTTCCGGTGCCCCGCAGCGCGCGGAAAGCACGGAACGACTCGCCCGCCCGCTCATCAAGCTCGCCAAAGCCTGCGGACTTGCCACCTCATTCATCGACCAGCTCGGCACCTACACCGAAATCAGCGACGCGGCCTTGGTCGCCGTACTCAAGGCCCTCGACGTGGACGCATCCAGCGACGAGGCCATCGTACGCTCCATGACCCAACTTGAGGTGGAAAACAGCAAACGTTTGCTCCCCTCCACCATCGTCGCCACCACCGGCAAACCGACCGGCATCACCCTGAACTGCTCGTCGGACGCGGACATCACCGCCTCCATCGAACTGGAGGACGGCACCGCGTTTGGCCACTTTGCCCTGCTGCCGAACCTCAATTCCGGCAAGCCGGACTTGACCATCGCACCCGACCTGCCGATGGGTTACCACACGCTGACCGTCACGGTTGACGGGCGCGAGGGCAAGGCGGCCATCATCGCCGCCCCCGCGCGCATTCCCGTGCCGGAGGCGGTCGCCGAGCACCAGCGGTGGGGCTGGATGACGCAGATGTATTCCGTGCGGTCCCGCGAATCGTGGGGCATCGGCGATTACGGCGATCTGAAGCGTCTTTTGGCAGATGCCGCCGAGAAGTCCAAGGCCGACTTCATGCTCATCAATCCGATTCACGCCGGCGCGCCGATTCCGCCGCTTGAGCCATCGCCGTATCTACCGGAATCGCGCCGATTCCTCAACGTGACGTACATCCGGCCGCAGGATATCCCCGAATATGCCACACTGCCGGCCGACGTGCGCGCGCAGGTGGATGCGCTGCATGATTCGGTGGCCGCGCGCAACGACGAATCGACCCCGATGGACATCAACGCGGCGTGGGAGGCCAAGCGCCCGGCGCTGCGCCTGATCTTCGAAGCGGGCCGCAACAACAAGCGCGAGCTCGAATTCGAGCATTTCAAGACCACCGCCGGCCCGGACCTCGATTCCTTCGCCACATGGTGCCTGTGCTTCGAGGTATGGGGCGCGCCGTGGGGCGAGAACCGTTGGTTCTTCGAGAAGACCATCGACGACCCGGCCGTGCGCCAGCTCGTCGAGGAGCACCACGACCTGTTCGAGTTCAACCGCTGGCTGCAGTGGATCGCTGCCGAGCAGGTGAACGCCGCGCAGCAGGAGGCGCTGGACCACGGCATGACGCTGGGGCTGATGCAGGACATGGCCGTGGGCGTGCACGGGCTCGGCGCGGATGCCTGGGCCAATCCGGAACGCTTCGCCTCAGGTGGCGTCACGGTCGGCTGCCCGCCGGACTTCTATAACCAGCAGGGCCAGGATTGGGGCCAGCCACCGTTCAACCCGCGCTACCTGGAGGCCACCGGCTACCAGGTGTACCGCGAGATGGTGCATTCGATGTACGAGCACGCGGGCGCGGTGCGCATCGACCATGTGCTGGGCTTGTTCCGCCTGTGGTGGATTCCGCAGGGGCTCGGTGCCCGCAACGGCGCATACGTGACGTACAACCACGAGGCGATGTTGGGAGTACTGGCCATCGAGGCCACGCGTGCCGGAGGCATGGTGGTTGGCGAGGATCTGGGCACCGTACCGGATTACGTGCGCCGCATTCTGGCCGATCACGGCGTGCTCGGCACTGACGTGGAATGGTTCAACCGCGTGGACGATTCGCCGAACGCCGGCGACCCGTACCGCGCACCCAAGGACTATCGCAAACAGGCATTGGCCTCGGTGACCACGCACGATCTGCCACCCACCGCCGGCTACCTGAACTTCGCACACGTCAAGCTGCGCGAGGAGCTGCATCTCCTGAGCGAGCCGGTGGAGGCATTCGCCGCCTCGGCGATGGCCGAGCGCACGGCCATGATGAACCGTCTGGTGGAGAACGGCTATATCTCGCAGACCGTGGCGGATGATGTGGAAGGCCATGTGCAGGAAATCGTGGAAGCGATGCACGCCATGCTCACCGATACGCCGTCGCTGCTGCTGCAGGCAGCGCTGGTGGACGGCGTGGGCGAATGCCGCTCCCAGAATCAGCCGGGCACTTCCAGAGAGTATTCGAACTGGCGCGTGCCGCTGGCAGATGGCGAAGGGCACGTAGTGCACACCGACGAGGTCTTCGACCTGCCGCGCGTGCAGTCCCTGTCCGCCGTGATGCGCCGAGAGAAGCGGTGATCGATTCCGGCAATGGGAAATTGGTCTAAATCAGCCCCTCGTAATCGAGATAGCCGAAGACGACGACTTGTTATGGGCATGTTATCGTTGTCATGACAATGATTGTTCGCGACGGCGAAGGAGCGACGGCATATGACCAAGGCAAGCATTCAAGCGGTGGCCCGCGAGGCCGGCGTTTCCGTATCCACGGTGTCCCGAACCTTCGCCAAGCCGGATCTAGTGCTTCCAGAGACTCGAGACCGAGTGATGACCGCGGCCGAAAAGCTCGACTACTCCGTCTCTCGCTCGGCCGCCGCACTGAAGTCCGGCCAGTCGTTCCGCATTGCGCTGCTGGCCAGCGAGACCATCACCACCTGGTTCAATGCAAACATCTTCGCCGGCCTTGACTCGGCGCTGCGCCCCTCCGGCTACGACACTGTGCCCTACCCCATGCGCAACGCCGCCGAGCGCCATGACTTCTTTGCGGATTTGCCCGTGCGACGCAATGCGGATGCGGTGATTGTCAGCTCCTTCGACATTGAGCCGGCTGAAGTGGAGCGACTGAAGCATATGCACGTGCCGATTGTCGGCATCAACATTCCCTCCACCGATGGGTTCGACGCAGGCGTGAGCATTGACGATTACGCCGCCACACGTTCGGCCATCGAGCACCTGATTGCACTCGGCCACCGGCATATCGCATTCGTCGGCAGCGCACCGACCGAAACCAATATGCGCTACAGTGCCGAGGCTCGCCTGCAGGGCGTCATCGACGCTACTGCCGCCCATCCGGGGATCGAACTAACGCCTCTGAGCATTCAACGCGGTCTTGGCGAAAGCAACGCGGCATTGAACGCCGTACTGAACGCCTCCCCCAGCATCACCGCCTTCTGTTTTGAGGATGATGAAATGGCCGCACCCGTGCTGTATCGCCTGCGTCAATACGGGCGGCGGGTACCTCAGGACATCTCCATCATCGGCTTCGACGATTCCACCCTGTCCGCCGCCGTGGGACTGACCACACTGCATCAGGACCCGTTCGCAATGGGCGTGGCCGCCGGGCACATGGTATTGGATGCCATTGCGGGCAAGTCAATCGAACCGGCATTCGTACGGCCGGACACTCCGCTAATACTGCGCGAAACCACCGCGCCGCCTGCCGCAACAGCAGCGTCCGCGCAGGCGTGACTACGTTACCACCGCAAAACGCCGATAAATCGACTTTTGCATGCGTAATTCACATGATATCGTTGTCATCATCAATACAACGGTTGGGCCTTCACACAGCAGTTCGAGCACAACCGGAACAACCCAACCACAACGCACCCGGAACAGGAAGGAATCGGCATGACCGCCAACAACCTCAATGACGACTGGTGGAAGCAGGCCGTCGTCTACCAGATCTACCCGCGCAGCTTCAAGGACGTCAACGGCGACGGACTCGGCGACATCGCCGGCGTCACCGAGAAGATGGATTACCTGAAGAACCTCGGCGTCGACGCAATCTGGCTCTCCCCGTTCTACCCCTCGGATCTGGCGGACGGCGGCTACGACGTGATCGACTACCGCAACGTCGACCCGCGCCTAGGCACCATGGACGACTTCGACGCGATGGCCGAGGCCGCGCACGAGGCCGGCATCAAAGTGATCGTGGACATCGTGCCCAACCACACCGCCGACAAGCACGTGTTCTTCCAAGAGGCCCTCGCCGCCGAGCCCGGCTCCCCGGCGCGCGACCGCTACATCTTCCGCGACGGCCGCGGCGAGCACGGCGAACTGCCGCCCAACGACTGGCAATCCTTCTTCGGCGGCCCGGCCTGGGCGCGCGTGGCCGACGGCCAGTGGTATCTGCACCTGTTCGATAAGGCGCAGCCGGACGTCAACTGGAAGAATCCGGACATCCACGAGGAGTTCAAGAAGACCCTACGTTTCTGGTCCGACCACGGCACCGACGGCTTCCGCATCGACGTGGCGCACGGCCTGGCCAAGGATCTCGAATCCAAGCCGTTGGAAGAGCTCGGCCGCGAATACAGCGTGGTCGGCGTGCTGAATCATGACTTCAGCCACCCGCTGTTCGACCGTCGTGAGGTGCACGACATCTACCGCGAGTGGCGCAAGGTGTTCAACGAATACAACCCGCCGCGCTTTGCCGTGGCCGAGGCGTGGGTGGTGCCTGAGCACCAGCACCTGTACGCTTCGATGGACGAGCTGGGCCAGTCCTTCAACTTCGACTTCGCGCAGGCCAACTGGTATGCCGACGAGTTCCGCAAGGCCATCGCCGCGGGTCTTAAGGCGGCGGCCGAAACCGGCGGCTCCACCACCACGTGGGTCATGAACAATCACGACGTGCCGCGCAGCCCCTCCCGCTACGGTCTGCCGCAGGTCAAGGGCGCGCCCTACCACCAGCTGCCGCACGACTGGCTGCTGCGCAACGGCACCACATATCCCGAAGACCGCGAGCTCGGCACCCGCCGTGCCCGTGCCGCCGCGCTGATGGAGCTTGGTCTGCCCGGCGCCGCCTATATTTATCAGGGCGAGGAGCTGGGTCTGTTTGAGGTGGCCGATATTCCGTGGGATCGACTGGAGGATCCGACCGCTTTCCACACCGCTCAGGCCACGATGGATAAGGGCCGTGACGGTTGCCGCGTGCCTCTGCCGTGGACCGCCGCCGATGAGCCGGCCTTGGCCGATTTCAGCCGTCCGACTCCGGCCGATGACGGTACCGGCGAGAACCATGTGCCGCTGTGCGCCGCCGGCCAGTTCGGCACGGGCGCTTCCTTCGGCTTCGGTGCGTTTACCAGGTCCAGCTATGCCACACCCCAGAATGTCAAAAACGCACTGGGCCACACCGCCTACGTTCTCAGCGGCATTACGGAGCTGTCCCAGATCCGCAACGAGCATGTGAAAATGGAGATCGACGGGCAGACGGTGGAGGGGGACTTCCTCTTCGGCGCCATCTGCAATTCCACCTCCGTAGGCGGCATCCTGACCCTGGATCCCAAGCAGGTGGACATGGGCGACGATGTGGTGGCGTACACCCGCGCGGCGGTTGGCGGGCGGGTGTTCACCTCAATCACCAACTTCGGCAATGCCCCGGTCGCGCTGCCCGATGGCTCCGTGGTGCTGGCGTCCGGCCCGCTGACCCCCGAAGGCCAGCTCCCCACCGACACTTCTGCGTGGGTTATCAAGTAGATCCCTTGGAATAAGCGAAAGGCCGCCGTTCCGAATGAATCGGAGCGGCGGCCTTTTGGTATGCACTGGGGACCACCCTCAGGCGCTTACGCGCCAGCGTACTGCAACACGGACAGCCTGAAGGCTGCGATTGCCGGCTCGCTGTTCGTGCGCACCTCACCCGAGGGGAGCCCAAGGAAGAATCACTGAACCTGGGCGCGGGCGATCTTGCCGGTGAAGGAGTTGGCCTCGTCGGCATCCTTGACGCCATCCTTGTTCCAGGAGAACATGGCGCGCAGCTTCGGGCCGACGGTCTCGATGCGCTCGTTGGAGTACTTCTCCTGCAGTTCCTTGAAGTGCGGGGCGCCGGCATCCTGATCGTCGATGAACTCCTTGGCGAAGGAGCCGTCCTGGATGCGCTGCAGGTGGTATTCCATGCGCTTGCGGCAGTCCTCGTTGATGACGGTGTTGACGTAGTCGCCGTACTGGGCGGTGTCGGAGCAGGACCAACGAGCCTTGTTCAGGCCGCCCTCGTTCATCAGATCGACGAGCATCTTGAGCTCGTGGCAGACCTCGAAGTAGGCGATCTCCGGCTGGTAGCCGGCGTCGGTGAGGACCTCGAAGCCCATCTCGACGAGCTTGTTCACACCGCCCATGAGCACGTTCTGCTCGCCGAAGAGATCGGTCTCGGTCTCTTCCTTGAAGGTGGTCTTGATGGCACCGGCGCGCAGAGCACCGAGGGCCTTGGCGTAGGCCAGGGTCAGAGCCCAACCATCGCCACGCGGATCCTGCTCGACGGCCACGACGACCGGCACGCCACGGCCAGCGGCGTACTCACGACGAACGATGTGACCCGGGCCCTTCGGGGCAACCATGAACACCGGGTGATCCTCAGACGGCTTGATGTAGCCGTAGTGAATGTTGAAGCCGTGGGCGAACGCA
>OGPJ01002726.1_pt1 | contig 11051 bp, 9 predicted proteins | sample 1552831 | NCBI WGS metagenome assembly OGPJ01 (sample SAMEA2579914, study PRJEB22360) | human gut metagenome | biome: human gut; feature: human-associated habitat; material: faeces | place: Denmark | collected 2008/2010
CTTTGCGCGATGGCGCAGTGCGGCTTCCTCATCCCGGCGGATGAGCGCAGTGAGATCTGTGTCTTTGACGAATTCCTCGTGGACATCGGCGATGAGCAGAGCATTGAGCAGAGCCTGTCCACCTTTTCCGGTCATATGAAGAAGATCACCGGCATCCTTGAGCTTGCCATGCCCCACACACTGGTGCTTCTGGATGAGCTTGGCGCCGGTACCGACCCGGCGGAGGGTGCGGCACTGGCTGTTGCCATCATCGAAGAGCTGCGCCGCCGCGGTGTGCTCCTGATGGCCACAACGCACTATGCAGAATTGAAGGTGTTCGCCCTCGAGACAAAGGGCGTTGTCAACGCCAGCTGCGAGTTCGATTTGGAGACGCTGCGCCCCACCTATAAGCTCAGCGTCGGCGTTCCGGGCAAGTCCAACGCTTTCCTTATCAGCGAAAAGCTCGGCATCCCGGAGCGGGTCATTGAGGCGGCACAGCAGCATCTGTCCGCAGAAGACAAGCGCCTGGACGCCGTTCTGGGTCAGCTGGATGATTTGAAGCTCCAGCTCAAAGCCAGTCAGGACGAGGTGGAAGGCCTGAAAAACGAGGCCGCCCACCAGCTGGATGCAGCCCGTCAGAAGCGTGATGAGCTTATCCAGCAGGGCGAGAATGAGCTGGAAGCTGCCCGCGCCAAGGCCCGCGCACTGGCGCAGGAGGTCGAGAGCAAGGCTTACGCTCTGACGGATGAGCTGCGCCAGATCCAGAAAGACGAGCGGATGAGCACCCAGCAGAAGGCCCAGCGCGCCCGTGAGATCGCCAAGAAAGAGTCCGAAAAGCTCTTTATGGGGACTGAAGTGGTACACAACCCGGTCAAGGAGTTCGTTTCGCTGAAGGAAGTCAAGGTAGGGCAGGAGGTCTGCATCGCAGAGCTGAACCAGCTGGCTACCGTACTCTCTCTGCCGGATAAAAACGGCGATGTTCTCGTACGGGCCGGCATCATCAAGACGAAAGTGCCGCTCAAAGGCCTCAAGCAGCCGGAAAAGCTGGTCAAGGAGACGAAGCCTCAGACCAAGGCACAGCAGCGTTACTCCCGCCTGACCGGCGATGCTAACCGGCCCAATGGCAGGGTAGAGCGCGTGCAGCGCACGGCAAAGATGGAATGCAACCTGCTGGGTCTTACCGTAGACGAGGCGCTGCCGGAGGTGGATTCCTTCATCGACCGTGCGATTTTGAACGGCCAGACTGTGGTATATCTCATCCACGGCAATGGTACCGGCGCACTGCGCACTGCTATCCATAAGCATCTGCGGGGAAACCGAATGGTCAAGAGCTTCCGTCTGGGCCGTTACGGCGAGGGCGAGAGCGGCGTGACCGTCGTCGAGCTGAAGTAAGCCGATGGCAGGACGTTCAAATCCAAGACACGCACGCCGGAGAAAACAGTGCGGCCCGTCCACTGCGACGGTCATCGGCCTTTTGGTGTGCGTCGTCTGCTTCAGTGTAGCATTTTTCCTTTGGAAAGCAGCGCTGTTCGGCTCCGGGCGAAATGAGAGCGGGGAAGAACCTTTCCGGCCTGTGGTGGGCGACCCGCCCTACCGGGTCTGCATTGATGCCGGCCACGGCGGAAGCGACCCGGGCGCAAGGGGAGTCGTCGAAGAAAAAGAGATGACGGCCCAGACCTCCGAGGCTCTGTTTGCGCTGCTGGAGGCCGACCCTAATTACATCCCGCTGCGTTCCCGTGAAAGCTATGATGTCACCGCAAAGCCCAGCGAGCGGGCAGAGGCCATCAATGCCCAGAGCCCGCAGCTGCTGCTGTCCATCCACGGCAACTCCGCGCCGGAGGGTTCTGCCGCTGCAGGCTTTGAGTGTTATCCGTCCGTTCCGGGCCGTACATGGCATCAGGAGAGCTATTACTTCGCGCAGCAGCTGGCGCAGGGAATGCAGGCCGCAGGCGCAAAGCTCCGCGGCCACGGCGGCATCCGGTACATTTATTATCAGGGCGAGGTAAAGCAGCTTGTAGAGAGCACCCATACCGAAGTAAGGGACGAACGAAGCTTTACCTTATTGGAAGATGTAAACTGTCCGGCGGTTCTGGCAGAACAGTGCTTTGTGACCAGCGAAGAGGACGTTGCACAGTTTGGCAGCGAAGAAGGCTGTAAGACAGTGGCGCGCGCTTACTATGAAGCGATCTGCGCGTACTTCGGAACACAGCCGCTGGATACACCGCTGTAAAGTCTGATGCAATGGACGCTCGCATGAAAGCGGTCTTGTCCAGCTGTATTTTACGATGCCTGCTTGGCAGGCGATCCACACGTCCCAAACGAAATGATATAAAAGAACAGCAGAGGCTCCCAAAACCTGCACCGATGACGGAACGCAGGAGAAGGGGGCCTCTGTTTTTGATTTTTATAATATTTCGTATAATGCAGGTTATACGAAATATAGGGGAGCGAAAAAGCCCTCTTTTTCGGGTTTCAGGCCTTTTCGGCGGTTTCTGAGCCTTTTGGGCTGGCTGGGCCGGTTTTTCGCGTTTTGTACAGTTGTGTTATTTGAATGCATTGCTTTGTATGTTTGGTCAGCTTTTTTGTTTTACGATCGTCCAATTGCTCGTAAAACCTTTTCTAACTCTAATGTCCAGTTCTTTGCCGCTCGATTCGGGTGCGGCATACTTACAACAAGCGTTTCTTTACCTGTGCAGACCAAACTGCTTTTGTAATACCACAATGCAGTCTCTTCATGGGGTCTGATCCATTCAGCATCATCTGCAAATATCTCATCATGTAAAATGTTCGATACCAGCCCCCAGCCGCCGGTCAGGATAATATCCGGCTCATAAAGCTGTATCTGACACTTTAACAGGTCCGCATCTTGCCGGGCGGCCTGCCGTACCGCTTTTGAGCTTGCGATGGCACCGCCCGGACACTTTTTCAGGTTTACCACAGCGATATTCCGCACCATATCGTCCAGCGAAGATTTTGGAACAAATTTCCAGTATGTGCCGTTCAAAATCATATTTGCCCAGCGTGCGACATTATTCCACGTCCTGTAGTAGGTTTTGCCGCCTCCATGATAAAGAAACTCCACGAGGCTTCCGTGCAGCCCATTCGTTTCTTTTAACAGTACAACGATATGTTTTCTGTCCGGAAGTGCTGACCATCGCTCATAGTCCACAACACCGTCGGCATTAAAACAGGCAGACTGCGCCCAGCGTGTCTGCCATTCTGTCATCAGCGAGGCCTCATCACGCCGAAGCTTCTGCGTTTGTACCCATGTCATCATTTGTCGGCGTTCTCCGTATCGGCAAGGCTCGACACATCCACCCGGAAACCCTCCTGCGCGGCACCCTCAAAGGCTTCCATCGGGCCGTCCGGTGCATCATTTTCAGGCTCATCCGACGGAGAATCGGCAAATTCCCCCTTGCTCTCCCCTGTCTCCTTTGACGTTGTATCCAAGCTTGCCTTCTTAACTTCACCCAGCGGATTCTGCTCAATCGCTGCACGCACCTGAAATTCCTGCAGGTGTGTATAAATTTGTGTCGTGCCGACGCTGCTGTGGCCCAGAAGCTGTTTGAGGGTCAGAATATCCACGTTGCCAGTCTGATACATCAGCGTCGCGGCAGTATGGCGGAGCTTATGGGTGGAAAAACCGCGCAGACCCGCTGCTTTCATGGCGCCAGTGACCAGCTGCTCTACCCTGCGGTTTGAGATTCGCTCCTTGCGCCGCCGGGTGATAAAGACAGCTCTCTCTTTGGGGCTCAGACCCTCCATCGTGTTGCGCTTGTTCAGATAGATCTGCAATGCCTCCTTGCAGGCATCATTCAGGTAGACCATCCGCTCTTTATGGCCTTTGCCGAACAAACGGATCTGCCGCTGTTCCATGTCGATGTCACCGAGGTCCATGCCGACAAGCTCCGAAAGACGCATCCCGCAGTTCAGAAACAGCACGACCATGCAGTAATCCCGCTCCGGGAAATCGCTCTGGGTCTGGGTGCTTTCCAGAAGGTCCATGGATTGCTCTGCCGTCAGGTACTTGGGAAGGACTTTATCCTGCTTGGGTGGCTTGATGGATGCCGTCGGATTCTCTTTGAGCAAGTCTACCTGATTGACCAGATAATCATAAAAGCCGTGGAGACTTGCCAGCCGCCGGGCCGTCGAAGACTTTTTGTTGCAGCACTCGCTGTTCAGAAAGTACAGATACTCATAAACGTCTTCCTTGGTCACACTGCCCCAGAAAGCCGTATCGAGCCCCTTGGGGTCGATGTCCTTTATCTCGGTATCGTCGGTCACAAGGCCGCGCCGACGCTTCATAAAGCGGCTGAAATTGCGCAGGTCGCAGTAATAGCTGAAGGCCGTGTTGGGGCTTTTGCCTGCGATGACTTCCAGATAGCGCACATACGCGACGATGTCCGGCGAGGCATCATCAAAAGGCTTATGTTTTTCGGGATTTTTCTCGTCCAGATAAATCGACATAGTTTCCTCTTTTTATGGTCACAGACGGTCGGATTTCAGGGCATGGATGGCGTCCGAGATATAGGCGGCACCCACAAGCTTCATGCCGGGATAATCGGCGGCGTTCAGATGAGCAAGGCTGTGCTTGGGTACGACGGCACGTTCAAAGCCGATACGTTCCGCTTCCCGCAGACGCTGCTCCAGATTCGGCACGCTGCGTATCTCGCCGCCGAGGCCGACTTCACCGATGGCAATGAGCTTATCGCTCACGGGGCAGTCCAGAAGCGAAGACACCATGCTCAGACAGACGGCAAGGTCGCAGGCGGTATCCCGCAGGGTGATGCCGCTGACGATGTTGATATATACGTCCAGATTGCCGAAGAAATAACCTGCACGCTTTTCCAGCACGGCGATGAGCAGGTTCATGCGGTTGTAGTCGTAGCCGCTGCAGGCCCGCCGGGGGGCCGGAAAATTCGTCTTGGTCGCAAGGGCCTGTATCTCGCTCAGAATGGGGCGGCTGCCTTCCATGGTACAGGCGACGCAGTTCCCGGAAACGCCCAGCGGACGGCCTTCCAGGAGCATCTGGGACGGATTTTCGATTTCCTCAAGGCCCTGCCCTGTCATATCAAACATACCAAGCTCGTTGGTGGAGCCGTAGCGGTTCTTAGCCGCCCGCAGGATGCGGTATGGCAGCATTTTGTCTCCCTCAAAGTAAAGAACCGTATCCACGATGTGCTCCATGACCTTCGGGCCTGCGATAGCGCCGTCCTTGTTGACATGGCCCACGATAAACATCGGGATCTCCTGTTTTTTAGCGACAGCCAGCAGGCGGGCCGCACTCTCTTTCACCTGACTGACCGTGCCGGACGAAGACGAGATGTCCATACACCGCATGGTCTGGATGGAGTCGATGACGACCAGTTCCGGCTTTTCCTTCTCGATGAGGCCACAGATCTCGTCTACGTCGTTTTCTGCCGCCAGATAGATGTTATCCTGCGGGACTTTCAGGCGGGCCGCACGCAGCTTGACCTGACGGACGGACTCTTCGCCCGTGATATACAGCACCGTGTGCTGGTTGGAGATGGCACCGCAGAGCTGCAAAAGCATCGTAGATTTGCCCACGCCCGGCTCACCGCTCAGCAGTACGACGCCGCCCAACACGATGCCGCCGCCTAAAACGCGGTCAAGCTCGGAAATGCCCGTCAGGATGCGGCTCTTTTCCTCGGTTGTGCTGATGTCGGCCAGACGCCTTGCCGTCAGCGAGGTGACGCCCTCCTGCCGGACAGGCGCAGCGGCTTTGCCGCCGGAAAGCCCGGCCTTGGGCGCTTCGGCGACCACATCCTCATTCATGGTGTTCCAACTGCCGCAGCTGGGGCAGCGGCCCATCCAGCGGGGGCTTGTCTCTCCGCAGTTGGAGCAGACGTATACGGTTTTCAGCTTCGGTTCTTTCATTCTGGACTCCCTGTTTTCATTTCATGAAAATCATTTTCTCTATCATACCACATCAGGCCCGAGGCCGCAAGAAAGCCAGGCGCTTATCTGGCCTGCATCAGACGATTTGCAAGACACACAAGGCCGGTAGCCGCACCGCAGAGCGGGCAGAGACAGACCGCCAGTAAGGCGAATTGCCCCATCAGAAGCCGTGCTCCTGCCGGATGGCTTCCCTTATCCCCTCTACCGAAAGAGAACGCATGGATTCGGCTGCTGACCTGCAGAGCCGAGGCACCGAACAAACAGAGCGCACCCGCCGCCAGTGCCGTCGGCAGGCTGACGGTGAGCAAAAAGAGAACGAGCTGTTTTGCCCCGAGGCTATTCAGGAGCTGCGCTGAGAGCAGGCCGGAGCCTGTCCCGTATAACATCGCAAACAGAAAGATAGGCAGCGGCCCCACTGCCGAGAGCCCCAGCAGGAGAAACACTGCCGCCGCCCCGAGGACGACAGCCAGCTCTGCCCCGAACAGTCCCACCGCCTGTGCTGTACTGGACGCCGCGAACACTCCGCGCCAGCAGTCCAGATAATAGGCAAGCGTTTCCATCTCCTCAGAATCGCACAGCGCCTGCAAAACGCCCGCCATCAGCGTACCGAAGAGATAGGCCGCCGCCAGCAAGATGCAGTCCCGGCTGGCTTGGAATGGCTTCCGCCGGGGAGCTTTCTGAGGCGGAAGCTCCGCCAACGGCTCGGAGACAGGCGTCATGGCTTCTTTTTCTGCCAGAGACTCGCCCGCTGTATCTTCCGGCAGTGTCGGCACAAGCACCGCTGCATTTGTTTTCGTTTCCTGATAGACCCACATCGTGCTTTTTCCCTCCTGCTTTTGTTGTGTATGGCCGCTGTAGCGTGGACTGAGCATTCAGCGCCGCTTTCGCTCCGCGCGCAGCATTCCGAGGATCCCGCCCAGAACCCCCATCAGCAGGACAAGCCCTGCCCGGACGAACTGCATCGTTTCCCACTCACTCTGGTACAGTGTACCCAGAATAAAAAGCAGCCCTGCAAAGAGTGCTCCTTCCGCTGCACCCCAGACGAGCCCTTTGCCCTTTTGCAGAATGGCCATCAGCAGACCGCTGAGAAAGCTGCCGAGACAGACTGCTGCCGTGGCCAGCGGGGCAGCGGCCTCCTGCGTCAGGCCCTGTTTGACCATCAGCCAGCCGAACCCTGTCAGGCTCACGGCTGCTGCCGCACTGCCCACTCCCAAAACGACCAGCAGCCCTATCGCCGGGAATTTCTTGGTATCAGACATAAAAACGCGCCTCCCTGCACCTACTGTATGCAGGGAGACGCGTTCAAAGCACGAATCCGGAAAATTATTACTTCTTGGGGGCGTTGTCCATGTTCAGCTTCTCGACAGAGCTGATGGCGTTCTTGGTGAAGCGGATCTTCACACGGTCAGCGCCAGTCTCCAGCACAAAGGTGTCGTCCTTGATGGCGACCACACGGCCGATGACGCCGCCGATGGTGGTGACCTGATCGCCGATCTCCAGAGAAGAGCGCATTGCAGCGTCCTTCTTCTCCTGCTTCTTCTGGGGACGGTAGATCATGAAGTAGAGCATCACCAGCATCAGAGCCAGAGTAAAGAAAAGGCTGATGTAGCTTTCGGTCGTAGTCAGAAATTGCATGGGGCAAAATCTCCTCTCAAATTCATATGACCTTATTATACGCGCTTATCCGGCATGTTTCAAGGCTAAATCTCAAATTCGTGTGTCGAGCAGCTTGACATATCGGTCATGGAAGGCGGTAAAGGTGCCTGCATCCAGCTCATCGCGGATGCGCTCCATCAGGTGATTGTAGAACCAGAGGTTATGCATGACGGCCAGACGCATACCCAGCAGTTCCTCTGCCTTGAACAGGTGGCGGATATAGGCGCGGGAGTAGTTCCGGCAGGCCGGGCAGCCGCAGGCGGGGTCGATGGGGCGCTCGTCACGCTCGTACTTGGCGTTCTTGATGTTGATGATGCCGCCCCAGGTGTTCAGGTGGCCGTGGCGGGCATTGCGGCTGGGCATGACGCAATCGAAGAGGTCCACGCCGCGGGAGACGGCCTCGATGATGTTGCCCGGCGTACCCACGCCCATCAGGTAACGGATCTTATCCTTGGGCATATAGGGCTCGACCGCGCTGATCATCTCGTACATCACCTCAGTGGGCTCACCCACAGCGAGGCCGCCGATGGCGTAGCCGTCCAAGTCCAGGTCGGCGATCTGCTTCATGTGCTCCACGCGCAGGTCGGCGAAGGTGCAGCCCTGATTGATGCCGAAGAGCAGCTGGTCGGGGTTGACGGAGATGCCTTCATGCTTCAGGCGGGCCATCTCATCCTTGCAGCGCTTGAGCCAGCGGGTGGTGCGCTCGCAGCTGGCTTTGGAGTAATCGTGCTGGGCGGGGTTCTCGACGCACTCATCAAAGGCCATGGCGATGGTAGAGCCAAGGTTTGCCTGGATCTGCATGCTTTCCTCAGGACCCATGAAGATGCGGTGGCCGTCGAGGTGAGAGGCAAAGGTCACGCCCTCCTCGGTGATCTTGCGCAGCTTTGCGAGGCTGAACACCTGAAATCCGCCGCTGTCGGTGAGGATGGGGCCGTTCCAGCGGGTAAACTTGTGCAGACCGCCCATCTCTGCCACCAGCTTGTCGCCGGGACGCAGATGCAGATGGTAGGTGTTGCAGAGCATGACCTGCGCACCGATGTACTTCAGGTCATGGGCAGACAGGCCGCCCTTGATGGCGCCGGCGGTGGCAACATTCTGGAATGCGGGGGTCTGCACCGTGCCGTGTACGGTCTTGAACTCGCCCCGCCGGGCGTTGTGCTCCTGCTTGAGCAGCTTGTAGGTCGTCAAAGAAGGCATAATATTTTTCCTTTCTGCGCACGGAAAACAGCCGTGCATCCTGCCGCAGGGGGCGTATGCTCTCGCTGCGGATACAGAAGAGTTGGGATATTACAGCGGCGAAGCGCTATAATAGTTACAAAATCAGCATTGCATCGCCAAAGCTGAAGAACCGATATTTCTGCTCGACAGCCACCTTGTAGGCGGCCATCGTCTTTTCGTAGCCATACAGCGCCGACACCAGCATGATGAGGGTACTTTCGGGCAGATGGAAGTTGGTGATAAGGCCGTCGATGCAGTTGAACTTGACACCGGGATAGAGGAAGATGTCGGTGTTGCCGCTGCAGGCTTTGATCTCGCCGTACTTGGCGGCGACAGCTTCCAGCGTGCGGCAGCTGGTGGTGCCTACGGCGATGACACGATGGCCTGCGGCCTTGGTGTCATGGATGAGTTTTGCAGTCTCCTCGCTGACGGAGTACCACTCGCTGTGCATCTTGTGGTCGGCGATCTCGTCTTCCTGCACGGGGCGGAAGGTACCGAGGCCGACATGGAGCGTCACCTCGGTGATGTTGACGCCCCTGGCGCGGATGGTATCCATCAGCTCTGGCGTGAAGTGGAGGCCGGCTGTGGGAGCGGCAGCGCTGCCCAGCTCCTTGGCATAGACGGTCTGATACTGGCTCTGGTCGTCCAGCTGCTTGGTGATATAGGGCGGCAGAGGCATCTTGCCGAACTCGTCCAGCTTCTCGTAGAGGGTCTCGGTGTCATAACCTCGAGCGCATCTTTGATCTTTAATGCAAGCGCCCTCGGTCCCTTACGCTCCAGGAATGGTCCTTTTCCATTGCGGTAGCTTCGAAGCATCATATTGTCGGTCATATCCATGTCTCCGACAAGTCCCATACCGATACGGTCTTCCGGGACAAACGCAAGACTGATTCCCGCTTCATTAATAGAAATGGAATCCATTTTGGAAAGCTCCATACTTCCGCCATTGTCATCCAGCAGACGGATTGAACCACTTTCCACATCCTGTAATCCGGCAATTGCTTCCAGAAGTTCCTTCTGTCCGCTTCCTGAAATACCTGCAATACCGAGAATCTCGCCTGTATTGACCGAAAGATCAACATCATCCAGCGTCTTTACATCATCTTTATCTTTGCAGTTCAGCCCCTCGATCACCAGACGTTTCTTTACATTTTCCGGTTTCGGGCGCTCAATATTCAGATCGACCTTAGCGCCTACCATCATCTCGGAAAGGCTCTGCACATTTGCAGTAGCAGTCTCTACCGTATCAATATACTGTCCTTTTCGAAGAATTGCCACACGGTCAGATAATGCCAGCACCTCCTGCAATTTATGTGTAATGATAATGATCGCACATCCGTCATCACGCATATTACGCAGAATATCAAACAGACGGTCTGCTTCCTGTGGCGTCAGAACAGCGGTCGGCTCGTCAAGAATCAGTATTTTCGCACCGCGGTACAACATTTTTACGATTTCTACAGTCTGTTTTTCCGAAACAGACATCTCGTATATTTTTTTTGAAAGATCCAGATCAAACCCATATTTGTTTACCAGTTTCTGAATATCTTCCGTGATTTTTTTCATATTGAGTCTTGCCTTACCCGGCAGTCCCAGTACGATATTTTCGGCTGCTGTCAGCACATCTACCAGTTTGAAATGCTGATGTACCATACCGATTCCCAGTTCGTAGGAATCTTTTGGTGAACGGATCGTTACTTCCTTTCCATTCACAAAAATATGTCCCTCATCCGGATAATAAATTCCATAGATCATATTCATCAGAGTCGTCTTGCCGCTTCCGTTTTCACCTAAGATTGCAAGAATCTCTGATTTTCTCAGCGTGAGATTTACATGATCATTCGCCTGGACCGAACCAAAACTCTTGGAAATATCTCTAAGTTCAAGTGCATAGTTTTCTCCCACTATCGTTTCCTCCTTTTATCTAATGATATCCAATCTACAGTAAAAGTCCTGTCTCTTTGACTGCCGATATCATTTAATCCTACTTCTGAATTATGGAATTGCTCTCCTGTATACTCCATAATACAGCAAAAGAAACCTTCTGTCAGAAGACTTCAAGACTTCCTTTGCACGTACGATATGAAAACAGCAGAGCTGCCGCCCGGGCAGCCCTGCTGTCGTAAATTGCTCCGCGCTTTGCAGCTCCAGCAATTTTCTTATTCTGTAATAGATGTAATTCCATCAATCGCAATATCAAATGCAGGTGCGGAACCATATTCAGATTCATGGAAGTATCCGTCAGAAATGTACTCTGTATCACCCTTCTTATAAGTATC
>OGPJ01002733.1_pt1 | contig 11011 bp, 9 predicted proteins | sample 1552831 | NCBI WGS metagenome assembly OGPJ01 (sample SAMEA2579914, study PRJEB22360) | human gut metagenome | biome: human gut; feature: human-associated habitat; material: faeces | place: Denmark | collected 2008/2010
GATGGCCATAATGGGGGTTTGTTCGCCGTAGGCATCGGCAGCGGCTTGGCTGATAACATCCCCATTGTCGAATCGGACTTCATCTTCGCAGCCATCGCTGAAGAGACGGGGCTTCTCGGCGCGGCAGGCTTGCTCTTGCTCTACCTTTGCTTCGCGATCCGCGGCCTCGTCACTGCTGCACGCGCAAAATCGGATGTGAGCTCCTTTATCGCGGTTGGTCTTACCGCCACGATCGTGCTGCAGGCATTCATCATCGTTGGCGGCGTTACGCGCCTCATCCCTCTTACCGGTCTCACACTTCCCTTCGTAAGCCAAGGTGGCTCTTCGCTACTCGCGAGCTTCATCGCTGTGGGCTTCTTGCTCAAGTGCGGCGATCAATCGACCGGAGTGGAATCGGAGATCGCATCGGGCACCGGCAACATCTCCGCTGAAGGCGTGCTTGGACGCGTATCCCTCGGCAAGCGCATCACGAACACCATGATCGCCTTCTCGGTGCTCTTCGCGCTGCTCGTCGCTAATCTCACCATGATCATGGTCGTTCAAGCAGACGAATATAAGAACATGCCCATCAATAATCACACGCTCGTGAAGGAATCGAAGACCGAGCGCGGCACCATATCCACCTACGACAACGTGGTCCTTGCGCAAAGCGTCGAACAATCCGACGGCACCTATAAGCGCGTCTATCCGGCGGGCACGCTCGCAGCGCACGTAGTGGGCTATGCTTCAGAGAAATTCGGCACCGCCGGCATCGAATCAAGCTACAACGACACACTTAAAGGACAACGCAACTATGCCTCCTGGACCGATGTGCTCAATGCCTCGACCGGCAATAGTGCCGCAGGTAACGACGTGAAGCTCACGATCAACTCCACCATCCAGAAGGCCGCGCAAGATGCGCTTGAGGGTTTCTCAGGTGCATGCGTCGTCATCGATCCGAAGACCGGGGCAGTGCTCGCGCTCGCCTCTTCGCCTACCTACAATGCTGCCGATATCGAAACGCTCTTGCAGAACAGCTCGAACTCGTCGGATTCTTCAGCGCTCTACAATCGCGCCACTCAGGCGCTTTATCCACCCGGATCGACCTTCAAGATCGTTACCCTTACCGGTGCGCTCGAGAACAACGTCGCCACCGAATCGAGCGTATTCAAGGCACCTGGCTCCATGAAGATCGGCAACGGCGACATCACCAACTTCAATGGCCGTAACTATGGCGAGATCACACTCGCACGTGCGACCGAAGTTTCTGCCAACACGGTCTATGCTCAGCTTGGCGTGGAAATGGGCGCGGATATGCTCGTGAAGACCGCTGAGGATTTCGGCTTCGACCAAGACATCAAGTTCGATCTGCCACTCGCTAAATCACTCATGCCCAAACCCGAGGAAATGACCGAGTGGGAAACGGCATGGGCAGCCGCAGGCGAGCCGGTTGGCGAACATGAAAGCCCCGCAGGTCCGCAATCAACCGTGCTCGAAATGGCAATGGTAGGCTGCGCGATCGCGAATAATGGCGTGATCCAAAAACCTTATCTGGTCGATAGCATCTATAACGCTGAAGGAAAATGCAGCTTCACTGCTTCGCCCTCAACGCTCATGACAGCAACGAACTCCGCTACAGCAAACCGCGTAAAATCGGTGCTCGAAGGTGTTGTTGCATCGGGCACAGGCGGTGCTGCAGCAGTTTCAGGCGTTAAGATCGCAGGTAAGACGGGTACCGCGGAAACCGGCAAACCCATCGACGATAGCTGGTTCGTGGGCATCGGCCCTTCAGAAAATTCAAGAATAGTCGTCGCGATCGTGCTCGAGGAAGGCTCGGATCTTCCGGGAGGAGCAGCATCGCGCGCTCAGGGAGTGCTCCGCACCGCCTTACAAGTGCAAGGGGTCATAAAATGACCATCTTATTAGGATATGATGGTATGCTTAAGCACAACAATAGCGCTCAAGCATGGATTCCAAAAGGAGATTAAACGTGGCTGGAAGCATGACGGGCATGACATTGAACAACCGCTATCAGCTCATCGAACGCGTTGGCATCGGTGGTATGGCAGAAGTGTATCGCGCTCACGATACCGTGCTGGACCGCGTAGTTGCCGTGAAGGTCATGCTGCCGCAATACGCAGCTGACCAGACCTTTCAAGCGCGCTTTCGCCAGGAAGCTGCATCGGCGGCAAAACTGCAGAGCCCTTATATCGTGAGCATCTATGACTGGGGTCTGGATGCCGAAAGCGATACCTACTACATCGTCATGGAGTTCCTCAAGGGAACCGATCTGAAAACAGCGATCAAAGAACGCGGCGCGATCAACCAACGAAAAGCTGCCGAGATCGGCTCGCAGGTGGCACAGGCGCTGCAAGTCGCTCATGAAGGCGGCATCATCCACCGCGATATCAAACCGCAGAACATCATGATCCAACCCGATGGCAACATCAAGGTCATGGACTTCGGCATCGCGCGCGCAGGAGATGCGGGCTTAAGCCAAACAGCCACCGTACTCGGCACCGCCCACTATATCTCCCCCGAACAGGCACAAGGCAAGGATCTCACCGGTCTTTCCGACGTATATTCACTCGGCGTCGTACTCTATGAAGCGACCACTGGTCGCCTTCCCTTCGAGGGAACTGATTCAGTAAGCGTTGCGGTCAAGCAAGTGAATGAGATGCCTGCCGCTCCACGTTCGATCAACCCCGATATTGACCCAGTGCTCGAGGCTATCATCCTGAAGGCGATGGAAAAAGATCCCGCGCAACGTTTTGCGAATGCGCAGGAGATGCGCCAGGCCTTGAATGACTATCTCGCAGGTAGGCCCGTTCCTGGTCTTGGCGTTCACAATGATCGCACTCAGGTGCTTGGCGCTGGCATTCCTCCTATGGATGGCACCGCCGTTATGCCGAAACCGATTGGCACGAACACGATGGGCGCTGGTGCAACCACGAATTTCCGCTCAGGTAAACCGCAACAACCACCACAAAACGATAATAAGAAGAAGATCGTTATCGGTGTGATCGTTGTTGCCATCATCGCAGTTATCGTCGGCATTGCCGCCTTTTCTCTCGGCGGAAATGGCGAGCGCGCCACCGTGCCCGATGTCACGAACATGGCGCTCGGCGAAGCGAAGACCACACTCGAAGAAGCTGGCTTCAAGATCGGCGCCGAAACAGAAGTCTTTAGCTCAACGGTTGATTCGGGTCGCATAGTAAGCACCAACCCCCCTGGTGGCCAAGAAGCGGTCAAGGGCAGTCGCATCGATCTGAGCATTTCAAAGGGAACTGAACAAGTATCAGTACCTGATCTTAAGGGACAAACTTCTGAAGAGGCGATGCGTACGCTTTCCTCCTATGGTCTCAACGGTCAAGAAGGTGAATCAACCTTCTCTGAGAACGTAAAGGAAGGCTGCGTGGCCAGCCAGGATCAACCTGCAGGCTCATCGCTCAACAAAGGCGACACCGTTGTCTTCCATCTTTCGAAAGGTGCCGAGAATGTCTCGGTTCCCAATGTGGTAGGAGCAACGGTTTCGAATGCCGAAAACTCGCTTAAGAACGCTGGCTTCAAAGTGAACACAAGCTATCGCTACAGCAGCAATACCCCCGAAGGACGCGTTATCTCACAAGATCCTTCCGGAACCGCTCCTAAAGGCTCAACCGTCACCATTGCGATCTCCAATGGTCCGGAAGAAGCTCAGGTCCCTAATGTGGTTGGCGAATCCGAAGCAGATGCAACTTCAACTCTGAAGAACGCGGGCTTTGAGGTATCCGTGAAACACATGGCAAGCGGCACTGTTGAAAAAGGACTCGTCATCTCGCAAGATGTGGTCGGCAAAGCCAACAAGGGCAGCCGCGTGACCATCACGGTCTCGAGCGGTTCGGCCTAAGCCTGATTCTGTCCGAATAACTACAACGATCGAGGATGGACCTCGATCGCAAAGGGCTTCGTGCTAGAATGATTGAACCGTTATTCGCACGCCCCCGTAGCTCAGCGGATAGAGCGTCGGTTTCCTAAACCGTGCGTCGGAGGTTCAAGTCCTCTCGGGGGCGCCACAGTAACTTAAAGAATACGGCGGATGTCGTATTCTTTTTTATGTGTAGACAGATCTCAGGAGGAACTCAATGGCCGGAACGCCAACGAACACAACTGCAAACACGAACAAATGGAGCACACGCCAGCTCGTTACCATGGCGCTCATGACCGCCATTGGCGTACTGCTCTCATTCATCGAGTTCCCTCTGCTTCCTGGCGTAACCTGGCTTAAGTTCGATGCTTCGAACATGCCTGCCATGGTGGCTGGCTTCGCCTATGGTCCTGGTGGCGGTGTTGCGGTCGGTATCCTCACCGCTATCCTCCACGGCCTGCTCATGGCAGACTTCAGTGGTGCGGTCATGAACATCATCGTAGTGCTCTTCTACGTTTTGCCTGCCGCGCTCATCTACAAACGCATGCATACGTTCGCTGGCGCTATCATCGCGCTGGTCGTTGGCACGTTGCTGGCAGTTGTCGGCGCGGTGCTCGGCAATCTGGTCATCACGCCCGCATGGCTCGGCGTACCGCTCGATGCCGTGATTGCGATGATCGTGCCGATCCTCATTCCGTTCAACCTCTTGAAGGGCGCGCTCAATTCCGTCCTCACGCTCATCATCTACAAGTCGATCTCGAACCTGATTACGCCGAAGAAGGATCAGAAGAAGGGTCGCGCCTAGATGATCTCCTTCGAAGACGTCTCCTTTACCTACACGAACGAAAGCTATGTGCTCGAGGACCTTTCGGTAGAGATTCCGCAAGGTCAATTCGTGTGCGTGCTCGGTGCTAATGGCTCAGGCAAATCCACGTTTTCGAAATTGATCAACGCATTGCTGCTACCCGATAAAGGCGAGGTGAAGGTTGATGGGCTCATCACCTCCGATGCACAAAATACATTTGCTATCCGCTCGAAAGCAGGCTCGGTATTCCAGAACCCCGATGATCAGATCGTAGCGAGCCTAGTCGAAAACGATGTGGCATTCGGCCCTGAGAACCTTGGCATCCCCAATCCAGAATTGCGCGAGCGCGTTGAAGCGGCACTTGCACAAGTTGGCTTGACCGGCTTCGAGAAGCGCGAGACCAACGCGCTTTCCGGCGGCCAAAAGCAACGTGTTGCGATCGCGGGCATCTTGGCCATGGAACCGCAGATCCTCATCTTCGATGAAGCCTCGGCCATGCTCGATCCGCGCGGCAGACGCGGGCTCATGCGCGTTTGCAAAGAGCTGCACGCACAAGGCATGACCATCATCATGATCACCCACTACATGGAAGAGGCCGCCGAAGCCGATCGCGTGCTCGTATTGCGCGAAGGCAAGATCGTGCTCGATGGCACCCCCGAAGAGGTGCTCACGCAAGATGCCGAGTTGCGCAAGCTTAACCTCGACATACCTTTCGCAACGCAACTCTCCCGTCTTTTGCAAGACAAAGGCATCGATATTCCCACCTTCGTCGATCGCGAACCTTTGAAGGAGGCGTTATGGCTCTTGTATTCGAACACGTCAGCTACACCTACACGCCTCTAACGAAACGCCAGATCAAAGAAGGTCAAGAACCCCTTTGGGCATTGAACGATATATCCTTCGAAATCGCCGATGGTGAATTCTTGGCGATCGCTGGTCACACTGGATCAGGGAAATCCACGCTTGTGCTGCACCTAAACGGCGTGATCAACCCCACGCGCGGTAAGGTGCTCTGGGACGGACAAGATCTTGCCGACAAGAAGACCGCTAACGAAGCCCGTGGCGACATCGGCGTTGTCTTCCAGTATCCCGAAAACCAGCTCTTCGCAGCAACCGTCTATGAAGACGTGGCGTTTGGCCCTCGCAACTTGGGCCTCGATACAACAGAAGTCGAACAGCGTGTGAAGGATGCGATCGAGCTAGTCGAACTTGACTATGAAACCTTCAAGGACCGTTCTCCTTTCGAGCTCTCCGGCGGACAACAGCGCCGCGTCGCCTTTGCAGGCGTGCTCGCCATGCGTCCGACCACCCTCGTGCTCGACGAACCGGTGGCTGGCCTCGACCCTGCTTCACGCAATGAGTTCCTTGGCTTCATCGATCGCCTGCATAAACGCGGCATCACGCTCGTGATGGTATCCCACAACATGAACGATATCGCGCGCTTGGCCGACCGCGTGCTCGTACTCGATCGAGGCGAGATCGCATTTTTGGGCACGCCTGAAGAGGTGTTCTCTCATCCTGTCGAGCTACGCGAGATCGGTCTTGGTGTCCCGCACGCTCAGCGCATGGCGAACGAACTGCGCGAGCTTGGCGTACCGCTCGAAGAAGGGCTCTACTCCCCCGAAACGCTAGCCGAGCATCTTGTCGCTCTCTTGGAAAGCAGGTAAGCCGTGAACCTGCAGACCATCTTCGGACGATACATCTCGCGCGATTCGGTCGTGCATAGCATGGATCCCCGTGCAAAGCTCCTGCTTTCGATCCTGTTCATGGTGGTCGTGTTTGCAGCGCAAAGCTACGTTGCGTTGGCAGTGGCCGCAGTATTCACCTTCGGCATGTTCTTCTTCGCGAAAATCTCAATCAAACAGGCCTTTGTGAGCATCGCGCCTCTCGCTATTCTGGTGGTATTCACCGGTCTGCTGAACATCTTCTTCGTGCAAGGCGGTCAGATCTATTTTCAATTCGGCATCATCTGCATAAGTGAACAAGGATTGAATCAATGCTTGTTCATTGTGATCCGCCTTACGCTCCTCTTGCTCGGCATGAGCCTGCTCACACTTTCAACCACCACACTCAAATCACCGACGGCTTTGAGGAGCTGCTGAAGCCTTTCAAACGTTTTGGCGTTCCTGCCCATGAACTTGCCACCATGATGGGTATCGCGCTGCGCTTCTTGCCGCAGTTCGCTACTGAACTTCAGACCATCTATCGCGCGCAGGTATCACGTGGCGCAAACTTCAAAACGAACGCACGTGGCACCTTCTCGATGATGGTGGCGCTCATCGTGCCTCTCTTCACAAGCGCATTTCGCCATGCAGAAACGCTCTCGCTCGGCATGGATGCTCGCTGCTACCATGGTGGCACCAACCGTACCTCACTCCATGAGCTTCGGTTTCAGAAATGCGATCTGGGTGGTCTTCTCTATTTAATATGCGGGCTTGCCTGCGTTATTCTAGTTAATATCGTCATGGGATATTTCGGACTGTAAGGAGCAACACATGGATGAAGTGATCGACTATTTAACCAACATTCCAGCCTGGTTCTTTGCAACCTGCGAAGGCGACCAGCCGCGTGTTCGCCCGTTCAGCTTCGCAGCTGAAGACGGCGGCAAGCTGTGGTTCTGCACTGCTACCAATAAAGATGTCTATGTTCAGCTGGAAGCGAACCCTAAATTCGAAGCATCGGGTTGGCATCCTGGACAGCCTTGGATCGTAGTAACGGGCGAAGCTGATTTGGAAGATACCGTGAGCGAAGCAACGCGCATCGCAGGCTATGAGCACATGACCGGCCTCGGCGAAACCTACGAGGGCCCCAACGATCCCCGCCTCACGTTCTTCTCTGTGAAGAACGGCATCGCGAAGATCGCTGACATCGATGGATCGGAACGTATCATCGAACTCTGATCCGCTCTCGAACAAACAATAACTGCTGAAGCAACTTGAAGGGCACTCTTTCCAAAGGGTGCCCTTCTTTGTCTCCCAAAACTGTCCAAGATGAAAGCGTAGTGAGTAATGCTAGAATGGATTCGCAGGTCAGAGGTTGCCATTTGCTACCAAAAACGCACGAAGACTTCGGAGGCAATCCGAAAGAAAACAACTGTTGACCTGGGACAACGCAAGAATAAAGTGGCGGAGAGCTGGGGATTCGAACCCCAGATACCCTTTTGGGGTATACTCGCTTAGCAGGCGAGCACCTTCGGCCTCTCGGTCAGCTCTCCACTTTTGCAGACAAGTTGAAATGATACCGCCAGAGCGGTGAACTTGCAAGGAGGACACCGGTGCAAAACCGTTCATACCTTCAAAGAAACCATCTTTTGCACATTGTGCTTGTTCTGGCATTTTGTCTTAGCGTTGGCTTCTGCCTTACCAGCAGCCCTACCGCTGCGTTTGCGAAATCCTACACGATGCCCGATGTGCAGATCGAAGCGAGTGCCGATAGCGCAGGCGACCTTTCCGTGAGCGAAGACCGCACGTTCGATTTTGATGGCAGCTTCACGGCAGTTTGGTGGAACTTCAACAATCTTCCCAGCGGAGCAGGAATCGAGATCGAAAGCGTCAAGGTGACCGCAGGTGGAAAGACGACCACGCTCCCCTCTGTTCCTTTCCAAACAAGTTGGCGAAGTGCTGGCGGGCCCAGCAAGGCGGCTTATTCATTTGACGGCGCCGAAGATGCCGTTTATGTGTTCTACAACTTCGACGATGAAGAAACCACGGTCACCCTCAACTATCGTGTTCTGAATGCGGTTCAGATCTATAACGACACCGCCGAACTCTACTGGCAGTTCGTCGGCAAAGGCTGGGCAGAAGACTCCGACAACATCTCGCTTACCCTGAACATGCCCGTACCTGCAGGCGAGAAGATCGTGAAGGGCGAAACGATCTCTGCCTGGGGACATGGTCCGCTCGATGCAACGGTCGCGATCGACGACACTACTGGTCAGATCACCTGCGACGTTCCTCATCTGAGCGCCGGCAGTTATGCTGAAATCCGTGTTGCCTGCGATCCAGGATGGTTCAGCGGCGTCACCCAAAAAGACCCGAATGCGCACTTTGACATAGCGCGCCTTGATACCATCAAAAGCGAAGAACAATCCTTTGCCGACCAGGCGAACCAGCAACGCATCACCATGCTCGCCTCGCTCATCGCGATCGTGGTTGCCTGCCTTGCAATTTGCATCTGGGCGCTCTGGTCGTTCAATCGCTATGGCAAGGAGCTCAAACCTACCTTCACCGAAAAATACTGGCGCGATGTTCCTGTTAAAGGCGAACATCCTGCTGTTGTTGGCCGCATCATGCGCTTCGACAAGCCTGAGAACAGCGATCTTACCGTCACGCTGCTCAACCTGGTGAACCTCGGTGCAGTGCTCATCAATAAAGCGAGCTACGAGAAGGATGGCTTGCTCGGTAGCAAAACAGTGGAGGATTACTATCTCTCACGGGCACCTGGCTATGAGTCGAAGATCACCAAGGAGATCGATCGCCTCGCCTTCAACTTCCTCTTCGACACGATCGGCGAAGGCGCAGAGTCGGTATGGCTCTCATCCATCAATGAATACGCGAAGAAGAACCCCTCCACCTTCAGCGACAAGCTTGCCGATTGGCAGGGCGAAGTGACCGCGCGTACGATCAACGGACAGTACTTCGAGCCCTATTCTAAGGCGAAGCGCGCCACCATGACCGCTGTTGGCATCGCAGCATTCGTGATCATCATGCTCATCTCGATGTTCTTCGATAACTTCCTCATGGTAATTCCTGGCGTTATCACGATGGTCTTCTTGCTCATCATCAGCCGTTTCATGGAACGCCGCACCCAAAAAGGTGCCGACGCTTATGCCAAGTGCGAGGCGCTCAAGCGTTGGCTGAAGGATTTCTCACGCCTGAAGGAACGCCCTGTCCTCGACATTAAGGTATGGGGTGAATTCCTCGTTTACGCGTACCTCTTCGGCGTCGCTGATGAAGTGATCGATGAGCTGCGCGACACCGTGCCTGAGCTATTCACGGAAGATGCCACGCTTGCCGCTTCGAGCTACTATGTGCCCTGGTGGTACATCTACTCGACCCACTCGATGACGAATGGCATGCCAAGCTTCGCCAACAGCTTCGCAAGCTCGATCAACCAATCGGTTGCAGCGGTTCAATCGGCTGCATCGGGCAACTTCTCAAGCGGCGGTGGCTTCGGCGGCGGATTCTCCGGTGGTGGAGGCGGCGGCTTCGGCGGCGGTGGCGGTGCCCGATGACAAACTACCCGGTCGTTCGGCATCTTTCAGCATACAGCCTGCAAGTCCGGATCTCGCGGCCACCACTGTTTACCCGCTGTTTATCGTTTGAACCTATCTGCGTGCTATAGTTGATACGAACGAACACAACAGCAGTCTACGAAGAAAAGGAATCGCAATGGATCAGACAAGCTGCATCACCCTTATCGGAATGCCTGGCGCAGGAAAATCGACGCTCGGTGTCGTGCTCGCGAAGATCATGAACTACAACTTCATCGATGCCGACTTGCTCATCCAGAACCAGAGCGATAAGACCTTACAGAAGATCATCGATGCTCTTGGCCCTGAAGGTTTCATCGAGGTTGAAAACGAGGTCTTAAGCACCCTTGAAGCGCAGCGAAGCGTTATTGCCACGGGTGGTTCGGCAGTCTATTCCGATGGTGCCATGACCCATCTTGCTACCCTTGGCCCTGTGGTCTACCTGCGTGTTTCTTACGATGAATTGAAGAATCGTTTGGGCGGCCTGCATGAACGCGGTGTTGTCATGAAAAGCGGCACGGGCTCGCTGTTCGATCTCTACGAAGAACGTACGCCGCTGTACGAGAAATATGCCGACATCGTGCTTGATATCGATGGGCTCTCCGTACGCGACGCAGCCCACAAGCTTACGGATATGCTTTCTTTGGTTTAACGCAAATGCCGCCTATTCTGTATAGACTTAGTCTAAAATTTCATATATGACTAAATTCTAATGATTGAGGTGGCTAAAGCTATGCAGCACTCCGGACGCATCAGCGGAGCAACGAAACTGATCGGGCTGATCGGGAGCCCCGTACAAAATTCAGGTTCCCCCAAGATTCACAACGCTGTGTTCGAACATCTTGGGCTTGACTATGCCTATATTGCCTTTGATGTAGACAACGATCGTCTGGAGGACACCGTGCGCGGCATGGCCGCCATGGGCTTTCTCGGCTATAACGTGACCACACCCTGCAAGACCTTCGTTCTGCCCTTTCTCGACGAAGTCTCTGAAGCTGCCGAGATCATGGGCGCGGTGAACACCGTCGTCATTCAAGATGGACGCTCCCTTGGCGACAACGCCGATGGC
>OGPJ01002736.1_pt1 | contig 11006 bp, 8 predicted proteins | sample 1552831 | NCBI WGS metagenome assembly OGPJ01 (sample SAMEA2579914, study PRJEB22360) | human gut metagenome | biome: human gut; feature: human-associated habitat; material: faeces | place: Denmark | collected 2008/2010
CAAGTTTTTTGAAAAAACATCTGTCGTTTTTCGAAAACTAGACAGGTCCACCCGGATTTTTTCCTTGGAAGTAACTTTCCTATTAGGCTCGATCGAGAGGTTATAGTCTCCCATAGGAACACTCTCCGAGTAGTGACCGCTCCACATTTTCTCCCCGTCAAGGTTCATCAATATCACGAGGTTCGCCGTGTCCAACAACACGTGAAAAGACGTGTCCCGGATCTCCCCGGGATTATCCACAAGAACTTTCACCGGCGAATCGTTATAAAGTTCTCGATCACGCAAGAAACCTTCACGGACGTAACGGACGTTCAAGTCCAGTTCCTCCACGACCTCCCGCATCAGGTTCTTCGACTGTAGCTCCACGATCTCGTTTTCCACAAACATATCCGCCGCCGCCAAGCCCAGCTCTTTCATCATCACGTTCGTTCCCAGTTCCCCCTTTTTCGAGTCGCTGATCATCACCTTACCCGTCACGTTGTAGATAGGTACCCGGCTCTGGCATATCAACAAAGCGATGACCAAACACAAAGGCACCGACACCGCAAACCAACGCCAACGGGTGATAAACTTTTCAACTAATACTTTTATATCTATACTTTCGGACTCACGTTCCCTGTTCAAGTTATTCTCTTCCATGTAATTCCGGTTCTAGGTTAACGAATTGCGATGGCAAGGATTGCCACCAACGTGGAAATACTCGATAAAACGTAAGGCAGGAATGCCCCGGCATTTCCTCCCACAATCCGAGCCTTATTGGGTTCGACATAGACCACGTCATTCTGTTGCAAGTAGAAAAAAGGCGAATGAATGATATTTTCCGATGTCAAATCCAGTTGGGCGAAAACTTTCTCGTCCCCGTCTTCTCGCATCACCAGCACGTTCTTACGCTTTGCATTAATTTGTAAATCTCCAGCCATTCCCAAAGCATCAAAAATGGAGACCCGTTCACTATTCACCTTGTAACTCCCGGGAGCTTTCACTTCTCCCAACACGGTTACCTTGAAATTCAAGTACTGGATAGTCACGATCGGGTTTTTAGCAGCCAATTCCGTCCGGGATAAACCTTCCACTTTAATCTTTCCCAACACCGCAAAATCGATCGTCCCGTCCGTGTCCACCAGATACCCGTAAAGTTGATCATTACCTGTTCTCGTGTTATTCTGTCCCAACCCGATCATCGGCGTGTTAAAAGGCAGGGCCGTCTCAATATCATCACAGGAAACCACGATTGATAATAGATCATCCACATGGATCACCGTACGATACTGCAAAGCTGCTTTCACTCTAGAATTAATCTTCACATCTTGCAGGTACACCACGTCCTTCGGGGAAGCGCAAGCTCCCAACAAGCAAACCAGCATACCGATAAAAAACAATCTTCCAGTTCCCGTCATCACTTGTAAGTCTTTATTTTAGTTAATTATTTATTTTATCCAGTATTTCGAACCGGGAGTTCTTCGATTTAAACTCCGGCACCACCTGTTTCATCAACCGCACGGTATCCTCAATCCGTACCGCCAATGCTAATTCCGCAAGTTGATCATAAGCTCTCAACACCTCGTCCCGCTTGTACTTCCGGACTCTTGCTACCCGAATTTTAGCATTCCCCGTCGGGATCGTGTTCTCCTCGTTACTTAAAACCTCCTCGTACAATTTCTCTCCCGGCCGCAAGCCGATAAACTTGATCTTGATATCCTCGTTCGGGACGTACCCCGCCAAACGAATCATCCGTTCCGCCAGATCGACGATCTTCACGGGTTCTCCCATGTCAAAAACGTAGATTTGATTGCCCGTACTCATCGTGGCCGCCTCCATCACCAACCGGCAAGCCTCCGGGATAGTCATGAAAAAGCGGGTGATTCCCGGGTCTGTAACCGTCACCGGACCACCCCGCTCGATCTGTTTCCGGAAATAGGGAATCACGCTACCGTTGCTTCCCAGCACATTTCCAAACCGTACTGCCACAAATTCTGTCGAGGACTGACGGCTGAGACCCTGTACGATCATCTCACAGATTCTTTTGGAGGCTCCCATGATATTGGTAGGATTTACAGCCTTATCGGTCGAGATCAACACAAACTTGCTCGTACCGTATTTATCCGCAGCCAATGCCACTTTGTACGTACCAAATACATTATTTTTAATAGCCTCATTCGGACTGTCTTCCATCAATGGTACATGTTTATGCGCCGCCGCATGATACACAATGTCCGGATGATATGTGGCAAATACCCGGTCAACACGGCTGGTATTACGCACCGATCCGATCAGCACTTCCAGATGCAGATACGGATAATGTCGTCTCAATTCCTGCTGAATATCGTACGCATTATTTTCATAGATATCAAATATGATAAGCATCTTGGGCTGATTGGCCGCAATCTGGCGGCACAGCTCACTACCGATGGAACCGCCTCCTCCGGTGACAAGAACGACTTTATCTTTCACATATCCGGTAATCGAATCCAGATCCGTCTTTACCGGCTCACGTCCCAAAAGGTCTTCAATCTGAACCGGACGAAGTTTTTCGACCGCAGCTTCTCCATTTACAAACTGATATACTCCCGGAAGAATTTTCAGATCTGCCCCCGTCTGCTGACAGATTTCAAGGATCTCCTTCACTTCTTTTTTCGACGCACTCGGCATCGCCACAATAATCTCATTGATCTCATAATGACTGGCGGCGTCAAGAATTTTATCTCTTCCGCCAATCACCTTAATTCCATTAATAAATGTGTTTTGTTTGGACTTATTGTCGTCAATCACACAGCAAATATTGCTGTCCAGTTTTTTACTCATTTTAAGCTCGTTGATCACCATATTTCCGGCTTCTCCACCACCGATGACCATCGTATTCCGCATACCGACACCATGCACATTTTCATTGTAAAGGAATCGGATGATACGATACGAAAAACGCACCGTCAAAGTCATAAAAAATAAGAGCATAAAATAAATAAAAAAATACGATCGTGGCAGTCTGCGGTAAGTTCCAAACACCGTCAAAAAATGAATGACCGTCGAAATTCCGCAAGCCAATGCAATATTGATCACTTCGCTCAGGCTTGCATACCGCCACAAACTATTATACAAACGAAAAAGTGTAAATACAATTAACGTTAAAAGTGTATTTACTATCATCATTTCCTGCAATGTCGTAATATAACCATGCGGATAATCAATCGACATTCCGCTTTTGATAAATTTATCCCATTTTAACTCATAGCGGATAAAGAGTGCCGCATACGAACATAGATTAATACATACTGCATCCCATATCAATAATAAAAACCGATAGATCAGCGACATCTTCCCACTTTCAATATATTTACGAATTGGTAACATGAATATTTTCCTCCGTTTTTTGTTCACCATTAACTATTCCGGTCTCCCTCCCATTTGCATTTTGAACACTTCGTGTTCTTTCCCGCCTTTGATTGCCTTTAATACATTATTATACAAAAAAAAGTTGAAAAAATCAATGGGATAGCGTATACTAATATCTTGTCAAAAGATTTTTGAGAGGAACTATGAGAGGATGAATATGAAAATCACAAATCAAATCACACGTTATTACATTTTATTTTATGCACTTTATAGTATGACACAGCGAATTATTCCTATTTCTGTTTTTTGTGTCGGTCCCTTAGCCGGGATTCTTTATAAACTGATTGTTGGTCTCGGCGGCTGTCTGGCACTTGTTTATCTGGTTTCCGGATTTAAAAAATGGAAAATGAATTCCCTTTTCGCCCTACTGGGCGGCTTTATCCTGGTTTTATGTATTACCACACTGCTAAATCGCAGTTATAATTTTTTTGACAATGTACTTGGCGTCATCACCTTTGGGGTCCAGCTCATTCTGTTTTTCAGTTATTACCATATGATAGAGAAAAAGGAGTTTTCTTTTACAATTCAACTTACTGCCGTCGCATCGAGCATCCTTTGGAACATCTGCTGTGCAATTTCCCTTGCCCAGTACCTTTTGAATATTCAGTACCGCACTTTAAATCCTATTGGAAATACCGTGCGACAGGGAATTGTAGATGGCAGACTGTTTGGTATCTTCTCCGATCCAAATTTTGCTGCTTTTACTTCCTTTTTAGTGCTGATGCTGCTTGCATACACTTTTTATTGCCAAAAAACCCGGATTCTCCGTATTTATATCGGAATCAGCGTCGTGCTCAATATTGCATATATCGTATTTTCAAATTCACGGACTGTATTTTTATGCGTGATCGGCACCGTATTTTTCTTTGTATTACTGCTTACCTACCGTCGTTATATCGCAGACGGAAGAACGTCGGTCAAACGTTTTCTTCTTTATGCAGTACGAAACCTTGCGCTTTCTTTGGCTGGAATGATTGCTGTCTATTCTCTGCTCTTTTATCCGATGCAGAATATCGGCAAACAGATGGAGCCGCAGCGCAGCGAAACAGACCTTGTCCGCGATGACGTAGGCGGTGATAATGTAACAAATAACCGCTCTACGATTTGGATTCATTATCTTGATCTGTATAAGAAGAAACCGGTATTTGGATTTTCAATCAACACCGCACTTCCTTATGCCACCGAGCATGATCCGGAAGGCTATCTCGCGCAGACACAGTATGTTACCCACAATGGGTATCTGTCGCTTCTGGTGGAAACCGGTATTCTAGGTTTTGCACTGATGGCATGTTTTATTATCTTGATGCTGATTCGAAATGTAAAACGCATTCAGGCAAATGAAAAAATCAGCCCGGACTACGCTCTGGCCTTAAGCCTTGTGGTCGCCGTGCTGATCTTCCTCGTTTGTTTCCATGATATTTTCTTTACGGTAAATATCGAAACCATGCTATTGTATCTGTCAATGGGCGTTTTATTTATCGAGACAGATTCACAAACTGCTCAATCAACTCTTTCCACTCAGACAGAATAGTTTCTTTAGAAAAACTTTCCAGATTTGACCGGGAATTATTTGAAAGCCGGAGGCGTTCCTCCGGTTTTTTTAATAGTTCATAAATGACCCCTGCCATCTTTTCCGTATCATATGGTGGAATCAATTTCCCATCTTCGCCATCCCGGATGATCTCACGCGGTCCGGACACAATGTCAAAGCTAACAAGCGGCAATGCATTGGCTTTTGCCTCGATGAGAACCAGCGGAAGGCCTTCCCGGTAAGAGGTAAGTACATACATGGAATGTCCCTGATAACAACTTTCCATATGATCGGTAAGGCCCATCAGATGGACATTATTTTCAAGCCCCTCCTTTTCTATCCTTTGTTGAATTTCCTCAAACATATCGCCATCACCATATACTTCCCAGACAAAATCCGTTGTCTTTTTTGCCAAAGCGGCTGCGGTATCTACAAGAAGATCCATTCCTTTTTCTTTGGAAAAGCGGCCAGCTGTCAAAATTTTACTGCTATTTGAATCATATGGTGATGCTGCCTTTTGAATGCGCTCATCAATCCAATTATAAATGGTGATAACCCGTCCTTTTTTATAATGAAATTTATCATAATAAGCTTCTTCACTCTGTTTGGTCAAAACAACCGTTTTATCCGAAAAACGTGATCCCACCGTACGCATCGTGCGCGCCGGCACCTCATTCCATTGATTTAACAGCGCTCCGTGATCGCAGAAAATTCTCGGAATCTTTAATCGTCTTCCATGAATCCCCCCGCAAAGTCCGGCATAAGCCCCTATATAAAATACAATATCCAGATCCTTTTTCTTAATGGAACAGCGAAATGGTTTTCCGGCCTTTGTAATTACTTCGCGGATTCTTGCTTTATACGGAAGAATCACCTCATAATGAATGTCCTCCGGCAGTTCATAAGCACAGGTCTCGTTTTCCTGAATAAAACTAATGATCGTAATCTCGTATTCTTTCCGAAGGGCAAGTGCCATATTATATAACACCTGCTGGGCTCCTCCGCGGACGCTCATATCAAAATTTACAAATCCTATTTTCTTCATTGATTTCTTCTCCCGTCATCGGTAATATTTCATTAAAATCCGGTAATTGTGATGCTTCATAAAAAACAGAAGTATCTTATCTTTTTTTCCAAAATGCGCTTTTGACGAATATAATTTCTGTATGCTTGGCATTGCGAGCCAAGACTTGATCTGCTCTTTGCATTGCGGATCTGTCTTACCGGAACGCCGCATCAGATCATAAAATTTATTTTTTATGGAATTGAGATAAAATACATCAAGAAAAGCCTCCTCTTTTCCTCCGCATCTTCGGTAAAATGCTTCCACTTCGCTCCGAAGCCGGTCTTCAATCTCCATGGCATTCTCGCGGAATCGAAACGACAGACTTCCGGTTTCAATATTATAATATTGATAGACGGATTCGGAAAGCACGCTGATTTTCCCGGCGCGTTCAAATACGTGAAGATTAAATACCAGATCTTCTCCCTTATCAAGGTCTGTCGGAAATCCTTTTTCAATCACTTCACGTCGGTATAATTTATTCCATGGCACGTGAAGAAAATAGGAAGAAAATAATTTCGGAAAGTCCTTGATAAACGCCGTTTGGTCTGCATAAACAGCTGCTTTGGGCAGGTGGTCTTTTCCGGCTTTTTCATCATAATATCCGGCTATTACTACGTCACTTTTATCTTCTTCCATGCGTTTTACCATAAGCGAAGCTGCCTCTTTTTTTACCAGGTCATCACTGTCAACAAACTGGATATACTTTCCATGAGCTTCCTTTATCCCCCGGTTTCTCGCGGCAGAAACCCCTTCATTTTTTTTTGTTATCACATGAAAATACGGAACTTTCTTCTCATAGGTTCGGCAGATTTCAAGACTTCCGTCTGTCGAGCAGTCATCGACAATGATCACCTCAAGATTGGGATAATCCATCGCGGCGACATGATCCAGGCAGGCTGCCAGCCGTTTTCTTGAATTATAAACTGGAATAATGACTGACACGAGTGGTTGTGCTTGCTGCATATTAAACTTCCTCCTCTGTGCGCTTTAGTGGGTAGTATATGCCTTTATACTGTGGATATGCTTTTTCTGTATCTACCACAATTCCGTCATGGGAAGGAACCTGCTTGTCCTCCGGCGGCATCGTCATATAATCGCCGAATGCCATTTTAAGATACGTATCATACCCCACCGGAATCGGCATCCTTTCTCCTTCAAACTCTTTGTACACGGCACTGGCAAATATTTCTTTTGGATACTCATTTACCATGTAATTGTAACGGACACAAAGTTCGGTAATATGATCACACTCTTCGATCGGATATTTGGTCATATGACGCTCACAAAGACGTGCCATGCGATAGCGGTTTTTCCAGCCGGGAGCCAGAAGAAGCATCATTTTTCCAATTAGATAAAACCCTTTTCCCTTACTCGTCGGTGCTTCCTGATTGATATAAATCTGATAGGCAAGCCCCCACATCAACTGCATCTTACGTTTGAACCGGGAAGACGGGCAGCCATCCAATGGCAGAATTTCAAGGCGGATTCCATGTGCAATGTCAAGATCCATCTGCCGTTCTTTTACAAATGTGGTCTCTTCATCCGTGATCATCGTAAGCTGGGAACGCAGAAACTGTTCTTTGCTCGTACGACTCAGCCGATATTTGGTCTCATCCATCTCCTTCGGCCACAGTTCGCACAATTTTTCATAATCGTTTCGCGGCATAAAGACATCGATATCATCATCCCACGGAATAAATCCCTGATGACGCAGCGTACCGATACAGCATCCCCCGCAAAAATAAAACAATAAGTCATGTTTTTCACAAAATTCTTTAAATACAAGTGTAATCTCCAGACATTTTTTCTGAAGCAGGCGAAGTTCCGCACGCAGCCGCTCTCCTGTCGCCGGCACACAAGGACGGTTCAAGTCCAGAAGAACACAATCATGATGTGCCTTCTGCTTTTCTTTCGGCGGCAGCGCCATATAATCGCCGAATGCTTCTTTCAAATAGCCATCATATCCCACGGGGATTGGCATATTTTCTCCCTCAAATGGCACAAACTCGGCCTTTTCGAACCATTCTTTTTTGTATTTCTTTTTCATATAAAATGGACCGGAACACAATTCCGTGATGTAATTACACTCGGAAATAGGATATTTTGTCATATGTTTTTTTGCGAGATTCCAGATCTTATAGCGTATCTTTTTCCCGCGAAATACCGAAAGCAGAAAGCGGCTTCCGGCCGCCATCAAGCCACCATGTTTTTCCGGTACAGTCTGTGCGCGAAACAATTGATAAATAAGCGCCCACATGCATTGAAATTTACGTTTCCATTTTCCCTCCGGGTACCCATCCAGCGGAATCACATCCAATGCCACCCCATGCGCGATCCGGAGATCTTTTTGGTATGGCTTGATCTGCGTCGTCTCACTGTCACGAAGTGTCGCAAAGTTATTTCGATCCACATAATCCAGTGTGGTATCGGATAAAATATACCGTTTTCCCGCTTCATATGAATTCCATTTTTTTACAAACATTTCATAATCTTCGCGTGGCATGAAAAAATCAAGATCATCGTCCCACGGAATAAATCCTTTATGACGGATTGCACCGATGCAACCGCCCCCGCAGAAATAACAGGTCAGATCATTTTCTTTACAGAATTCTACAAACACTTTTGCCATCTGCAGACTGATCCGGTGAAGCCCTTCCAATTCTTCTTTTGTATATTCTGAAGCTGTATCACTCATTGCGATTTCCTCTCTTTCCCTCTTTTTAACAGGCTGAGAAACCCGAAACATGTTCCCACGCCATAACTGATATGCAGCAGGAAAAATAAAACCGGCAATGCGATCTGTCGAATGTCTTTCTTTTGCCCCCTCACGGACACCACTGCCATAACAATCGCCAGCAGCCAGTACAGGCTCCACATCAAAACCGCCGGAAATGGGTGCACGAAAATGCCAAATATTGTCGTTGCAATAATCCCAAGCACAAAGGCAAATGGCACAAAATGATACAGAGACAGGCAGCCCGGACAGATTCCCGCAGTCCTTCCTACCCAGTATCCGTTGCCGTATTTCTGGCGGCACATTTTCCGCAGACTGGGGCGAATCATCTGATAGGAAATGATTCCCGGCACCATACATAATTGAAATCCATTTTGGCGAATGCGGTAATGAAATTCGTTGTCTTCCGTACGTCCAAGATCTTCGCGGAATTTTCCGGCCTTTTCAAACACTTCGCGCCGGTAAGCCCCATGAAAAAAAGACTTCACATAGGCCTTTTTTTCTTTTCTCCGAAAGTCTGCAATGCTGCTTCCAAACATAGAACTCTCTGCCAACAACAAAACCTGCTGCCAGGCCGAGTCCCCTTCGACAATATTCGGTCTCATACCTCCGGTCACGTATTCTCCCTCAGACAGCGCATTCACATTTTTTTCCACAAAGTCTTCCGGGATGCTGCTATGGGCATCGATGCGGATCAATGCCTCTGTCGTAAAGGCATCAATGACTGCATTCCAGCCACAGCTTTGTATCTTCCCCTTATTTTCTATAATTTTTATATCAAGAAAGAAATCCCTATTTTCTTTCTGCCATTCCTCCATCACTTTCCGCGTCCCATCGGTTGACATACTGTCTGCCAGCACAACTTCCATCTCCGAGTGCGGATAACTCTGCCCTTCAATATCTTTTAAAAGAGACGGCAGGTTCTTTTCCTCGTTGTACGCAACAACGCCTACGGTAATTTTCATCCTCTTCTCCTTCCTCTCATTCTACTCTATTATATGGTTATTTTGCTTTTTTTTCAATGTTTTTCTTGCCCTCTGACACGGAAAAGATTATACTATAGAAAGAGAATGCCGTAGAAAGGATTTCTTTTCGAACCGGCTGTAATGAAGAAAAAGGAGAATTGGAATTACATATGGGGAATTATTTAACCGATATTGCCATCGTCATCCCGGCTCTGAATCCCTGTGAGCGCATGGTCGAGCTGGTCCGCGAGTGCAAAGATGCCGGTTTTGAAAATATTATTTTGGTGGATGACGGAAGTTCCATTGAAAATCGTATTTATTTTAAAACATGCAAAGAAAAATACAATTGCCGCATCCTTCGACATGTGGTGAATTTTGGAAAAGGCATGGCGCTAAAAAGTGCCTTTAACCACATTCTTGAAAACCGCCCTGACATCATCGGAACGGTAACGGTGGACTGCGATGGACAGCACGTAGTCAAAGATATTATCACCTGTGCAAAACTTGTCTGTGAACACCCTGACCGGCTTATTTTAGGATGCCGTCAGTTTGATGACCCGAAAATCCCATGGCGCAGCCGCTTTGGCAACAAAATGACCTGCCGCATCATCAAACTCCTCTGCGGAATCTCGATTTCGGATACGCAGACCGGCCTTCGCGGCATGTCCCGTGAACTTCTCGCCAATTATTTTGCCACCACAAAGGGCGAGCGCTTTGAATACGAGATGAATATGCTTCTCTGTGCCAAAGAAAACCAGATTCCTTTTGAGGAATTTCCGATCCAGACGATTTATCTGGAAAATAACGAGAGTTCACATTTCAATCCTTTTATCGATTCCATCCGAATCTACAAGGTTTTTTTGAAATTTATGCTGAGTTCTTTTTCCAGTTTTATTATTGATATTTCGCTTTTTTACCTGCTGCGATTTATCCTGCTGCCATTTGTCGGTGAAAAAATGCAAATTTCGCTTTTTGGTATCGACATCCTGCTCTTGACATTTTTACGCAATGTCATCGCAAGACTCGGCTCCTCACTGTATAATTTTACCATTAACAAAAAGCAGGTATTCCACAATGATTCGAAAGATATCACGATCATCTTCCGCTACTACACATTGTGCATCTGCCAGCTCCTGATCTCCACTCTGCTGGTTGACTACACCCTGCGTTTTATCCCATTTCGAACCGTGCGGAAATGCATCATTGATACCATCCTGTTCCTGATCAGTTTCCAGATTCAAAGGGAATGGGTATTTAAAAGAAAGCGTAACTATTCAGGATCAATGTATGGAAATCAATGAATCGTCGTGCTTGCACGTA
>OGPJ01002738.1_pt1 | contig 10997 bp, 10 predicted proteins | sample 1552831 | NCBI WGS metagenome assembly OGPJ01 (sample SAMEA2579914, study PRJEB22360) | human gut metagenome | biome: human gut; feature: human-associated habitat; material: faeces | place: Denmark | collected 2008/2010
ATGCCAGAGCAATTTCTTTTTACCAAAGAGAAGGGTTCATTATTCAATGTGAAGGTTTGGATGAAGCTACTGGTGAAAAAGAGTACACCATGCTATGGAAACAAAAATAAAAATCGAAATTTAACTATATAAAAAAGATGAAACGAAGGAGGCGGATTACTTAGAAAAGGCATGGACAGTACACGAATCCAAATGCCTTTTATGAGCGAAAGGAACAGAAAAATGGAAAATAACGAACAGGATTTTATAAATATTATCAATGCGACAGAAAATAATTTAAAACACGTTTCTTTAAAAATTCCCAAGAAACAAATCACAGTTTTTACCGGAGTATCCGGTTCGGGAAAGTCTTCTCTTTGTCTGGATACGATTGCGGCAGAATCGAGAAGGGAACTGAATGTAACATTTCCAAGTTTTGTGCAGCAGTTTTTGCCCAAATATGGCCGCCCGGAAGTAGACCGCATGGAAAATCTTCCGGTCACGATCGTAATCGATCAGAAAAAACCGGCTGCTAATTCGAGGTCTACGGTTGGTACTTACACCGATATTTATGCGTTGCTGCGCCTGCTTTTTTCTCGTGTCGGAAAACCTTTTGTCGGATATTCGGATAGTTTTTCCTTCAATCATCCAAGCGGAAAATGTGAGCGCTGCGAAGGTCTTGGAGTTGTGACAGAATTAGATATACACAAGCTTGTAGATTTTGATAAATGTTTAAACGATGAAGGGGTTATTAAATGGCCCGCATTTACAACCGGAGCCTGGAGATGGAAACGATATGCTTACAGCGGTCTGTTTGATCTGAATAAGAAGATTAAAGATTATTCAAAAGAAGAGATGGATCTGTTCCTTTATTCTCCGCAGATCCGTCTTAAAAATCCACCGGATAACTGGCCGAAATCTGCGAAATATGAAGGAATTTATCCGCGTATGTACCGCAGTATCATCACATCCAAAGAAGGGCAGCTTCATAAGAAAGAACTGGATCGGATTGTCAGCACATTTACATGTCCGGTCTGCCATGGAGCCAGACTGAATGCAAAGATCCGCAGCTGCCTGATCAATGGCAAGAATATCTGTGAAGTTTCCGATATGCCGATTCCTGAGGCAGCAGAATTTATCCGTCAGATTGAGGATCCGCTGGCACGTGACATAAAAACGGAGATCTTAAAACGGATGAATGCGCTTACTGAGATTGGTCTGGGTTATCTTTCGCTCAGCCGGGGAACGGATACACTTTCCGGCGGCGAGGCACAGCGGATTAAAATTGCCAGATATATCAATTCACCGCTTACAGATATGATGTATGTACTGGATGAGCCAAGTGTAGGACTGCATTCAAGAGATATCCAGAAGCTGAAAAATTCCCTGATCAAATTAAAAGAACATGGAAATACAGTTCTGATCGTGGAACATCACCGGGAAATTATTGCATTGGCGGATCATATTGTGGATATGGGACCGGAAGCCGGTATAAACGGTGGACAGATTATGTACCAGGGCAGTTACGAAGGACTTTTAAAGGCTGATACGGTGACAGGGCGTATGCTGCGGACAAAAACGCCGGTAAAAATGGAATATAGAAAGCCGACAGGCTGGTATCAGCTCGAGCATGCCAATCTTCATAATCTAAAGAATGTAAATGTGAAACTTCCACTTGGCGTTATGACAGTCATTGCCGGCGTGGCCGGTTCCGGAAAAAGTTCGCTGATGGAATATTTTACCAGCCAGTATCCGGGAGAGGTTATTTCAATCAGACAGAAAGATATAGGGATCAATTTAAGATCGACCCCGGCTACCTATCTGGACATTGCAGATAAGATCAGGGCTCTGTTTGCTAAGGAAAATCATATTGCACGGTCATATTTCAGCTTTAATTCCAAAGGGGCATGTCCTGTATGCCAGGGAAAAGGGGTTATTATATCGGATATGGCCTATATGGATTCTATTGAGACGGTTTGTGAGGTATGTCATGGAACTAGGTATTCGGAAGAAGTGCTGAAGTATCAGTATAAGGGAAAAAACATTGCTGAAGTTATGAATATGACTGTACGTCAGGCAATTCGGTTTTTTGAAAACACTGATTTCGTCAATAAACTCGATATGCTGGAGCAGGTTGGACTGGGATATCTGCATCTGAATCAGTCTATGACGACACTTTCGGGTGGAGAACTGCAGCGTGTAAAGCTGGCGGACAAGCTTGAAGAGCGCGGACAGATCTTCATTCTGGATGAACCGACAGACGGACTGCATCTGGATGACATCAGACGGCTGATGAAACTTTTCAACAAGATGACGGACCAGGGCAATACGCTGTTTATTATCGAACATAGTCTTGACGTTATGAAGGATGCGGACTATATTGTTGAACTTGGACCGGAAGGAGGTCAGGCTGGCGGCGAGATTCTCTTTACAGGGACGCCGAAAGAAATGTTAGAATCTTCCGGTAGTGTGACTCGTGAGTATTTATCAGATTGAGGAAGCAACTTATGTCAAATACGAATCCATTCTGGAAAATCACATCAAACCAGGAAGTAACGGTCAATGAACAGAATCCACAGGCTGTTGGATTCTATGAACATCTGGGATTTCAGACATATAAGAGAACGGAGTGTGATGAGGAAGGTAATCCGTATCTGCTTTTATATATGAAACGTAATATATGTTAGATCTATAAAGTGGAAAAATCATCTAGTATATGTTAATATAGTATCTAAGATAGGTTGAAACACATTTACAAATGAAAAGAGGCATGAAAAAGATGACAAAGGAAGAATGGTATCAGCAATTATTTTCCCGTCTGGAACAGTCCAAATTCAGAAACAGTTTTCATCTGAAAGAAAAGGACAAGGCATATATACGTGAAAAGGGTATGGATACCATCCGGCGTCACGCCGAAGATTTTATTGCAAAGAGAGAAGCACCTGCAGTGATCCCCAATGACGGAAAGCAGACGCCGATGCGGGGACACCCGGTATTCATAGCACAACATGCAACCGCGACATGCTGCAGGGGATGCATATATAAATGGCATAAGATGCGTCCGGGCAAAGAGTTAAGTAAGGTGCAGCAGGAATATCTGGTGGATGTCATCATGACGTGGATCGAGGGTGAGATGAAGCGATGAAACAAGATGATATGGAAAAAGAAAAGAAAAAATGTTCTGGAACATATCTGGAGGACAGCCATCCGGATATCTATCCGGAGAGCGTAAAAGAAGAAAGCGGTTATTATGTGGCAACAAAGAAGAAACAAGGCGAATATACAATAGAGGATTATCGGAAACTTCCGGAAGATGAAAGCGCCGAACTGATCGATGGAACGATATATGACATGGTAGCACCGCTTAGTGTACATCAGCTGCTGGCATCCAAGATATATAGTTCGCTTGTCGGATACATTGAAAAGAACCAAGGCGCTTGTATTCCAATGTTTGCGCCGGTGGATGTACAACTGGATCAGGACGATAAAACGATGGTACAGCCGGATCTTATGATCGTCTGTGACAGAAAAAAGCTTACCAGACAGGGGGTTTTCGGTGCGCCGGATTTTATTATTGAGATCCTGTCTGAAAGTACAAGGAAGAAGGACAGTTATCTGAAGCTTATGAAGTATCAGAAAGCGGGGGTAAGAGAATACTGGCTGGTGGATCCGGATAAGAAAAAAGTGATTGTGTATGATCTGGAGAAAGTCGAGATACCAGTGATATATGGATTTACAGATCAGGTACCTGTGCGGATATTCGATGGAAAATGTGTGGTCGATTTTTCACTGATCTATGAAAATATCAAATTTATATATGAACAATCATGACAATTGCTTTTCGTACGAACAAAAATAAGCTACAATGAGCATATGAAAAGAAAAACGGATAAACAGGAGCAAAAAAGTATGGAACTTCGGGTGTTGAAATACTTTCTGATGGCAGCGCGTGAAGAGAATATTACAAGAACAGAAAAGCTTCTTCATATTACACAGCCGACACTGTCAAGACAGCTGATGCGTCCTGATCTGGCGCAAAAACGAAGCACTGTCAGAGACCGTAAAAAAATTCCTGGATGTATTCTCCGAAAAAAGAACATGATTTAAAAATCACAAAAAACTACGCAGCCCCGTAGGAAAAATATAATAGGATGCAGGTGACTTTGAACGAAGTGAACGGAACCAGCATCCTATTATATTTTTCCTACGGGGCTACATAGCTTTTAAGGCACACAATTTTTGAATCTAAACAATACTCATAAACCACTCCACCGTAGCCGGATCGTGATGTGAGAAGAACAGACTCTCTCCGCCATCCAGAGCTTCCAGTGTCTTCATATCTTCCTCAGAAAGTGTAAAATCAAATACATTAAAGTTCTCTTCCATACGTTCTTTATGAACGGACTTTGGAATTACAACAACGCCACTCTGGATCAGGAAGCGAAGAGCAACCTGTGCAGGTGTCTTTTGTTTTACCACGAATTTTGCAACGGATGTGAACCATCTTCTGAAGGGAAGAAAGGTCATTCCGCTGACGGATCCGGAGGCGGATGTGACGTATCATCTGATCTGCCGGAAAGAGAAGGAAGAACTTGTGAAGAATTATAAATAGACAGAGCGGAGACTGGTGAGAATGTGTTATACTGGTCGGGAATGAAAATAAATAAAAATACACAAGAGATACATGGGAGAAAGATATGAGTGAGAAATCAATGAGCAAAGATACAAGAAAGAATGTGATACTGCTGCATATTGCGGTTATGTGTTTTAGCTGCTCCGGCGTGATCGGTCAGTATGTACAGGTTCCGGCGGTACAGGTGGCAATGGGAAGAGTCATCTGTTCGTCGTTACTTTTACTGGCAATATCGCTGGTGTGTAAAGACAAGCTGACACTGGATTCGAAGAAAGATTACGGACTTATGATTTTGACAGGTGTTGTGATGGCAATCCACTGGTCTAGTTTCTTTCAATCGATCCAGACATCGTCCGTGGCAATCGGGACCATTACATTTTCAACTTTCCCACTGTTTCTGACATTTCTGGAACCTTTATTATTCCATGAGAAGATACGCGGTAAGAATATTTTGAATGCTTTGATCCTTTTGATGGGAGTATTGATCACGATTCCGGAATTTTCAGTGGAGAATAAAGTGACGAGTGGAATTCTCTGGGGAATGCTGGCAAGTTTTACTTATGCAGTAATGACGTTATCAAACCGGTATTTTTCCAGCAGATACAAAGGACGTACCATCTGTCTGTATGAACAGGGAACAGCAGCAATTGCATTGCTTCCGGCGTTGGTACTGGTGAAAGCAGAATGGCGTCCGGTGGATTTCGCAGGTGTTGCAACAATTGGTTTTTTATGTACGGCGATTGCCTATTCTTTATATGTAACGGCGCAGAAAGGTGTAAAAGCGCAGACTGCGGGAATCATTTCCGGTATGGAGACGGTATACGGGATCGTATTTGCACTGATCTTCTTAAGAGAAATCCCTACGGTCAGAGAACTGGTCGGAGGTGCAGTGATACTTGGAATCGCATTTTATTCGTCCTTGCATAGCGAAGATTAATCATAAGAAATTTTTAAGAATTGTATCGGGAAATATTTAAATCATGAACGATATAGTAAGCATGCAAAGAAAAAGAGGGGAGAGACGAAAGAAATGGAGGCAGAAAAAATATTAGTAGTAGATGATAACAAAGAAATCGTCTACTCCATCAGTGAACTGTTAAAGTATGAAGGGTATGAGACTTTGAAAGCATATGACGGTATGGAAGCACTGGATATTATGGAGCGGGAGAATGTAGACCTGATCCTTCTGGATGTGATGATGCCAAGACTCAACGGTCTGTCGGCACTGATGAAGCTGCGTGAGAAAAGCAGGATTCCGGTAATCATCCTGTCGGCCAAGACGGAAGAAAGTGATAAGGTGTCGGGACTTACGCTCGGAGCAGATGACTATATTGAGAAGCCGTATAATCCTGCGGAGCTGATCGCCAGAGTGAAAGCGCATTTACGCAGATACCGCGCATGGAGCGGTGGAGAAACGGAGAAAAAGAAAGATCCGGATCAGATCGTGAATGGCGGTCTGGTACTGGATAAAAAGCAGAGAGTCATCTTTGTTGAAGGAGAAGAAGTGCATCTGACGGCAACGGAGTATAAGATCCTGGAGCTATTGATGGCGCATCCCGGGCAGGTATTTCCGGCAGAGCAGATCTATGAGAATGTATGGCAGGAAACAGCAGATTATACTGTAGAGAATACTGTAATGGTACATATCCGTCATATCAGGGAAAAAGTGGAGATTGATGCGAAGAAGCCAAGATATGTAAAGGTGGTGTGGGGAATTGGATACAAAATGGAAAAATATGGTAAAAGCAATTAAAAAGTTTATAAAAGAATATTATGATTGCGTATTTGGATTTCTGCTGTTTATAATTGGAAGCTTCCTGTTCTTTGTGGTGTTAGTGAACAGATATTATTTCAGTACATGGGGCGTATGGAGAATCTGCTTGATCGGCAATATCCTGGTGCAGCCGGGAATCTGCCTGCTCGTACGCAGGTATATGAAACTGAGATATCGGAACTGGAGTCAGAAAGGGAGTGCAGAGACCTATCTGCAGGATACAGAAGACAGTATCTATTATCAGACCTGGAAGGCGAAAGAAAAACAGTCGGAAAAAAGATTTCGGAATATACTGGCGGTAGAACTGTCGGCAGCAGCGGCATATCTTTTCTTTATCAGTTACAGCAGCGGATGGGGATGGAATTATGCAGCCGGATATATGATGGTAGCAACGGTGTTTATAGAATATATCTGCTGCCGGGAAGTGATCCAGAGATACTGGAGAAATGAGCTGGATCAGATCATGGAGCAGACGGAGAGCTTCTTTCAGAAGCGTCTGGAACAGGCGCTGGAGATTGAACGGAAGAGTCTGGAAAAGGTATCGAGAAGTGACCAGTTAAGAGTAGACTTGATCACAAATGTATCGCATGATCTAAAGACGCCGCTGACTTCCATCGTCGGATATCTGGAACTGATCAAAAAAGAAGAATTAAGTGATGTAGTGAGGGACTATGTAGACGTGATATCGACAAGAGCAGGAAAGCTTGGTGAGATGATCAACAGCCTGTTTTCGCTGGCAAAAGCGAGCAGTGGGAATGTAGAACTTCACAAAGAAACTTTTGAGCTTAATCGTCTGATGGAACAGATATTTGCAGATATGGATGACCGGATAAAAGAAAGCGGACTGAAATTTGTAACTCAGTTTACCGAAGAAGATACGGCAATTTATTCTGATAATTCTTATTTTTACAGGATCTGTCAGAATCTAATCGAAAATGCGCTGAAGTATTCGGCGAAAGGAACCAGGGTATTTGTCAAGACGTATAAAAAGGAAGCGGGAACAGATCAGAAAATGGTATTGGAGATTACGAATACATCCGGATATGAGATGGATTTTGAAAAAGAAGATATCATCGAACGGTTTTCAAGAGGCGACAAGGCAAGAACCAGTGAGGGTAACGGACTGGGACTTGCAATCGTAAGTACCTATGCGAAAGCACTGGGAGGAGAATTTGATATCAAGATTGACTGTGATCAGTTCAAAGCGATTGTTTCGATATAAGAAAATGTAATAAGAAAAAGAATCAGGATAGGTTCAGATAAGTTGAGAATGAAAAGGATGACATAAGTAGAGAGTCATCCTTTTTTTAATACCAAATATGCAAAAATATAAAGATAAATTAGGAAAAATCTGACGAAAATTCCGGATGAAGACATTCTAAAAAAGGATTTCGTTGACAAATAAATAAGTTTAAACTAACATTGGTTATAGGAAGGTAACTGAAGGGAGGAGAATTATGTTTCTGGAAATAAGAGGAATTAAAAAGTCATTCGGGACAGGCGACAGCCGTGTGAACGTGTTGAAAGGTCTGGATCTGGATATTGAAAAAGGAGAATTTTGTGTCTTGCTTGGACCATCCGGTTCGGGTAAATCAACACTTCTGAATATCATAGGGGGAATTGATGGTGCTGATGAGGGCAGTATCACGATTGAAGGCGAACGTCTGGAGGATATGACGGAGAAGAAACTTTCACTGTATAGAAGAAAGCATCTGGGATATATTTTTCAGATGTATAACCTGATACCGAATCTGACGGTACGGGAGAATATTGAAGTAGGGGCATATTTGAGTGATCATCCGTTAGATGTGGATGAATTGTTACATACGCTTGGTCTTTATGAACATCAGAAAAAACTGCCGAATCAGTTATCAGGAGGACAGCAGCAGAGAACTGCGATCGGACGTGCAATTGTCAAGAATCCGGATATCCTGTTGTGCGATGAGCCGACCGGTGCGCTGGATTATCATACGTCCAAGGAAATCCTGAAACTGATCGAGACGGTAAATCAGAGATATGGCAATACGATTATCATGGTTACACATAATGATGCGATCAAAGACATGGCCGACCGGGTAGTGAAGTTAAGAGACGGAATGATTCGGAAGAATTACAGAAATGAAGTAAAGATTCCGGCGATCAATCTGGAATGGTAAGGAGGACATAACAGATGAAAAGTCCTTTAAGAAAAAGATTGCCGAGAGAATTAAAAAGTGAATTTGGAAAGTATTTAGTTGTCTTTATCATGATGGCAATAACGATTGGTTTCGTATCAGGATTCCTGGTAGCTGATGGAAGTATGCTCCGGGCATATGATGACAGCTTTCAAAAATACAATATCGAAGACGGATATTTCCAGACGAAGAAGAAGCTGACTCCGGCGCAGAAAGAAGATATTGAAAAATCGGATGTAAAGGTATATGAGAATTTTTATATAGAGCAAAAGCTTACGAACGGAAGTACCATACGATTTTTCAAGAACCGGAAAGAGGTAGATAAGGTCTGCCTGATGAATGGGAAGATGCCGAAAAAGTCCGGTGAGATCGCTGTGGACCGTATGTATGCAGATAATAATGAGCTGAAAGTCGGGGATACGGTGAAAAGTCGAAAGAAGACATTCCGGATTACAGGTCTTGTGGCACTTTCCGATTACAGTGCATTATTTCAGAATAATAATGATACGATGTTTGATGCTGTAAAGTTCGGAGTGGCAATTGTTACAGACAAAGATTTTGAAGCATTGAATCAGGTAAAGGTACAGTATAATTATGCCTGGATCTATGATAAAAAACCTGCAACAGAGAAAAAAGAAAAGAAGATGGCCGAAGACCTGATGGAAGACATGGCAGATGTCGTGACGATAGAAAGTTTTGTACCACAATACCAGAATCAGTCGATCCATTTTACAGGGGATGATATGGGAAGCGACCGTGCGATGATCGTTATGCTGCTTTATATTGTAATGGCGATTCTTGCATTTGTATTCGGTATTACGATCAGCAATACGATCAGGAAAGAAGCGGGCGTGATCGGAACACTGCGTGCATCCGGGTATACAAGGCGCGAATTGATCTTACATTATATGGCACTTCCGGTTGTGATCACACTGATCGGGGCACTGGTCGGAAATATTCTCGGATATACAGTATTAAAGCAGGTATGTGCGGGGATGTACTATGGAAGTTACAGCCTTCCGACATATGTAACGGTCTGGAATGCAGAAGCATTCTGGATGACAACGGTTGTACCGGTTATTATCATGCTGGTGATCAACTATGGAATTTTACATTACAAATTAAGACTGTCGCCGCTTAAGTTCATAAGAAGAGATCTTTCTTCCAGAAAACAAAAAAGGGCAGTTCATTTAAGTACAAAACTCGGTATCTTCCGCAGATTCCGTCTGAGAGTTATTTTTCAGAATATCAGTAATTATTTGGTGCTGTTTGTAGGAATTATATTTGCAAATCTGCTGTTATTCTTCGGATTGCTGCTCCCGTCGGTACTGAACCATTATCAGGAAGAAATACAGGAAAATATGCTGGCAAAGTACCAGTATATGCTGGAGGTTCCGACGGATGCAATCAGTGGAAGTAAACTGGAAAGTTTACTATCGCTGATGCAGTATTCGAACGGCACGAAGACGGATAACAAGACAGCAGAAAAATTCAGTGCATACGCATTAAATACAATTCCGGGAGAGGCCAAGAGCGAAGAGGTAGTATTGTACGGAGTAGAACCGGACAGTAAGTATATTAAGGCAGATCTGGGAGATGGCGTATATATATCGACGGCATATGCAGATAAGTATCAAGTAGAACCGGGAGATAAGATTACATTAAAAGAAAAATACGAACGCAAACGCTACACATTCAAAGTAAAAGGAGTCTATGATTACAGCGGGGCAATCAGTGTATTTATGAGCCGTGACAAATTAAACGAGACATTTGATCTTGGAAGTGATTATTATGCGGGATATTTTGCAAATACAAAGATTAAAGACATTGATGAGAAATACATAGGGTCTGTAGTTGATCTGGAAGCACTGACGAAGGTATCAAGACAGCTGGATGTATCCATGGGAAATATGATGGGACTGGTAAATGGATTCGCCATTGCAATTTTTCTGGTGCTTATATACCTGCTTTCCAAAATCATTATCGAAAAAAATGCCCAGTCTATCTCTATGGTAAAAATACTTGGTTACAATAATGGAGAAATCAGCAGGCTTTACATCTTATCGACTTCCATTGTCGTTGTGCTGTGTCTGCTGTTAAGCTTTCCATTAGAAACGATTTTCATGAAAGTAATCTTTCGAGAAATGATGCTCCAAAGTTTTTCCGGCTGGATTGCCCTGTACATTGCACCGGAAATTTATGTGAAAATGTTTCTTATTGGAATTATAAGCTATGCAGCAGTTGCATTATTAGAATATCGAAAAATCAGGAAAGTACCGATGGATGAAGCTTTGAAAAATGTAGAATGATAACTTTTGATTTGTAAATTTCGTGTAGACGAAAAAAGAAAAAATACCATATCCCATCTGCTCTGTAGTCGCGGTGTTTAAAATGCTCATCCGCATCTTAAACACGCTCCGAAGCCGCATCTGGGATA
>OGPJ01002739.1_pt1 | contig 10994 bp, 6 predicted proteins | sample 1552831 | NCBI WGS metagenome assembly OGPJ01 (sample SAMEA2579914, study PRJEB22360) | human gut metagenome | biome: human gut; feature: human-associated habitat; material: faeces | place: Denmark | collected 2008/2010
CGCAGCCATACGTCTGGCCGTCCGGTGCCGTCTCGGGCGGGTCAAAGCTGCCCTCCATCCGCTGAACATCGCTCATGGCGCGGCCAATGTTCTCCGCAGGTACTTCCAGCCGGAAGGAATACCACGGCTCGAGGAGCTGGGTCTTTTTGATTTGGTTTGCCATCATAAGGCCCTGCCGCACGGCGCGGTAGGTGGCCTGCCGGAAGTCGCCGCCCTCGGTATGTTTGAGATGGGCGCGGCCTGCGATGAGGGTGATCTTCATATCCGTCAGAGGCGCGCCGATGAGGACGCCGAGGTGCTGCTTTTCTTCCAGATGGGTCAGCACGAGGCGCTGCCAGTTTTTGTCCAGCTCTTCCTCCCGGCAGTTGACGGCAAACTGCATCCCGCTGCCCCGGGGCAGCGGCTCGAGCTTTAGATGCACCTCGGCATAGTGGCGCAGAGGCTCATAATGGCCCACGCCCTCGATGGCCTCGGTGATCGTTTCCTTATATAATATGCCGCCGGAGTCGAACTCCACGTCCAGCCCGTACCGCTCGGCCAGCAGGCTCTTGAGCACCTCGAGCTGAATCTCGCCCATGAGCTGGACGTGTATCTCGCCCAGCGTCTCGTTCCAGACGACATGGAGCTGAGGTTCTTCCTCTTCCAGACGGTGGAGCTTGCCCAATGCGGCATGAACGTCCGCGTCCTCGGGCAGACACACCCGATAGCTCAGGACAGGTTCCAGCACCGGGAGGTCACTGTCCCGCTCGGCCCCGAGGCCAGTGCCGGGCTTCGCCCGGGTCAGTCCGGTGACGGCGCAGACCTGCCCCGGGCCGATGGCCTCTGCCAGCGTATATTTTGCGCCGGAGTAAAGCCGCAGCTGGTTGGCCTTTTCGGCCCAGGGCTCGCCGTCCGCTTCGCCCGAGAGTTGTGCTTTCACCTTCAGCTCCCCGCCCGTAACGCGCCGCCATGAACCGGGTGTGTCTGCCGGTGCCGCGCAGCCAGGTCAGCCGCTCACCCCGCTCATCCTGCGAGACTTTGAACACCCGCGCACCGAAAGCTTCCAGCGCCGGGGCGGCGCGGGTGTATTCGTCGAGGCCGGCCAGCAGCTCGTCCACGCCCTGCAGTCCGCCGGCATTCTCCCTCTGCAGGGCCACGCCAAACCAGCAGGGAAAGACGTGCCGCCGGGCGATGGCCGGGATGATGTCCTCCGCCGTCAGGCTGCCCGCGTCCAGCATTTTTTCCATCAGGCGCTCGTCGCAGAGGGCCAGTGCCTCGTCCCGTTCGGCCTGCTCTGCGCCGAAATCCACGAATCCGTCGCCCAGACGGTGGGAAAGCTGGCTCAGTAGCGCCTCTTTACCCGGGCCGGGCAGGTCCATTTTATTGATGAACACGAAGGTCGGGATATGATACCGCCGTAGCAGACGCCAGAGCGTCTCAGTATGGCTCTGGACGCCGTCGGTGCCGCTGATGACCAGCACTGCGTAGTCGAGCACCTGCAAAGTGCGCTCCGTCTCGGTGGAAAAGTCCACATGGCCGGGGGTGTCCAGCAGGGTGATATTCGTACTTCCCGTTTTCAGCAGGGCCTGCTTGGAAAAGATGGTGATCCCACGCGCCTTTTCCAGCGTGTCGGTGTCGAGGAAGGCATCTTTGTTATCCACCCGGCCCAGCTTGCGGATGCTGCCCGCGCGGTAGAGCATTGCCTCGGAGAGGGTGGTCTTGCCGGAGTCCACATGGGCAAGGATGCCCACCACCAGCTGTTTTTCGCTTTTTTCTGCCATGTCCGCTGCCCTCACACTGCGCCTGCGATGAGGCCGATGATGAGCAGCGCCCCGCCCAGGATGAGATTCGAGAGCATGCTGCAATAGGTGCGCTCTTCCGGTTCCAACTCCTCGAAGGAGACGATGCGCTCATCGGCAAAGTCCACGATGGACTTGGTGGAGTGGAACTTCTTCTTTTTGCCCATATCCTTAAACTCTTCGCCCAGATGATGGATGGTCACACCGTCCAGACGCAGGTAGTTCACCCACGCCCACATCAGCAGCACGACGCCCAGCAGCAGGGCCGGGGCCTGCCACATGGTAAAAGTGCCGTCGCTGACGTAGCGGTCCCACAGCAGCATCAGCACAGCCACCACCGACACCCGGGTGACGGATTTATACAGAATGGGGCGGAACATATATTTTTGATACATCGAAACCAGCTTTTTCATCCGTGTACTCCTTAATATAGGATTCATTCAGTAGTATTGTAGCATGATTTTATGAAAAAAGATAGCCGCTTTGCGTTTTCCAACTTTCGTTGTATCCATTCGTCATCTTGTAAAGGTATGACTTCTTTCCATTCTTTACCGTTTTTTTGCCGTCATTTTTCAGAAAAAAGCATCCGTTACCATTTTGTTTCTATTTCAGCGTTGTATGTCATTGACTTCTTTTGCCCACAATGTTAGAATACGAAAGGTGCAGTCCCGGGCGCTTTGTGCGTTTTTGGCACCCGGAGCGCGCCGTTTTTTGCATTTAGGATAGGAAAAAAGGAAAACAATATCTCGGAGGAGCGTATCTCAATGAACATCGATTTTGAGTCCCGCAACATCACCCGCCGCAGCTTCCTGAAGGGCGCAGGCGTCGTGGGTGCCGCCGGCCTGTTGTCCGCCTGCGGCGGCAGCAAGTCCAACAACTCCGGCAGCACGGCCGCTTCCGGCGCGGAAGCCCCCAACTCTACCGGTGCCACTCCCCTCAAGGAGTATATCTCCTGGGAGTCTGCCAACCGTGAGATCGAGAGCTGGAACCTGCTGTACAGCCAGACCCTCAGCGACGCCAACGTCGTCACCAACCTGTGGGACGGCCTGATGAGCTTCGACTGCTACGGCAAGCTGGTACCCGCCATCGCCACGAGCTGGGAGACCAACGAGGACTCCACTGTCTGGACCTTCCACCTGCGCGACGATGTGGACTGGGTGGACTGCAACGGCGAGGTGAAGGAGCACATCACCGCCACCGATTTTCTGGTCGGTCTGGAGTGGGTGCTGAACGCCTCCAAGAACGAGGCCAACAACACCTCCATGCCCACCCTGTACATCGTGGGCGCTGAGGAGTACTACGAGAAGACCAAGGATATGGGCGCTGCCGCCGCCGACCTGCGCTATCAGGATATGCTGGACGCAGGCGTGGGCATCGAGGCTCCCGACGACTACACTCTGGTGTTCACCTGCAAGGACTCCTGCCCCTACTTTGATACCGTGGCCTCCTACACCAGCTTCTACCCCGCCTCTCAGGTGCTGATCGACGAGCTGGGCATCGAGACCTTCCGTGGCTGCGACAATACCAACATGTGGTACTGCGGCCCCTATATCGTTGAGGAGTATATCCAGGGCAACACCAAGAGCTATATCCCCAACCCCCACTACTACGATGCTGCCAACGTCAGCCGCTTCGAGCGTCTGACCGTGACCATGATCTCCGATCAGGCCATCGCATTCCAGCTCTACCAGAACCGCGAGCTGGACGAGATCGACCTGAACGAGAGCACCATCACCACCATCACCTCCGACCCCAACAACGAGTACAACAGCCAGCTCTGTGAGAAGCGCGCCCGCCCCTCTGCCTACGCCATGCACTTCAACTACCAGAAGAACAACGCCGACGGCACCCCCGATGTGAACTGGAACAAGGCCATCGCTAACACCGCTTTCCGTCAGTGCTTCTACCGCGGCCTGAACCTGAAGGCATGGTTCTCCCGCTACAACAAGATCAATCCTCTGAAGTGCGAGAACGACTACTACACCATGAAGGGTCTGTGCTACAACACGCAGGGCGCTGAGTACACCACTCTGGTTGCCAAGGAGATGGGCTTCGACGCTGAGAAGTACGACGGCGAGACCATGATCCGCCTGCGTGCCAACGGCGGCGACATCTCCGCCCTGAAGAAGCAGGCCATGGAGGAGCTGAGCGCCATCGGCGTCACCTTCCCCGTCAAGGCTACCTACTTCATCATCGCCAGCAGCACCTCTGCACTGGACAACGCCACCATCCTGAAGCAGTGCTTCTCCGACAGCTTCGGCGATGACTTCATCAAGCTGGACATCCAGACCTACGTTTCCAGCCTGACCCAGGAGGTCCGCACTCCTCAGCTCCAGAGCTTTGTCATCAACGGCTGGGGGGCCGGCTTCCGCGGCCCCCCCAACTTCTGGCGTGGCTGGAGCGCCGACTTCGGCGACCCCGTCAACTTCCTCGGTCAGGAGACCCTCCACGACGACAATGCTTTCTACTCACACTACTACTCCAACATCGCCCGGGTGGCTGAGGCTCCTGCCGACTACCAGAAGGACCTGATGGATGCTTTCGAGCAGTACACCGATCTGGTCAATACCGCCAACGCCATCGTCAACGACACCGACGCCCGCTACGAGGCCTTCGCCAAGGCTGAGGCCTATATGCTGGAGAACGTGCTGGTCAGCCCCACCTACTACGACATCGCATGGTCCCTGACCCACGCCAACGAGTACAGCAAGATCAACGCCATGTACGGCGGCTGCAACTACAAGGCTGTCAACTGGGAGACTTCCGAGGAAGCCTATACCACCGTCCAGTACGAGCAGTTTGCCAAGGCTTTCGACGCTGCTATTCAGGGCTAAGCAGACACAAAAGTCATTCTATTTCAGTCACCGCATGAAATCTTTTCATTTTTATGTGTTTGCTGAATCAATAAGATTCAATCCGTACCAGAGTGTTTTTTCTTGACTTCCCGCCTGTGGGATGATAGAATATTTGCAATCGATACGGGTTCTGCAATGGCGCAGAAACGGATCAATAAAATCTGTCTCTGCGCCCTTTTTTACCTTTTTTTACCCCGTGGGAGGGTAAACTGGCATGGATAGGACAGGGATTTGGGAAACGCAGAGCCGTACCAATCATTACAGGAGGGAAAGAATATGTACCACGATTTTGAGTCTCACACCATCACCCGCCGCAGCTTCCTCAAGGGTGCCGGCGCTGTTGGCGCAGCCAGTCTGCTGGCTGCCTGCGGCGGCTCTTCTTCCAGCACCGCAGCCAGTGCTTCGTCGGCTTCTTCCGGTGCAGCTGCTTCCGGCAAGGGCCTGAGCGAGCTGTTTACTTACGAGACTTCTGGCCGTGAGATCGAGAGCTGGAATATGCTCTACAGCCAGCAGGCCATCGACTTCAACGTGACGACCAACATCATCGACGGTCTTGTCAGCTTCGACAACTACGGCAAGCCGGTGCCGGCTCTGGCTAAGAGCTGGGAGCACAACGAGGACTCCACTGTCTGGACTTTCCACCTCCGTGACGATGTGGACTGGGTGGACATGAACGGCGAGGTGCAGGACCACCTGACCAGCAAAGACTTCCTCGTAGGCTTCGAGTGGGTGCTGAACGCAAAGAAAAATCAGGCCGCCAACACCTCCATGCCCTCCACCACCGTCGTGGGCGCAGCCGATTACTACGACAAGACCTATGCGATGGACGACGCAGCCGCCGCGGCCCTGACCTACGACGATATGCTGGCCGCAGGCGTCGGCATCGATGCACCGGATGATTACACCGTCGTCTACACCTGCATAAATCCCTGCCCCTACTTCGACACCGTGGCTTCCTACGTCTGCTGCTATCCGGCACCCCCGGCTCTGGTGGAAAAGCTGGGCGTCGAGGGCTTCCGCGGCGTAGACTACACCCAGCAGTGGTGCTGCGGCCCCTACCTCATCGAGGAATTCGTCTCCGACAACTCCAAGCGGTTCATCCCGAACCCTCATTATTATGCAGCTGACGAGTGCAGCCGCTTCGAGCGCGTGTCCCTGAGCATGATCACCGACCTGACCGTCGGCTACCAGCTGTATCAGAACCGTGAGCTGGACGAGCTGGAGCTGAGCGAGAGCACCCTGACCACCATCACCTCCGACACTTCCAACGCCTACAACGACCAGCTCTGTGAGAAGCGCCCCACCAAGTACGCCTACGACTTCCATTTCAACTTCTACTGCCTCAACACCGACGGCACCCCCAACGAGAACTGGAACAAGGCCGTGGCCAACCGGGCATTCCGCCGCTGCTTCCAGGAGGGCCTGAACCTCATTCCCTACTATGCACGCTTCAACAAGATCAACCCCCTCAAGTGTGAGAACAACTACTACACCATGAAGGGCGTCTGCTACAACTCCAAAGGCACCGATTATGTTGATCTGGTGGCCAAGGAGCTGGGCATCGACGGCGAGAAGTATGACGGCGAGACCATGGTCCATCTGCGCAAGTCCACTGCCGACTCCATCGCCGCCCTCAAGAAGCAGGCCATGGATGAGCTGACCGCCATCGGCGTCACCTTCCCGGTCAAGGCTCCCTTCTTCTTCGTGGCCGGCAACACCGTGGCCCAGGACAACGCCACCGTTCTGAAGCAGTGCTTCACCGACAGCTTCGGCGACGACTTCATCCAGCTGGACCTCGGCACCTACGTTTCCAGCCTTGCAAAGGAAGTCCGCATCCCCAAGCTCCACGGCTTCGTCATCAACGGCTGGGGCGCAGACTTCGGCGACCCCGTCAACTTTGTGGGTCAGGAGATCCTGCACGACTCCAACGCCTACTACGCCGTCAACTACTCCAACATCCAGCTGGTGGCGGAGGATCCCGCCGATTACCAGAAGGAGCTGGTAGACGAGTTCGAACAGTTCACCGACCTGGTCAACGCGGCCAACGCCATCGTGGACGACACCGACGCCCGCTATGAGGCTTTCGCAAAGGCCGAGGCCTACATGATCAACAACTCGCTGGCCGTCCCCTGCTACTACGATGTCCGCTGGTGCCTGACCCACGTCAACGAGTACACCAAGATCAACGCCATGTTCGGCCCCTGCAACTTCAAGTACGTCAACTGGGAGACCAGCGAGGACGCCTACAACACCGCTCAGTACGAGGAGTTTGCCAAGGCTTTCGACGCCGCAAAATCTTAACTTTTTCTTAACTCTTTTCCGCCGGGAGTTCCTGCTTCCGGCCCGTATCCCACACACGGGAGCTGTTCTTAATCCAAGAACAGCTCCCGTTGTTTTGTTTTTGGGTCTGTTTATCTTATTTTCGTCACTCTTCATCACAGTAAAGTAAATTTATTTCATCTCTATGCAGGGTACGGCTTTCTTTTAGAAGAAAAAGCGATTTCCATTCCATTGACAACCATTTATTTCGATGGTACAATATATGTCGTGTTAAGGATTTTACGGGAGGAGCACAGACACAGACAGAGGGGTCTGTTTCTGCGCTCTTTTGTATTCTCTGGTAATACAGAGGGGCAGATAATCTCGTAGGAGTGGGAAATCGGCAGGGCAAGGTACCCTGCGCCATAGAACCGAGACACGAAAGAATAATTGGGAGGAAAACACAATGAACGCAAATTTTGAGTCTCATTCCATCAGCCGCCGCAGCTTCCTCAAGGCTTCCGGCGTCGTGGGCGCTGCAAGCATCCTGGCCGCTTGCGGTGGTTCTTCCAGCAGCACTGCTGCCAGCACCTCCGGTGCTGCCTCCGGCGCAGCTGCACCCGCAGCCGACGCCATCACCGATTACGTCTCCTTCGAGACTGCCAACCGTGAGCTGGAGACCTGGAACTTCCTGTACAGCCAGTCCGCTTCCGACCTGAACGTCACCACCAACTGCTGGGACGGCCTGCTGAGCTTCGACTGCTACGGCAAGGCAGTGCCCGCCATCGCATCCAGCTGGGAGCACAACGAGGACTCCACCGTCTGGACCTTCCACCTGCGCGACAATGTCGATTGGTGCGACGTCAACGGCGAGGTCAAGTCTCACCTGACCTCCAAGGACTTCCTCGTGGGTCTTGAGTGGGTCCTGAACGCCCTCAAGAACGAGGCTTTCAACACCTCCATGCCTTCTGAGACCGTCGTGGGCGCTGCCGAGTACTACGACCTGACCAAGGACAAGGGCGACGCTGCTGCTGACATGACCTACGAGGATATGCTGGCTGCCGGTGTCGGCGTCGAGGCACCGGACGACTACACTCTGGTCTTCACCTGCAAGAACCCCTGCCCCTACTTCGACACTGTCGCTGCCTACAACAGCTTCTACCCCGCCTCTGAGGACCTCATCAACGAGCTGGGCATCGATGGCTTCCGTGCCTGCGATTACTCCACCATGTGGTACAATGGTCCGTACCTCATCGAGGAGTACATCCAGCAGAACACCAAGAGCTTCATCCCCAACCCCAACTACTACGCCGCAAACGACTGCACCCGTTTCGAGCATCACACCATCACCATGATCCCCGACCTGTCCATGGGCCTGCAGCTGTACGAGAACGGCGAAGTCGATAACATCGACCTGACCGAGTCCAACCTGACCACCATCACCTCCGACCCCAACAACGAGCACAACAAGTTCCTGTGCGAGAAGCGCCCCACCAAGTTCAGCTTCCAGATGCACCTGAACTTCCAGCGCAAGGATGAGAACGGCAATCTGGACGAGAACTGGAACAAGGCTGTTTCCAACCGCGCTTTCCGTCAGTGCTTCTACAAGGGCATCGATTTCACCAACTACTACGCCCGCACCAACAAGATCAACCCCCTGAAGTGCGAGAACGACTACTACACCATGCCCGGTGTCTGCTACAACACCAAGGGTGAGGAGTACACCACTCTGGTCGCCAAGGAGATGGGCTTCGACGGTCAGGCTTACGACGGCAAGACCATGATCCGCCACCGCGACAACGGCGGCGACATCGCCGACCTGAAGAAGCAGGCAATGGAAGAGCTGAGTGCCATCGGCGTCACCTTCCCCGTCCACTGCTACCACTACATCAAGAGCGGCGACACCACTGCTCTGGATACCGCCACCGTTCTGAAGCAGTGCTTCTCCGAGAGCCTGGGCGATGACTTCGTCGTGCTGGACATCGGCACCTACGTCTCTTCTCTTTATAAGGAAGTCCGTAACGTCCAGCTGCACTCCATCCTGCAGAACGGCTGGGGCGCTGACTTCGGTGACCCCGTCAACTTCCTGGGTCAGGAAGTCCTGAGCGACGACAACGCTTACTACGCTCAGACCACCTCCTGGATCGCAGCCGTCGAGGCCGACCCGAAGGATTACCAGAAGGACCTGCTGGCTGATTACCAGGAGTTCACCGATCTGGTCACCGAGGCAAAGGCTATCGTCACCGATACCGATGCACGCTATGCCGCATTCGCAAAGGCTGAGGCTTCCATGCTGAACAACGCACTGTGCATCCCCTGCCTGTACGAGGTGCTCTGGTGCCTGACCCACGTCAACGAGTACACCAAGATCAACGCCATGTACGGCCCCTGCAACTACAAGGCCGTCAACTGGGAGACCCGTCAGGGCGACGGCTACACCACCGAGGAGTACGAGGCTTTCTCCGCTGCTTTCAATGCAGCAACCAAAGCCTGATGATTATTTTATAAAGGTTTGGTTATCATGTTAAAATACACCGTCAAGCGGCTGGCTCAGTCGCTCGTCACGATCTTATTGATCGCAACCATCGTCTTTTTGCTGATGCGCTGCCTGCCTACGGACTACTACTTCACGGAAGAACAGCTCATGAAGTTTACCGAAGAGCAGAAATACGCCGCACTGGAAGCCGCCGGTCTGACCGACCCCATCGGCACCCAGCTGCTGCACTTCTACAACGACCTGCTCCATCTGGACTTCGGCACTTCCCGCCGCATCCAGAATGGTGCCTCCGTCGTGAAGGTCATCGGCAAAAAGTTCGGCGTCTCCATGCGCCTCGGCCTGATCTCCGCCGGCATCTCTCTGCTGGTGGGCATCATGCTGGGCATCCTGCAGACCGCCTTCAAGGACAAGGTCTTTGACTGGATCGGCACTGCCTACACCGTTTTCGTCAACGCTGTGCCTTCTCTGGTCTCCTATTCGCTGGTGCTGGTCTTCGGCTCCAAATACCTGGGTTTCCCCACGCTGTACTCCACCCGTAATGTCGGCCCGTCCAGCGTGCTGCCCATCGTCTGCTTGTCGCTGGCGTCTATCGCAGGCTACGCTCTGTGGACCCGCCGCTACATGGTGGACGAGCTGACCCGCGATTATATCAAGCTGGCCCGCGTCAAGGGCCTGAGCTCCAGCGAGATCATGTTCAAGCACGTGCTGCGCAACGCCATGGTCCCCATGGTGCAGTATATCCCCCAGTCCATCCTGCTGACGGTCGGCGGCTCTCTGCTGATGGAGCGGTTCTTCTCCGTTCCCGGCATGGGTCCCCTGCTGACCGACGCCATCCAGCGCTATGACCTGAACGTCGTCCAGACTCTGGTCATCCTCTACGCTGCGCTGGGCATCGTGGGTGTTTTCCTGGGCGACGTGCTGATGATGCTGGTTGACCCGCGCATTACTCTGACCGGAAAGGAGGCCGCACGCTGATGGCTAAAGCATCTGATTTTGAGGGCAAGAAGCAGGACGAACTGTTCTACTTCGTCGATTACTCTCCGGAGGAAGCCGAGCGTGTCGGCTACTCCAACTACAGCTACTGGGGTTCTGTCATCCAGAACTTCCTCAAGCACAAGGCTGCTGTCGTCTGCCTGTTCCTGTTCCTGTTCCTCGTCATCTTCTCCTTCATCGCACTGGCCATCGGCAAGTACGATTATCAGACGCTGGTGACGGATTCCTCTCTGGCCTTCCGGAAGCCCAACAGCGAATACTGGTTCGGCACCGACAACCTCGGCCGCGACTACTGGTGTCAGGTGTGGTACGCCACTCAGGTGTCCATCCGTCTGGCCCTCATCGTTGCCGTGGGCGAGAGCATCCTCGGCGTCATCATCGGCCTGATCTGGGGCTATGTCCGTAAGCTGGACCGCTTCTTCACCGAGCTGTACAACCTCATCGACAATGTGCCTTACATCATCTACATGACCCTGATCGCACTGGTCGTCGGCCAGAGCTTCACCATCATGGCCGTCTCGATGATCGCCATCGGCTGGCTGGTCATGGCCCGCCGCGTCCGCAACATGGTGTTCATGTTCCGTGACCGCGAGTACAACCTCGCGTCCCGCT
>OGPJ01002743.1_pt1 | contig 10980 bp, 8 predicted proteins | sample 1552831 | NCBI WGS metagenome assembly OGPJ01 (sample SAMEA2579914, study PRJEB22360) | human gut metagenome | biome: human gut; feature: human-associated habitat; material: faeces | place: Denmark | collected 2008/2010
AACATTGTGCTGTCCCTGAATGATACCTGCTCCTGTAAAGTTGTGGATCAGCTCTCTTGTCTCCTCACCAGCTTCGTTTGTGTAAACAAGCTCTGTCTTTCCCGGTCCCGGAATCTTCATCTCAGTTGCCTTGTAGACATCACCATACGCATGTCTTGCAATTGTGATTGGCTTCTTCCAATTTTTTACAAGCGGTTCTACGCCTTTTACAAGAATCGGTGCACGAAATACAGTTCCATCTAAAATAGCACGAATAGTTCCATTTGGACTTTTCCACATCTCATGCAGGTTATACTCTGTCATTCTTGCCGCATTTGGAGTGATCGTTGCGCACTTAACGGCAACACCGTACTTCTTTGTCGCATTCGCACTGTCAATCGTTACCTGATCACGTGTCTGGTCACGGTATTCAAGTCCCAAATCATAATATTCTGTTTTCAAATCAACAAACGGAAGAATCAGCTCGTCCTTAATCATCTTCCAGAGAACTCTGGTCATCTCATCTCCGTCCATCTCTACTAATGGAGTTGTCATTGCTATTTTTGTCATAATTTTCCTCCTCCTGCAGCTTCGAATGCTGACATATCTTCATGTGAAAACATTCACTTTGATAGTTTACCATGTTATTGTATCAAATGCAATCCCCTGATAAAAAAACAAAAGAATCTCCTGCCACGTTTTTCCCTGCTCTAATAGTTGGTACGCACAATTTTGTGATAACCCAATACCATGTCCATTTCCGCCGCCACAAATCACATAGCCTGTCATCTTATCCTGATTCATCACTGGAATCAGACAAAAAAAAGCACTTGGAAGGTAATTTCCTTCGCTTAGCGATACTGTTTCCTCTGATTTATTTTGATATGTACGATTAGGTTCACTTAAAAGCTTTCTCATAACAAGCTCTCCTGTCACCAAGACACTTCCTTTTTCGTATTTAAGCTTAAGCCCTGATGCCATGCCGCCGGCGAAACGACCCGTCACCTGCACAGATGTTAATGTTGAGCCGATGATCTTTTCTAAGCTTTCTCCTTCTGCCTTGATACATTCGCTTTGACTGGCGCTAAGCGCTGGAAGACGTTTTAAAAACAGCTCCTGCATTACATCAAGAGGAATCTCACAGCGCCACCTGTACCATGCCATATTTGACTCTAATCCAGCTGCATTCTGATCCTGTAAAAATGCACTGACTGTCGCCTCATCCGTCATATCGCGATCTGGCTCTCCTGTTAAATTAAGTGATTTCAGATAAGGAAGCGTCTGATTTCCAGACCAGGCAAGATTATCTGAAGTATAGCCGCATGATGTTGAAAAATAATATGGCACGATTGGCGCACCGTCACGCGTCATTATCACGCCCGATGTGAGCTTTGCTCCCTGCGCTGAAATCTCCTGATAGCCTGCACTGTTATACACCTGATAATCTACAGAATCATCTGCAAATGAGCCATAATTATCAATCGTTTTTTGGTGAAGAATACGTTCATATGCATATGTACGTGCACATACAGCCTGCAGCTTAGCTGCTTCTAATCCATAGGAAACAGGCATCTCGCTTGGTACTACCTTTGAAACATAATCCTCAAGCGGCAGTTCATTTACAATCACAATGCCCTGTTCACTAAGATATAAATCAAGAACACCTTCATATTCATGGCTGATGCCGCGCCTTAAAATACTGTCAATTATAACGAAGCCGCCCTCCGATGCCACACGAATCGATCCTTCCTGAAAAAACGGATGCTCCGGTGTAATAGTAACAGTCTGTCCGCCGGTAAAAATCTGCTCCTTTGTGCCAGACTGTATATGAAATGTATCTGGACATGTTATGATTACCTTGGCATGCTCAAATGAGGTGTTGTCTGAATTTTTCAGCTTAACGCGCATAGAGGGCATCGAAGCTACAGCTTCCTCAACTGGTTTTGTTTCTTCCTGATTTTGAGTCGCTGTTTTTTCATTTTCCTGTATATCAGACGTTGTTTCTTCTTGTGTCTCTGACAAAACACTTTGTTTATTTGCCGTCTGGATTTGTGTTTCATTCCAAATAGCATTTTTCCACAACACAAAAGCTGCGATCAAGATCTCTGCCGTTGCAATAGCCAGGCAGACGATATGGATACGCCTCACGCGGAAATTTTTCATGCTGACACCCCTGCCGCCTGTTTTTAATGTTTACACAAGAAAAGAAAGAAGGCACTACTGCAGAATATTCTGCTGTAATGCCTTCGTACGTTATAATTTTATCTTTTGTACTATCCCAGAGTGCCGTCCCTGCCCATTTGACGCCTAGCTAATGCTAGGTGGGCAACCGCAATCAAACTTCTGCCTTCCACTGCACAACGGAGGCCTGACATCTGCCTGACAATATAGGAATCCCGTATTAAGTCATGTAGGTTCAAATAAAAGCAAGACTTCGTACACCCCAGGATCTATTGTTAGTATAACATATTTTACAGAAAAATCAAGTAATCATTACATTTTTTTCTGTTCTTATTCTTCATCCCAGTCATCTTCTAGGATTTCATCGCCCCAGTCATCCTCGTCGGAATATTCTTCGTACTCGTCGTAGTCATCATATGCTTCTTCCTGATGCTCGTCTTCGTACTCTTGCAAAGTTTCTTCACCGCTTTCATCAACAATGCCTTCGTCTTCTGCATTTTCCTGCTCTAGATCATTGTCCCATTCGGCTTCCTCAATTTCCTGTGGCTCCCATACAGTGTGTGTATCCTGTACTGGCACTGCTTCTTCTTTTGACTCTTCTTTTGCTTCCTCTATCGGACGTTTATTCTTAGCTGCCTTCTTTCGTGCTTCCTGCTCTTTTGCACTCTGCTTTACGTGTGCCTTCGCTGTCTTTTGTGCACGCTGCACTTTTTCCTGTGCAGATATAGGCGTTGGAACAATTTCTTTTTCTTCGTCGTTTCCTGCTTCCTGCTCATACACATCATCATCATCGTCTTTGTTTCGTCTTCTGATTAATGTAACTGCAAGAATTGCAACAACAATTGCAATCGCAAAGATAACACCAATGATGACCATTGTTAAATTGTTAATGGTAAGCTGATAGCGGTATGTCTGCTGCGGAATAGTAGGACCTGCTGCTGCAGTTGTTACCTGCTGATTCTGTGCGTTTGTCTCTGCTTCATTGCTTTCATTTTCCTGTGCCTGTGATTCAGGCTGCGTGGCTTCGACAGACTCCTCACTGCTTGTCACCTCTGCCTCATCTGACTCCTGTGAAGCCAGAACAGGTGCTGCAGACTTCTGATCATCTGTCAGTGTATTTACAACTTCATATGTTCCGACAGGTGTACCATCCTGAAAAATAAGATACTGTGAAGAGACATAACCAACACCATTTGGTGTCTCAACCTGACTCCAGTTTCCAAATGTTCCAATGCGGTGAACTGCAGCGCCTGGCATTAAAGAAGCAATTCTTGGTGCTGATGTGCTTGGATACTGACGCACATTTAATCCGGAAGCCAGATCATTTTGAGCCATTACAGAGTCATCTGCCGCTGCATATACTTCCTGCTCGTTTCCCTGCACCTTTAAAAATGCATGGTCGAATAATGTCTCTGTATCACTGTAGAAATTATCATTATCTGATTTCATGATTACACAGATAAGATCCATGCCATCACGGTATGCTGCTGTAACTAATGTACGTCCTGCATTTGCAGTATGTCCTGTTTTTCCTGCATACACACCTTCATATGGACGTGCACCATTAATCAGCTGATTTGTGCTGGTACAATTTCTCTCACCATACTTGTTTGTTGCCGGAATCGTGTAGGCTGCTGTTGAATCAACATAGCGAAATACATCATTTTTCAATGCTGCATCAAAAATAATCGCCATATCGTGAGCTGTTGTGTAATGATCATCATCATCTAGTCCATGCGCATTCATGTAATGTGTATTGACTGCACCAAGCTCTTGTGCCTTCTCATTCATCATCTCAACAAATGCGTCAATGGAGCCTGCCGTATAAACTGCCAGCGCGCTCGCACACTCATTTGCGGAATTAAGCATAAGGCCAAACAGCGCATCACGCACTGTCATCTCCTCGTCCAATATTGCCACTGGATTTAATGTAGAGCTGTTGCTGCTGATAGAATCCATAACCTCACTGTTAAATACAACAGTATCGTCAAGATCAGTACAATGCTCAAGTGTGACAAGTGCCGTCATAATTTTCGTGATACTTGCCGGGTAGTAACGGTCATCCATATTTTTTGAATATACAATGGAGCCATCCTTTCTGTTAATTACACAGTATGCCTCCGCCTTGACATCAGGACCATCCTGCTGTGCAAATACGGATACGACAGACAGCATGCAAAGACATACTGCTAATAGTACTGCCGTTATTTTTTTCATTGTTTGCTTCATAATACGTAACCTTTCTTACGCCTTCCATTTTTCATTTTCTGTTGGTCATTATACATTATTTGTTTGTATTATGCAAGCACTATTCAAGTAAATGACTTATATCAAGCTGTCCCCACCCCTGATGACTGCGCGGCAAACCTAGATTTTTCGCACTTTTCCAAAGCTTTAGCTTCACATTTGTATTTGTCATTTTGGGATAACGTTCCAATAAAAGAGCTGCTGCACCAGATACCATAGGCGTAGACATGCTTGTTCCGCTCTTTACTGTATAAGGGCGGTCATCTTCCCCCTTCATTGCATTTGTTGCCACAATATTTGTTCCAGGTGCTACGATCTCTGGCTTACAAATACAGGCAATTGTCGGTCCTCTTCCTGAATAATTATGGTAGAATCTTCCACCCTCATCAATCATTTCCTTATCATCGCAGGAACCAACAGTGATAATTTTTCTGCTTATTCCCGGCGATGTAATATTATGCTGCTGCATACCCTCGTTGCCTGCCGCTGAACAAATCACAAGACCACTATCCCAAAGCGATTCAACAGCCTGGACAAGCTGCGAATTTTCCTTTTGTTTTTTGACTGAACCTACTGAGATATTTACAATTTGTATACCAAGGCGTTTCCCATTTTCTTTAAGCCAGCGAATGCCTTCCAGCATAGCAGACAGCCTTCCTTTTCCGTGAGCATCAAGAACACGTACAGACACAATGAAAGCCTGCGGTGCAATTCCCTGAATATGACCTCCAGAAAGCGTGCCGTCACCTGCGATAATGCCTGCAACATGGGAAGAAGGAAATGGTGTGATCGCAGTTATTTTCACGAAATGCCTACTCGGTGAAGCGCCTGTGTTTTTTCTCCTGTACAAAAAAAAACATTTCCTCTGATATAATCGGTTCATGGACATGTGCTATCCTAATCCACTCTTCTGGCGGAATCTGTATCCTCGCTTGATTTTTGTAGCTGACTGTCCTTGTCTTTCCCTGCACTATTTTCCCAGTGTAACATTCGTTTGCTAAAATCCGGTAAATGCTTCTGCTGCTCCAGCCTGCTTTAGCATCTGGAGATGGATATGCTTTTTGCTGACAGTGCTTCACAAGCTCTTTGACTGATGTGCCAGCCGCATACGCCTCGAATAGTTCTCTTACAATTGATGCCTCTGGTTCTTTTAATATCAGCTTATGTGGATTCTCTGGTGACTTTTGATAGCCAAATGGAGCGCTGCTTCCAATAAACTCACCGCTAAGCACCTTCTGATGCAAGATTTCCCGCACATTTTCAGAAATCTCCTGGCAATACCACTCGTTTACAAGAGCATATATCTGTCTCGTCTTTTTTCCACTTCGACGCACTGCAATATTATTAATTTTGCCTGTATCTACACCGTCCGTCACACCAATAAAACGAATATTAAGATGCGGCAGCTCCCGATGAAGGTACTGCTCAATATGTAAAAAATTCCGTGAAAAGCGTGACTGATTCTTTGCCAGAATCACATCAAAATGACCTTGTCTGGCATCATCCATCATCTTAGCAAAACCAGGGCGCGTGTCTGTTAAACCAGATATTGCTTCATCTGTATATTCTTTTACAACCGAAAAACCATGATCGTTTGCATACTTCCTTAAAAGAGCCCTCTGATTCTCAATGCTCTCCTGTTTATCTTCTTTGCTCAGTCTAAGATATATTGCTGCTCGCATACACTCCCCCCACCTTAAATCTTGCAGGTTATACCCTTTATTCATTCTATGGCAGACACTCCATACTAATTCTTGTACAATTACAATTCACAGATAAACCAATATTTATGGCATAGCCTCACCCGCAACTCGTAACCTGCACATAAATAAAAAAGCACAGCAATCCGCAAATTGCTGCACTTTTTGTTTATAATATTTTTTCTTATACACCTCTAAATCGTCTTGTCTTTACCTTTATCGGCTTTGGCGGCTTGACATCATGGCGATGGTCATACCAGTAGAAAAACTTATCGTAACCCTTTGTTGCAAGATCAATAATCATTGGTGCGAAGTTTACTGCTGCCAATGTGACTATAACGCATGTAAAGTTTAATCCAACTAGTTCCATAATACGCTGACCAATTACCATTGCTACAAGGTAAGCTGTCTGCATAAGGTAAATAACAAATTTGCGGTATCCTGTCATTGGCGAATATACCTGACGAAGTGTGATCAGATAAACCCATCCCGTTGCCAGTACACATACAGTTGAAAGCATCTCACGCGGTGTTCCAATTGAATGGCCAATATTGTTTATAATAGTAATCATTGCTGTAATAGTAATGGCTGCCGGCATTGACATTCGAAGCACCTCTCTGAAGAAATGCTTGTTGACCTTCTGAAAGCTTGGTTCTAGCTGCAAAAGCATCGTTGGAATTGCAACTGCACATCCGTTGATGACTGACAGCTGAATCGGCTGGAACGGATAATTCTGTCCAACAATGATTGTCAAAAGTGCTGTCAAAACAGAAAATCCTGTCTTAATTAAGAACATTGAAGCTGCTGCCTTGATATTGTTGATGACACGTCGTCCTTCATTTACAATATGTGGCAGTGATGCAAAGTCTGAATTTAACAATACCAGATTAGCTGTATTTTTTGCTGCCTCACTTCCTGATGCCATCGCAATACTAACATCAGCATCCTTGAGTGCAAGCACATCGTTTACACCATCACCAGTCATAGCCACTGTACGGCCATTTTGCTTTAGAAGCCTTACCATCTGCTGCTTTTGCTTTGGAGTAACACGTCCAAAAACTGAATATTTTAAGATGGCATCCTCCATTTCCTCATCAGTATGGATCGTTGTCGCATCTATATATTTGTCGGCATCCTTTAATCCGGCGCGTGCTGCAATTGCCGCTACCGTTACAGGATCATCACCTGAGATTACCTTTAAGTCAACACCCTGCTCCTCAAAATAACCCAAAATGTCAGGTGCATTCTTACGGACAACATCTGTCATGAAGACGAAACCAACAATCTCAAAGTCCTCTGCTAACGTATAATCTGTCATCTCATTTGGACTGTGCGCAACTGTCAGCACACGAAGACCCTGACTTGCATATTCTGCAATCTTTTCAAGCACTGCCGGATCTGCCTGTGGGAAAATAAACTGGTATGCACCCATAAGGTACGTTCCTTCTCCCTCAAACACAACACCGCTGAACTTACGCTCTGACGAAAATGGAAGCACAAGCTTTGTGTTTGTTGACTGGTTTCTCTTGTAATGCTGACGAAGCGCCTGAAATGTCTCATTTTCATCTCCAAGTGCTGCAACCATTCTGCCCATCAGCTGCTCTAAATCAACGTCTTCCTTTACTGATTCCTCACCCTGTACGCAGAGATGACCTTCTGTGATTGTTCCTGTCTTATCAAGACAAAGCGTATCTACGCGCGCCAAAGTTTCGATACAAAACAGCTCACGAACAAGCGTGCTTCGTCTCGCCAGACGAACTGCACCAAGTGCCAGCGCCACACTAGTCAAAAGTACAAGACCTTCTGGGATCATACCAAGCACTGCGGCTACTGTATCAAGTGCTGCCTGCTCATAGGTGCTGCCTGAGATCCAATACTGCTTTGCAAATAATATAATGCCAAGCGGTACAATAATGATACTGATAAACTTTAAGATCGTATCCAGATTTCTCTGCAGCTCTGTCTTATAGCGCTTAAACTGTTTTGCCTCTGACGAAAGCTTTTCCATATAACAATCATGTCCAACTTCTGTCAGAAGACACATTGCCTTTCCTGATGTCACAAAGCTTCCCGAAAGCACCTTGCTGCCGCACGTCTTATGGATTGAATCAGACTCTCCTGTTAAAAGAGATTCATTTACATCCACCTCTCCATCCAAAATCACACCGTCCGCTGGAATCTGTCCTCCGCTCTTTAGCAAAATAACATCATCCTTTACCAGTTCTGAAACTGTTACAGACTTTTTCACACCATCACGTATTACATCTACATGACTTACTGTCAGGATCTTCAATTTATCAAGCGTAATCTTTGCCTTGATTTCCTGAAAAATACCAATCAGCGTATTTGCGATGATGATAAAGATGAACAGCATGTTTTTGTAGGAGCGAACAGATAAAACTAGTGCCAACAGCACTATATTGATAAAGTTGAAAAACGTCAATGTGTTTCCCATCACAATATCTTTAACACTGCGGTTGCTTGAATCCTGAATGGCATTTACCTGTCCGTCTGCAATACGCGCTTCTACCTCTGCCTGCGTCAATCCCTGAAAGCAAAGCTCTCCATTTGCTCCTGTCTGCACACGTGTGTGCTTTTTCGGGTCAAAGTCATCTGTGGAATTTTGCGGCTGCGGCTCATCACCAATCCCTGGCTGATCCACTTTCTGATCTACAGTCTCCTGATCAACAGATAATTCTTCGTTGTCGCCCATACTCTTTTTCTTTCATTCCTACTCTTTCTTCATTTTAATTTTAGAGCCAATGTCTGTAAATTCACAATTGTACAGACAGTTCTTATTTTATCATACCGATTTGTCAAATACAAGTTTTTCCTTTTTTTTTAAAGAACTTTTAATTTTCTCTTCCCATTTTGTTCTTTATGGTATATAATACCCGTGAATCAAATGAGTCATACAATCGGAAAGGAGTTATTCTCTATGAGACACTTATTAAACCCATTGGATCTGTCCATGGATGAGCTGGATAATATTTTAAATCTGGCTAATGATATTAAAGAAAATCCAACCAAGTATGCACACAAATGTGACGGCAAACGTCTTGCTACACTTTTCTATGAGCCAAGCACACGAACCCGTTTAAGCTTTGAATCAGCAATGCTTAATCTCGGGGGTACTGTTATTGGCTTTTCTTCTGCCGAAAACAGTTCTGCTTCTAAGGGCGAGAGCGTTGCTGATACAATCCGTGTTGTATCATGCTATGCCGATATCTGTGCAATGCGCCATCCAAAGGAAGGTGCTCCAAAGGTTGCCTCCATGTTTTCTAGCATCCCAGTCATCAATGCAGGAGACGGCGGACACCAGCATCCAACTCAGACGCTGACTGATCTTTTCACAATCCGTACCTTAAAGGGACATACAGACAACATGACAATCGGTCTTTGCGGCGATTTAAAATTTGGCCGTACCGTTCATTCTCTGATTGAATCTCTGGTTCGCTATAAAAATGTAAAATTTGTTCTTATCTCCCCTCCGGAGCTTCGCGTTCCAAGCTACATCCGTGATGAGGTATTAAAGGGATTTGAATTTAAAGAAGTAACAAATCTGGATGATGTTCTTCCAGAGCTTGATATTCTTTACATGACACGTGTTCAGAAGGAGCGTTTCTTCAATGAGGAAGACTACATCCGCATGAAGGACTGCTATATCCTGACAAAAGAAAAGATGGATCTGGCAAAGGATGACATGCTCGTTCTTCATCCACTTCCACGTGTAAATGAAATTTCTGTAGAAGTAGATAACGATCCGCGTGCTGCATACTTTAAGCAGGTTCAGTTTGGCGTATATGTCCGCATGGCACTTATTCTGACACTGCTCGGACTTGCACCTGAAAAAATCTAAGAAATTTGAGGAGGAATATTATGCTGAACATCAGTGGTATTAATAACGGTGTCGTTCTCGACCATATCCAGGCAGGAAAATCAATGGATATCTACCATTATTTAAATCTTCAGGAACTGGACTGCCAGGTTGCTATCATCAAAAATGCAAAGAGCAACAAAATGGGCCGCAAGGATATCATCAAGATCGAGGGCAGCTTAGATCTGCTTGATCTTGACGCACTCGGCTACATTGATCACAAGATTACCGTTAACATCATCAAGGATGGCGTGATCTCTGAAAAGAAGATCCTTCGTCTTCCAAAGCGTATCACAAACGTAATTCACTGCAAGAATCCGCGTTGCATCACCTCCATTGAGCAGGAACTGCCGCACGTATTTGATCTGACAGATGAAGAAAATAAAGTATATCGCTGTATCTACTGCGAGACAAAGCATCGCTAATTGTACTAGCTTGATCAGAAAAGCCAAAATAATAGAGCTACGTGCAAAGGTTATGTTGTTTTGAAAAACCCCATCGGCTTACCTAATAAGCTGATGGGGTTTTCTTATTAACTTTAATTAACTCTAATTTTAATAATTCAACACTTTTTAGAAGTATACAAGATCTTCCTTCGGTGCACTTGTCTGAGCAACCTCAGTCGCACGAAGCACCGGTCCCTTCTCGCCATAAAGATCAGAATATTCCCACTCAAACGTTGCAGTGACCATTACCCACTGACGTCTCTTTAAGCTCGCTGGATCCTTATACTTGCAGACAAAGCCAAGGAAACGAATATCATCGGCACAGCATGTCATCGCATTTCTTCCTGGAACGAACACATCTGCCGGGAACTCCTTATTCTTCATAACCATTGCCTTGAACACAATGGTCTTTCCGACATACTCATCTGGATTATCCTGTGCATCAATATACCAGATACCGTAATCCTCATCCTCAAGATGAATCACATCCTGATCGCGGTCATAAGGAAGTACATCTTCTGGCTGCAAAGTCTCTCCATCCTTTGTCTCA
>OGPJ01002746.1_pt1 | contig 10977 bp, 14 predicted proteins | sample 1552831 | NCBI WGS metagenome assembly OGPJ01 (sample SAMEA2579914, study PRJEB22360) | human gut metagenome | biome: human gut; feature: human-associated habitat; material: faeces | place: Denmark | collected 2008/2010
GAATAAAATTATGGCAATTTATCCTCCGTTATGATATTATTAGTTGATAAGTTCTAAATCGTGCACGGGAGCGGGCACAGGCCTCGAATTGCGTCAGCAATCTCAAGCAGATCGGCAGCGCCCTGACGCTGTATCAGGGGGATTACAACGATTATTTTCCCAAAGCAGTCATGTATGAAACCGATAATTTCTGGTCGAAAGTTCTGACCGACCGGAAATACGTGACACTGTCGGTTTTCGCGGATATCGCTGCGCTCAGGTGGGGCGGTGCAAACGCGGAAATTGCGATAAATGGTGCACAGAAGAATGATCTTGGTTCCGCGATGTACCAACATCTTACCTACGGGTATAACTGCTTTGAGACTGGCGGCCGGGAGGTTACCGATATTCAGTATCCCTGGCTGAAAGTTACCTTACTTCGGAAGCCATCGTTGTTTTTGATCGTGGCGGATGCCGGAAACGGTCGATTGACGAATTCGACTTGGACGAGCGGCAGTTACGTCATTCCCCACCACGCAGGCGGCAGGGTCGCGAATCTGGCGCACGGCGACGGGAGCGTCAGCCTGCTTCGCGGAATCGGACTGTTCAATCAGAGCGGGACCAAGAGTTTCCTCGACTGGTATGCGGTGGGGGGACCGTTGAAATGCTACAACAAGGACGGAAACGTCTGGACATATAACGGCAAAGCCCGCACAACCGGCAATACTCGTGGCGACTGATTTCAATCGCAGTTTTATAAGACAACCATCAGGAGGTAACCAGATGACACGAAAACTGAAATTACTGATTCTTAGTTTTTTAACGCTCATTCCATTTTTGCTGCTGCACGCGGCTCCGTCCGCCTGGCAGACGATTCCGACGTTGCTGACTCCGGATTCCGATGCGCGGATCGAATCGGTCTCCCCTGCGGCCTTCCGCCTGATGCTGACGCCGGGCGCACAGAACAATGCCAAATGCGGAACCCAGCTGGTGTACACCATGGATGCACCGGTCAAAAATCCGAAGCAGATCGCGTTCCGGGCCTGCTGTCCCGACGGAGGAACGATCAGCGCGAAATTCGTGGTTTCGGCGCGGGAAAACGGTAAAAGCGTTCCGCACTGGGGGCCGGAGATCAAGATTTCCGGGAAAGAGTGGAAGAATTACGTGCTCCGGCTCGACAAGGATCTGGGCATGCCTGACAAGGAATATCATATCTGGCAGATCAAACCGGGGGTGGGGATCGTCAATCCCCGCGGCGGTCAGGCGGTGACGGTGGTGGTGGAGGATTTCCGGTTCGAAGACGCTCCGGCGCTCCCCGCGGCAGCCACCCGGCCACAGCGGAAAAACGCTGACTGGAGCTACATTCCGGAAACGCTCTCCAAGGATTCCCGGGCGGAGATGGAATCATTCTCTCCGACGGAGTTCACTCTCACGTTGATTCCGGGACCGCAGAACAATTCCAACTGTGCGGTGCAGGTGGTGCGCAGCGTGGACGCGCCGGTCCACGCACAGGGGAAACTCGTTTTTCGCGCCCGCTGTCCAGAAGGGGGATCGGTTCAGGTTCATCTGATCATCTCCACGCGCCAGAACGGCAAAGTCGTCATGCACTGGGGGCCGAAAATCACGATTTCCGGCCGGGAGTTCGCCCGGTATCACTTCGGGCTGGACAGCACGTTCGGGCTGCTCGATCAGGAGTATCTGATCCGACAGATCAAGCCGTTCATCGGAATCAACGGCACGCAGGCCGGCAAAAAAGTGACGGTGGAATTCCGCGATTTCCAGATCGGCTCCGCGGAGAGCCTCGGTCTGGGTTCCGACCAGGCCGAAGTGATCGTCTATCCTCCCGCACGTCCGCGTCAGACTTCCGCTCCCGATGCGCTCAAGGTGTACTTTCATCTTGACAATGACGATGACGTCGCCGTATCGGCAAAAGGGTTGACCGATCCCATTCCCTACCGCGGCTACCGCGAGATGCTTCTCGATACGGTGAAGGATGCGGCAACCCTCTGCGACTCGCCCGAAGAGGCGGACGTGATCGTCTATTCCGCCGCCGCCCGCGACCCGAAAGCCGCCGCCCGGATTGCCGCGGCGGTGCGCAAAGGCACCGGGCTGTATGCCGCGGCCAACATCGCCGACCCGGAAGTGGCGGAATTGATTCCGGCGGAGGTGACAGTGCGTGAAGTCTCCGGATTCCCGGAGCGGAGCGCGCTGAAGCCCACCGGAAAAAACGCGGCGTTGTTCCGGGAGCTCTCCGATGCGAAATTCGGCATCTATCGGGATCTGCGCCCCCGGCCCGGCGCAGAAATCCTGCTGACCGGCGACAACGGAGCACCGCTCCTCGTGCGCCGGGGAAAGGTCATCTACAACGCATTCGGGCTGGGATGCGGGTTGATTCGTGAAAAGGCGGCCATCGACCCTTTTCTGCTGCGGGTGCTTTCGGAATTGACCGGCAGAAAGCTGGCGGAAAAAGAGTTGAGTTCTCCTCGAAGCAACGGGGACGGCTGGCTGGAAGGAATCACGGCGGAGAACATCGGCCGGGTGGGATTTGCTCTGGGCGACGGCCTGCTGTGTGAAACCATCCGCAACAATCTCTCGGTCGCTTCAGGCAGTGGGGAGTATGAGTTTCTGGAAAAGGCGGCTCCCAAACTGCGATTGAACAAGTGGCATATCCGTTCGATCTCCGGAGCCCCGGCGGAACGGGAGCGTGATGTGGACTGGAATTACAGTTACGGGCAGATCGGCGTGCTGGAACTGAGCTGCGCCCAGGTTATTCCGGAGAAGTGGCGCGGGGAACCGCTTTTTTTCCAGGTGGAACGCGGCATAGACGATCTGGCGGAGGTTTATTTCAACGATACGCTTCTGGGCAAAGTAACCCGGGATATGCCGAATTACTGGGAACGGCCGCACCGTTACCGGATTCCTGAAGATAAAATCCGTTTTGGAGCGGAAAACAAGATCCGGGTCGTAACGGAAAATCTCCGGGAGAGCGGCGGTTTCGGCAGTTGCCCGGAAATTCTGCCGCCGCAACCGCCGCGGGCAGCGCGGCATGTCCATGTGGATCGAGCCAACCCGTTCGGGAAAGGCGGTAAAGTTGTCGACACTGCGACCGGCGAGACACACCGTTTCGACACGAGCCTTGCCTTTCCGGGAATCCGGTGGGAATTTCCCGGAGAGAATACATTTCTTGCTCTGAGCAACCTCGCCGCATATGCTGCCGTATTCCGTGATGGGGGGCTCTCGGTTTTCGACCTCCGCACCCCGCCGCGGCTGACGGGGAAGTGGGATAAACCGGTTCTGCTGCTTTTCCCGAGGGAGCAGGGAGTTCCGCTGCTGCTGGTGTTCTCAAAACAACCGGATTCCGTGTCGTTCGACTTCTCCGGAGGCGAACTCTCGGGCCTGACTGTGAGCCGCCGGGGCGGAATCGGCATGATCCTGCCGCTGTGGATCGAAGGGAACCGACGGGTTTCGACCATCGGCTGGGAGAAGAAACTCCCGGAAGAGCTCCTGCGCAAAATCGACTTCTGGATTCCCAAAGCCTACGCCTATCCGATCGCGGCACGGGAATATTTCAAGATCGACCGGGAAAAAGGACGCATTCAAATCCGAACCACCTACTCGTACCGGAAAACTGCAAACGACTGGAAGATCAAACCCGAACCTTTTGCTCCGGTTTCGCCACTTGCTTATTTCACCCGTGGGATGCTTTTTGAATCGCCCGAGGCGGAAAACTGGCACTTGCCGACCGCTTTCGGTTATTTCGCAGCGAAATCCGGTTCCGATACCGTGAACTGGTGTCTCCCGCTGCCGAAGGAGGAACTCCCGGCCTATCCCGGCTGCCGGATCGGAGGCGACGTGGACACCGTCATCAACGAAGTTTACGCAAAAGCAGCCCGGTTTATCGGCGGGAGCCGTCCGGTCGCCACGGCGAACTTCATCCACCCCTTCAAACCGTCCCATCCCGGCCGGAATATGAGCCTGCACATGTGGTTGCACGGCACCCCCGGTACGGCCGTTGCTCCGTTTGGCCTGAATCCCCGGAATCTGGAAAATTTCAAGGCCCGCCTCGCCTATCGATTGCTGACCCCGGTGGAACAATACGGATACAAGAGTGCCTCCCGGTGGCGGGAAGAGCCTTACAGCGGCCTGCGTTACCCGGTCTGCTTCAACAGTCCCCGCGTACATCATACGAAGTTTGCCCCCGGAACAGGTTCTAATTTCAATATCTGCGATGCGAATGAGAGTGTCTACATGATCACGACGGTGGCGTGCGCGGTGGCGGAACAGTTCGGCCAGCGGGAGTTCATCCGGGCAAATCCGACATGGTTCCGGTGGTTCACGAAGCTGATTTTCAGCGGGGATGATCCGGTGACTCTGACCGGGCATTGCGGGGAGTCCGGGCAGGCTGCTTCGATCGACATGCTCAATTGCGAATATGCCGGAATGATGAACGTCGCCCGGATCGCGGAGATTCTCGGCGACGACGCCTGGCGGGATCAGGCGCTTTACCGCGCCGCCAGGCGAATGGTTCCGACGCTCGCGCGTTTCTCATTTAAAAACTACATCCGCGAAACCGGACAGGCGTTATTCAAAGTCGAAGATGTTTACGGGACCGGATTTACCGAATCGGGATATGAATACCGTTTCGGCGTGGTTCCCCGCAACACCTCCTATCACCTCTACGATATGAGCCAGGGGATTCCGCCGCGGCTTCTCAAACTCTATGCCGATTACATTCCGAAAGGACAGGAGGAGTATCTCCGCCGTTTTATCCGTCCCTCGCTATATGATGGGAACGGAGTATTCCGGCAGGATCATGCCGTGATGAACATGGCGGTCCGGCTCCAGGGGCTTTCCCCGGAAGAGCGATTGAAATTTGTAAGAGACTGCCTGGCAAATGACAAGCTTCTGCAACGCCTCCGTGGTGACTATCCCGGCATACGACTGGCTTCCAATGTGACGATGGCGCTGGATTTCATCTATGGCAACGTTTGTGCGATGGACTGCCGCGATCTGGACATTCGCTCTTTCCACTACGATCCGCAGCGGAAAATGATTTCCGCCGAAATCGTGGCGGGGAAAGAACCGAAGCTGGTTCTGCGGAGTGATTTTTCGCCTGAGGATCCCGCATATCCGGCAGAGAAGGACGGCAGTTTTGAGATTCCACTGAAGCCGAATCAGCTCAATACGATGCAGATTCGGTTGAAGTGAATTATTTTGGTGTAATTACACGACTTTATGGCTATTTTGGAAAAAAATATCCTTTTAGGTTCACCGAAGATTCTTGACAGAGAGGAACACATTTTAAGAAAAACTCAGCAATGAAATTGGAAAGACCGACATCACCCTTATTGTTTTTTGAGAAAAACTGCAATTAAGGGTGATGTCGGTTAATCTTTGTTATCAAATTGATGAACGATATACTCGACAAGGTGAGACTGAGAGTCACGGCCAGACTTGACATAAATTTGCAGAAGCGGCTGAAAGGATTGCGGTTTATCTTTCTCCTGAACCTGGAGGATTTACCGGAAGACGACAAATTGCTCATAAACAAGCTCCTCTGGACCCGAGGGGATACTATATGTTTAAAGAAACGCAGAGAATGATTGATATGCGTGCAAAAACTTTCTGTCATGCAAATATCGCATTTCATCGCTGGGTCAAACTTGCAGAAGAGACCGGGATTCCGGAATTAAAAAGCATGGCTCGGAGAATCCGGGATAAACTTGACGGAATTATCACATATGGGATGTAATGCCGCCCTTGAAAAAAGGGGTGCATTACATTTTTCTTATACTTATTCTTCACTGGAGGCATGGACTCGCCACTGGGAAATGAAATCAACTCCGGAAACTTTGAGATCACCGAACGAGAATACAAGTTCTCGGTCACATACCTCAAACGTTTTGGGATCGAAAGGAATGGTGAAGTTTTCTGGATTGTCCGTTTCATGAATGGTCACAAGCTCATCGGTCGCGGAGATGACCGGCCCCAGATGGCTTTCTCTGTCGATTTCCTCTTCCTTTGAATCGTATCGGACAATACCAACAAGAAGATTTTTTCCGAGAAGCGTATCAGGCAGGATTTCCGGTTTGGGAGGGGTCAGTTCAAAAGAATCCAGAATGGCGTCATCCCTGGTGCGTCTTCTCCCGTTGCACAAATTTGAAACCAGATAATTACCGGCTCTTGGGGATTTCCTGTGAGCACCAGACATCGCAATCCCTTTTTCAGGTAGCGGGAGGGATTGCCAGCCTCATCGGGAACATAAATGTCCTCTTTCGGACCAATGTAATTGCCAGCCTCGAGGGCGCAGAGATAATTTTCCAGAGTTATTTCCTCTTCGCTACGGCAACATATTGATCTGAACTCATGCAATGCAGTCCTTTTAGTTGGTAATATCCGATATTTTTCGCACATTTGGTTCTGAATGATTACAGATGATAATCATAAATTATACTATTTTCACCTCAAAATCCCTTTATGACTCTACCAAAACACTACTAATAGCCCCAGATTTCTGGCCTGTTAGGCAATACCTATAGTAGGTAATGCGTCAATGGCCCTTTGTAAGGCCGCTGTAGCATGTGTGTACACCAAATTCATGTCAACGCTGGAATGCCCGGTCAATTTCATGCGGGTGCTGGCATCGGCTCCGGTATCTGCCAGCATTGTGTTGAATGTGTGGCGGAAACTGTGAAATCCAACAAGTTCTTCCGCATTGCTATCATCTCCAATATGGAGCCGATGAAGCAAGGCAGAAAACTCCCGAGATTTTCCACCCCATTTGCGTTGGTATTGACTGGCCAGCTTGGGGAACAAAAATTCATCCGGAGAAGTCAAGCCGATCCACTTGTCAAGCGCTTGTCTCAAAGCTGGGTGAACCGGGATAATAAGCCGCTGTTTATGCCGTTTTAACTTCTGCGGCTCCCTTATAATATTGTCCCCCGTATACTCTGACCGCCGCAGGGTACAGCAATCACCAAACCGCAGGCCAGTGTAGAGCGCAACCGTACAGATCGGTTTCCATTCCCCGGTGAGATTCTGGAATATCAGTCGAAGCTCTTCCGGAGTGAAACACCGTCTGCTTTTCCCGTCGTTTGCTTCGATCGAAGTTCCGTCAAGCGGTGTTTTGTCCATCCCGATGTCATCTTTAATTCGGTTGAAGATGGACAGAAGAATTGTCCGCCGAAGCCGTTTCGTTGTATCCGTTCCGGGCAGATTCTGAAGAAATTCCATCGCCTTTTCCCTGGTGACTTCTTCAATACAGCCGATACCGGATTCTTTCATGAATTCCGAAAACTTCCTCCAGGTTATTTCGGAGTTCCGAAATGTGGCCCGGGACAGTGAAGCGGTCTTCGGATGTGCCAAATACAACCGCCAGACTTCTTCGAGCGGCGTTTTGCGGATCAGCAGGATTTCACTGGTCGCTTCGGCACGCTCAAGGATCAGCTTTCGGATTTTGTCCTTGTTTTGCTCCCGGTTTGCCAACATTCGCGCCGACAGAATTTCCTGCATGATACTTTCAGCAGCTCCCCGGTCCTCTGTATGTGTGGACCGCCAGACTTTTTTGTATCTGACTTTACCAGAATCCCGGTCGACTTCCTTTTGAGAATCAACAAGATACCAGACGCCGCCAGAGACTTTTTGAGAAAGAAACATGGTACTTGCCTCCCTCCCTAGATTCCCCGCAGGTTTTCAATCACTGCGGTAAGTCCTTGAATTGCATTATGGAGCTTAAGGGCGCTTCCGATGTGGCACTCATTATCCAGCGCCATTTGCAGCCGGGACCGCCGGAGCTTGCATTCAAGGCGGAGCTTACGGAGTTTGCAGCGGACAGCATAGGAAAGCGGGGAATGCTCCCGGCGGGAGGTGGCGAGAAGAATAAGAGCAGTGGTGGTGTTCATCTTTTTGTTTTCCTTTCTTTAGTGAATTACTTGTTATCTTCGGTTGAAATATTTTCTATCTTTCGGAACTGCACTCCACGCCTGGTTGAGGCATTCTTCCAGCTTATCCGCGCTTCCACCACTAATCCGCATTAGCAACCAATCGTCTGTAATATGCCAAGTCCACCCGGAAGACAGGTTGTTTTTCGAGATAAATATTTCCATTCCAAGCCCAACATTCACCCTTGCATAAAGGGGATCAACCTTATAAATTCGTCCATTTACGTCCCGCGCCCAATTACATATCTGCTTAAGCTCTTTTTTCGAAATTGGGTTTTCATATTCCATTTTATAGGCCTCCTTTTATTTCAACACTTTTTCAACAGCCGCGCAGGCTTCTTCATAGTTTGCGGGGGTGAAGCAAGGGCAATCCCAGAAGATGGGGCCGTCCATCCCCTCAACTGCATAGAATTTTTCATTTTTGTCATTCGAGATATAGACAGCAATTGGCGCGCTGTCCTCCACCGTTCCACCCTCCCAACGAATGCGGGATATAATTTCGTTTCGGGACCGCAACGGGAACCCCTTAGGCTCATCCAGACGAAACCAGGTACCTTTTTCAGTCTCAATCATTTTTGTTTCCTTTCGTTTTTCTTTGGTGAATCCCCGGTTTTCCCGGGGACAGTTTATGACTTTATTGCAAGCTATCGATTAGAATCCCGCCGCGCATTCCGTGAAAACTTCCCTGGCCTTTGCAAAGTTCCGTTTCAATCTGGCATTTTCAGCTTCAAGCCGCCGAAGCTCTTCCTGCATTTTCATGTATTGGCTCCGGAATTCCTGATACTCTTCGATCAGATTGCTGATCTTGTAAAACATAGGAGGAAGTTGCAATTCTGAATGTGTTTCGTCAATATACTGCTCCTTGCTGCTGCTGTTATAGCAGCGTTTTTTCATTCGACGCTTTGCAGAAAAACACGAGGAAGCGGCATTCTTAGCTTCTTCATCAAGCTGTCTCAGGAAATTCCCCCAATTGGTGGTATGGCTACAATGAGCCGGAGCTTGGGAATTGATTGCAGCAAGTTTATTAAGACCCGCCCGGGTAATCCAGTATTCATGGAATACGCCCGCTTTTCCATAAGGAATTCGGATACATTCTGACGGATCAAGCGGAGAACAGGTTTTCGACGCCAAATTCTTTCTATTGCCATATCCAATTGCCAGCAAAGTTTGCTTTCCGTGATACACCGTTTCTCCGTTGATGGTCCGCACTTCGATCGACTTTCCATTGAATTTACACATGATACACCGTTCCCTTTCTTTTTAGTTGTTTGGTGGTGATTTTTGATGTGATTGATTGTGATATCTTGGGTTTTTCTTTAGTTCCCGGGAATTACTATTATTCCGCCCGGGAACGGAATTTTGTGTTACATTGATTCAGGCATTCAACGCCTTGTCAAGTTCCCGAAGATTTTCAACCGGGATACAGTGGCAACCGATTTGAACGAATTCCGGCCCAATTTCCCGAACTGAATACGGCCCGACGTGCATTCCAACAGTTGCCCGGCCAGCTTTCCACAATGCCAGCATACGGCGGGCAGTAGCAACCGGAAGTTTCACCCCCTGGGAAGTCCTCACGTTCTCACTATCTTCCGGCCAGACGTAAGATTTCATCCCGCCGAATCTTCTAACCAATTCATCACGGGCGATTGCAGATTCAGGGGTTGCCTTTTTCTGCCCGAATGCCAGCAATACAAGGGAAATAACCGAAGAATCGGCAAACATAGCAAGAAGTTTCTTACGAGTTTCCCTTGCTGCTTCATTTTTCTTTCTGGTTTTTGCGGCCAGCTTTGCAGACTGCTGCCGACGGGTCCGGCGATTCTCTTCGGTATCTTCGGCCAGTCTGGTAAGTTCATTCAGGCGGGTTTCCGTGGATTCATCCAGTTTCTGGTCAGTTACCTGAAGAAATTTTTTGAAACTCCAATAGTGGCCCAAGAAGTCCCGTCGATTATTCGCCAGTCGGAACGATTCCGCCTTATAGTTTAAAAGATGTTCGATGAATCTTTCAAGCATAATCCGGGGAATATTCTTTTCATCATACACAAAATCATCATACCAGTCGAACGGTACATCAATACGGTCCATTGGAGCAGCCATAATTAAGGCCATTCTATGCTCCGCCGTGGTACGTGAAAAGCTATTTTCAGATATCAGCAGCACCGGGCGGCCCGTCTCATTGTACAGATATCCGATTTGCGTCGAATAGCTGAAAAAATGACGGCCGGTATAATGAACATTTGCGCGGCCCTTTTGTTCAGTTTTTGCACTGTAGAAAAAGTCATGAAAGATATCCCGATTCAGTTTCATTTTTACATCCCTTTCTTGTTTTTTTATGTGTCAATAGTTGTATTTGATGAATTGGATAACCACTTTTTCCCTGTTCACATTTAGATAATACAGCGGAATTCCCTTGTAAAAATCACAGTAAAGGCGCCGAAATTTGCCGCTATACCACACCTTAAAGGGCATTTTAACCTTTTGGGAAAAGGGGCCGGGCAAAAGGCCAGAAACCTTTCTATATGGAGAGTCTGTTACAACCCTTGAAATATTAATCGGAATTGCCATTTTTATGTTTCCTTTCATTCATAAATTTCCACTTTTTCCGGAATTCCGTCAATGATAACAAAAAACATTCCGGAATTACCAAAAACCTTTGCATAAATACGCCGCCAGCGACGGCGATAAAATACTTTAAACTCCGTCGGGATTTTGCTTCCGTAACCAGAAGCGGTATAAGATTTTCCGGCCATTTGCCAGGTTAACCTATTTACTAACAAGTTAGATTTTTTAACCTCAATCATTTTGGCGTCTCCTTTATTTGTTGTTTGACTTTTTGGTGATTGATTCTATGACGATCAAAGGAACTCTTTACACTGAATACAAGAGGTCTTTTGATATCCATAGAAACTATCTGGAATCTGGAATCGGCCCGGCTTTTTGGTGGACCAGTAGCCGGAAACTGGTTGTCAGGATTATGGAACTAGAAGAGCGCCATAATCAGGACTAAGGCGACGGCCGCAACCATGCAACCGGCCAAAGCACCCGCCGAAAATTCGACGGA